>Ga0194044_10000633_pt1 | contig 17603 bp, 21 predicted proteins | sample JunL4417m_MetaG_FD_155460 | JGI IMG/M metagenome (GOLD analysis project Ga0194044, IMG submission 155460) | Anoxic zone freshwater microbial communities from boreal shield lake in IISD Experimental Lakes Area, Ontario, Canada - Jun2016-L442-17m | ecosystem: Environmental > Aquatic > Freshwater...
GGATTACAGAGCCAGGGTCCAATGACCTATAATAACGGCATACGGCAGGTTCTGGCCAAGGACTGCCTACGTTGCCATTCAGGTCCTTTCAGGAATCTGACGACTTACGACAATGTAAAGGTTTATGTGGACAACGGACTTTTAAGGACACTGGTGGGTATTGGCGGCCCTATGCACCGCTTTGCCGGTCCGGACAGCCACCTGATCATCGCCTGGATTGATAACGGAGCTCCGCAATGACGATCTTAAATTCCGTTTCACCCATCAAACCAATATTGAACAGCCGTCGGATTGACGGATATGAAACGAAGACAACACAAGGGCGAGGATTCAAATGAGAAAAGGACACATTATCACGGGACTGACCATTTTTAGCTTGGGTTTGTTTTTTGTTTATATGAACAGCGTGTTGGTGGTTGGCTTAATTAAGGGGGCTGTGCAACCGCTTTTCATTTTGATCGGCCTTGTCTTGTTGGCTGCCGCATTTTTCGCAAAAAAAGAGTACAGAACAGCAAATTCAATTTTGGCCAGCATATTTCTCCTGATTGGATTATATGGGCTTTTTGCGGGCGGTGATGAATACTACGCCACTCTCGATTTTTTTAATGGTTTGCTCCCCATCCTCTTAATTGTTGCGGGAGTGGCTTCCATGATCCATGGAATTAGGCAATTAACCTGACAATGGTGGTATTTAATAAAGAGTTATCGTGATGAATAGAAATATATCGAGTATCATTCAAAGCGCTTACGGCAGAATATACAGCCTGGATCAGCATGAGGCGGAGCAGTATGAATCGGATCAGCATGAACTGGTTGCAAGGCGCCGATTTTCTCCTGCCACATGGGAACCCTTTGTGGCTTTCACGAAAAATCATTGGGCCCGTATTACGCTGATTGCATCCGCCATTATACTGGCAGTGGGGTCCGTATATTATTACAACCAGATGCTCATTGCTCAATATAGTGTGGAATCCGCTTCGGGAAATGTGAAAGCCCTGATGGAGCGGCGTCAGGATACATCCGTCAATCTTTCAATGTCAGTGTTCCACTACACTGTTCATGAATGGACTGTGTTGACCGACATCGTTAGAATGCGCGCTGATATGACAAGAGATCATTATCAGCAACAACCTTTACCTAATAATTCGGACCAGCTATCCAGCAACCCGGATCAGCCGGCTATAGCAGATAAGGGCGATCCTGCGGCTCCAAAATCGGTTCAAGCCGGGGCAACAGAACCAAAGACACAGGCATCGGCAAAAACCGAACCAGTCGATCCCAAAAACATGGGGATTTCGGCTAAGCAGCAGGAGGTCATAAAGTTGGCTTCCGCTTTCGGTCTGAAACCAGTAGGCGGTTTGTTGGCCTTGTCAGAAGATCATCCGGACCTGAAATCGACGGGTCCATTTCTGACACTGATGACATCTTTAACCGATGTGGAAAAGGATCTGGCTGCTGCAAGGCTTAAATACAACTATGAGGTCAATATCTACACGACCACCATTACCATGTTTCCTAACAATATTTTTGCAAAAGTATTTGGCTTTAAGCCCATGCCTTACTATGAGGCTACCAAAGAAGCCATGCAGTTTGCACCGATTATATATTAGTTAGCCCCTGTCGCTGGCGGTTAGTGGCCACCATTTCTGGAATATCGGAATATGACAACAAAGATAAGTACAAGCACCTATAGTTTATCGCTCTTTGGCCATGGAACGGTAAGAATGCGCGTGATTTTGGTCGGCGTTCTGGCGGTGCTGGGAGCTGTGTATGCGTTTACTTCCGATTATAACCTGGCCACCGGCTCCGGCAACCTGTGCATGGTGCTTTTTCTTGCGGCGAATGTCTATTTCCCGGCCAAGCGGATTCGTCTCAAATATAATTTCAAGAATGTTCAGCACTATTTCGACAGGATGCTTATATACCATGTCTGGCTGAATACGGCCTCTTTTCTGGTCGCTTGTCTCCATTGCTATGTCTCTCTATGGTCAAACAATTGGCTGATTGTAGCCCTTATTCTCATGGGATGGCTTACTTTCGGGGGGTTTCTTATGTTTATCAAATATCCTCCCGGCAAGGTCAAAAAGGGACTTTATATTTTGCATACGCAGCAAGTCCTTTTTTTCGTCATGGTTTTTGCGATGTTGAAGGGGCATTATGTGATTTAGAATTTGGATTTCAATTCGTAAAGGTTTGATCAACCATGTTTATTCTTAAAATTATCGGATTCGTGATAATCATCGCGGTGTTGGTGTTTGCTGTTTATCTACTGAAAGCGGTTTCGGAAATGGAAGCAGAGATCAAGGCCGAGCGGCCGTTGAAGGACGAAGAATGAAATACCGAGCATGCCGGAAATGCGCCGACAGTGTCGGTGTCGTCAATGTGGTGGGCAATATTCTGATGATCCTGATCAAGGGATATATGGGCGTGGTAGGCCAAAGCCGGGGACTGATCGCCGATGCCGTCCATTCCTGCGCTGATCTTTTGGCGACTCTTGTCATGATAATCGGGCTTAAACTTTCCGACCGCGAAGAGGATGCTGATTATCCTTATGGTTATGGAAAGATCGAATATATCGTATCTATTATTATCTATCTGTTTTTGATGGTGATCGCTATCTTCATTATCTATGAGGGCATTGTGAGCATCGTGCAGGGGCGTAAAGTCATTATTTGCTGGTCGGCAGCCTGGGGCGCCATTATTGCCATTGTAATAAACGAACTCATGTTTCGCCAAAGCGTCTGCGCAGGCAAACAGATCAACAGCCCATCAATGGTGGCCAAGGCTTGGGAATCCCGATCGGATGTCTATGCCTCTATCGCGGTATTGATCGGGATTATCGGCGCAAAGTTGGGGTTTCATTTTATGGACCCGCTGGCGGCGGCTGTTGTCGGAGTGATTATTATCAAGATTTGTATCGAATACATTAGAGAATCCTCATTGAATCTTTTGGACAAGGCGCCTGAAGAAGAAATTCTTGTAAATGCCAAAAAAGCGTTGGGGACGGTAGATACCGTCCGCGGGGTCAAAAATATTTTTGCCAGAGAACTGGGCCAGTACATGGAATTTGAAACAGAACTCTATGTCTCTGCCGAAACGTCCGTGTCCCAGTGCGAAACCATAAAAAAGAATGTGAAACAGGCCATAGCCAGTTCGATCGACCGAAAGACCATCGTTAAGGTTAGATTATTTGCATTTTCAGACAGCTAAAGCAGGTGATATGAAGAGTAAAACCGAATACGAATTTTGCATGTCTCAGTTTAAGCCGGCCATTGTCGTCATTACGATTCTTGTGGTTGTGGTGATTGGCTGGATGGTGCGCGATTGCATGAACAGACGGCACTCCCTGGATTATTCCCTGATTGCCGCCACGGTACCGATGGGACCGCCCATTCTGGTTAAGGATAAAGCAACACATCCGTACTGGGGAAACTGTAGCAAATGCCATCTTACCACCAATGCCGGCAAACCCGTTTCCAAAGTTATGGTAGGCCCGCCAATTTCGATTAAGCAGAAGATGACGCATGACGACTGGGGGAATTGTCTTTTATGCCATCAGATCACTGACGGAATTCAGCCAGCCAAGACCCAGCAGACGCTTGCCAAGGCTGCGGCGGCAAATCGGATCAACGCCCAAACCTTGGGGTTAAAGACCCAGACCGTAACCGCCGCCATGATGAAACAGCTTGGTTTGCCCAACGAGGATGGCGTTCTGGTGCTTGAGGTAGCTCCCAGTTCAATCGGCGCCAGCGCCGGAATGTTGAAGGGGGATGAAATCATCCGTGTGGGCAAGACCCGCATTGAGACTATCAGCAATTTGGATACGGCCATAGCCGGCTATAAGCCGGGCGAAACCGTTCAATTCAAGATTTACAGAGGAAATAAAAGTAGAAATATCTATGCTCTGCTCCCGGATAAACTGCTTCCTGCGGCCGCTACGGCGCCAATGACACAGAACCAGGTAGAAACTCTGGCTGAACAACTTGGAGTGCCCAAAACCCAGCAGGCGGTAAGCCAGGCTCTGCAACAGCAGCAACAAGGAAAAGTAGTGGCTGCAACAGCGCCCATGACGCAAAACCAGGTAGAAACGCTGGCCGAACAGCTCGGAGTGCCTAAAACCCAGCAGGCTGTGACCCAGGCACTGCAACAGCGGCAGCAAGGAAAGACAGGCGCCGCCGCTGCTGCGCCGCCCATGTCGCAGAACCAGGTGGAAACGCTGGCCGAACAGCTCGGCGTGCCCAAAACCCAGCAGGCTGTGACCCAGGCGCTCCAGAAACAGAATCAGGCAAAAACCGTCGCCGCCAACATCTATTATGGCAAAGTGGCGATTGCGTCAACAGGACCCGGACTTGGGTATTCCGTCTCTCCGCAGTTTGGGGCAAGCCCTTATTTTATCGTTCTTGACCCGACCGCGAATAGTTATAGCGTGGCAACCAATCCCAATGCCGGCGGCAGAGCAGGCCAAGACATTCAGACCGGGCAATATATGGTCGATTTAGGTGTCAGCAACGTAGTGGCCGGTGGTTTTACTCCCAACGCAATGCAGGCGCTCCAGAATATGCGGGTAAATGTCTATCCAGGTGTAACCGGTCCGGTGCAGGATGCAATTAGCGCTTATGTTTCGGGAAACCTGGTTACGGGTAACACGTCGCCTGTGGCCAATTATCCTGGAGGCAACCGCATAACGGGCACCGGCAACTTGAATCAACAGGTGATTTATTAAAAATGAAAAAGCCGAATATTCGCAAGTTAATCACACGTTTGGACAGAGGATTGCTCTGGCTGGGCCCAGTGTCCGTTCTGGCCTTTGTGGTGTTATTGACCGTGATGTACGGATGGGTCGGCGATATCGTTCCACCCACCGAAGAGATTCCGGAAACACCCGAAATCAATCTGGCCAATCTGGTGCAAGTTCCTGTCCCAACCAATGGTCAGCAGGCGGCTGGAGGGCAGTTGGCCAATGGCGGCATCCAGTTTCCCGCCGGCATCGGTAGCGGTCAAATTCAGTTGATCGACAATCCGACGTTCCCCGCGGGAATCGGCAATGGTCAGATTCAATTGATCAACAATCCGACTTTTTCGGCCGGCATTGGAAATGGTCAGATTCAGTTGATCGACAATCCGACGTTCCCTGCGGGAATCGGCAATGGTCAGATTCAACTCATCAATCAGGCAATACCAGGACCTTACATGGGACTGAGCTTTGGTGAGCTGGCTGCTGCGGTGGCCAGGGAATTGAAGATTGAGCCTGGAACAGGGCTGTATGTCAAGGCCGTGGTGGTGGGCTCTCCAGCAGAAAAAGCCGGAATCAGGACAGGCGATGTGGTTCTGGAATGCGACCACCAGAAAGTCAACTTGCAGGATCAGGTAGGCGCCATTCTGAAGACAAAAAAAGCAGGTGATGTAATCAAGATGGTTGTGAATCGAGGCGGAAAAATCCAATCGTTTCACATAAAGCTTCAAAATGCACCGAACGGACTTGTTCAGGCAGCGGCCACCCAGAACCCAAACTGGATGGGAGCCGATATTCAGGACATTGATGCGGTCATGAAGCTCCAGTTCAATCTGCCGGAAAAAAACGGTGTCATTGTTAGTCATATCACCGCTCAATCGCCAGCACAAACCGCAGGACTTAAATCCGGTGATGTCATCAGCCGTTTTGGAGGTACCCGCATCAGGGATGTCAAGCAGCTTCAATCCCTGATATTGGCTGCTCAACCTGGCAGTCAGGTACAGCTTACGGTATTTCGAACAGGGCAGTATGTGACTTTGCCCATGGTTCTGGGTCAACAGGCGCCAACCGCCCCCAAAATTCCGTTTTTGGGTCCTGCGGACGTGGCCATTGAGGGCGCATGGATCGGCATGGATGTGGCCGAACTTTCGGCCAATGATGTAACATCTCTGGGGTTGCCGGCCGGCACCAGCGGGGTGCTGGTGGCGGATGTAGAAGGCCCGCCAGCCAGCATGGTGGGGTTTCAGGTGAACGATGTGATTACCGCCGTCAATGGCGAACCGACACCGGACATGAAAAGTTTTGCCGTGGCCACTCAGAAGCAGACAGGCGCTGTGGTGGATGTCATTCGGGGGGAAAAGCATCTATTCATCAGCGTACCGCCGCCGGGCTTTACCCAACAAGGCACCAAGATCAAAACTGGACTGGACAACAAATTTAAACAAGTGGCCGTAGCAAGACAGATCGACGGCTATCTGGCTATTCTGACAGTCAGTCCGGAGATCAATGCTGCGATAGCCCCAAACCTGGCTAATTCACCCTATCTTGTCATCGTGGATCTGCAAAATGATTCATACGCGGTTACCAACGCAGTCGATCAGACTATGATCTCTGAATTGACAAGGCAATACAATGTTAAGGCGCTGGTTTGTGGTAATATTTCAGAACAAACCGCTCAAGTGTTGAGTGCCAGCGGTGTGGCCATTTACAGAGGCGTTGTCGGGACAGCCCTTGAGGCGATCGGATTATATCAGTCCAACAGTCTGTTGGCCATGCAGGGGGGGTGATGAAAATCATCAAAAAACTGGTTTTAAATTGATCCCATTTTTGCCCTTCATTATGTAAGCGGAACAAAAATAAGATCAGTTTTTCACTAAAATATATGGAAATTTTGGCATCCTTCATGTTCCGGTTTACACTTTCCAGGGATTCACAGTTCTTATTGAATCCCAACGGGATTCTGTCCTATAGCCCAGGGTTGCGACAACGTCGCTACCCTGGGAATGATTTCACGCATGGATTTCCAACCCCAACGGGGTTGCGTCATTCTTGCGACACAACCCCGTTGGGGTAAATTTAGTTTTACAATAACCCAGGGTAGCGGCATATGCCGCAACTCTGGGCTGAATTACGCAGCCCCTTTGGGGCACAGGCACAATTATTTCACACTAACCTGACTGCCATGCAGTGAACAACTGACATTTTCTGATCATACAAAAGTGTCAACTACTTTTGAGGTAATATGAAGGATGCCGAAATTTTCATCAGCCCACCACGCAGGGGTTGTAATGAAGCGCTATGCAGCAGATGGACTTTTTGCGAAGCCATCCTTTGGTTTTCCAGATCGGGCAAATGAAAAAGAATAAAAATTTTAAAATCAACGACTACTTCTGGCCGATAACGGTTCTGATGCTGCTGGTGTTAGGCGCCATTTGGAGCAATGTGGGGTTTAAGCAAAATGGAGTGTTGCCAAGCAGTCCGCAATTGGCGGTTCCACTTCCTGTTGTTCAAACCCAGCCGATGCGTCAGGAGAGTGTGGCTTCACCCGTAACGATCCTGGCGGTTCAGGAAGATATCAGTCGCGTTGTTTCAATGGTCAGGCCGTCGGTCGTTGGGATATTCCGGACCAACACCAGCCAGCTCCAGTCGAACCCCAATGGATTGGCCTATTTGGACCCTTATCAGTCAAATGATGGTTTGGTCGGCTCCGGCATTATCATTGATTACCGCGGTTATGTGCTTACCACCTTTCAGACAGTGGGCAAGTCCAACCCGGTTCGGGTCACAGTATTTACCGGTGGCAGGCGGGATTACCATGCAGATGTAATCGGCGTGGATCAAAAAACCGATCTGGCTTTATTGAAGATCAGAACCGAGGACAGTTTTGCAGCAGTAATACTGGGGAATTCTGACTTGGTAAAGGTGGGAGACATTGTTTTGGCCATCGGCAGCCCCTTTGGCTTTGACAGGACCGTGACCATGGGCATCATCAGCAGCAACAACCGCCAACTGAACATAAATGGCGTCCGTTACCCGGATTTGATTCAGACAGATGCCTCCATCAACCAAGGCAATGATGGGGGGCCGTTGGTAAACGTGAAAGGCGAGGTTGTCGGAATCAATATGGCTTGTTTCATGCCGGACAATCATTTTTCCGGAATCGGATTCGCCATCCCGATGAATGATGTGGTGGCCTTTTTGAACGCTAATTTGCAGCCATAGCAAAGACATTACAGCTAATGGCTGAGCTGGCTGGTTCAATTTCAACGCGGGTAAGGATAACAAAATGACTGTCAGATATATTGTGTTCGCCCTATTCTTGGTCATGCTGATCGTTGGTTTGGCTTCAGGCGATTTTCTTGAAACATGGCGCAACGGCGCCACGCTTTGAACTGCCTGCATCGGGTTAGGTTAACCTCTTAAAAGGAGAAATGAATGTTTGCATTATTCGATAAAACCGAGCTTAAGCGTTATGGCTCATTTTTGGGGCTGGTGCTGGGTGCGGCCGTGATTACCACCGTCATTTACTGGACCATATTCGGGTTCAGCAAATGGTCCAGCCAGGTACAAACAGCTTCGGACTTGATGACCGCAGCCGCGGTGGCCCCCATTCTTCAACAACCTTACGCAACCGCGGTGCAGCAACAACCATCCGGACAATTCGTGTGCCCCCAGCATGGTGCTGTCGGCCTGCCGAACTGGAGCGCCGCCGGTGTCCCCAACTGCCCGATATGCGGCCAGGCCATGACTTTTCGGGGGACGACCAGCAACCTGACATTGGCGGCCTGAGCGCCCTCAGCCGGCCTGGGTGGCCAGCAAATGGGGTTTAGATCCGGTACCAATAATATGACGTTGGCTGCCATGGCGGGAGGCTGAGCGCCTCCAGCCGGCCAGGGTGGCCAGCAATGGGGTTTTAGATAAATGACGCTCAGCCGTTTCCGACAATTGTTCCAATTAGCAAGTACGATCCTGACGAACAGTTATTTGGGTGTTTTTTTCACCAGAACAATCAGCACAAATATCTTAAAGGGTGTTTGTGTGCCCTATCTTAACTGTTATGCATGTCCTTCGTCCTTGTTTTCATGCCCGATCGGAACATTGCAACATTTTATGGCGATACATACAGTTCCATATTATTGGCTGGGCATCGTAGGGTTGGTCGGTCTTTCCACCGGCCGAATGGCCTGCGGATGGCTCTGTCCTTTTGGCTTCCTGCAGGAATTGCTGTACAAGATAAAATGCAGAAAGATTGTCGTTCCAATTTATTTGACTTATTTGAAATATGTTGTTTTGATTGTTCTGGTGTTATTGCTCCCATATTTAACCGGGGAGCTGACTTTTTCCAAACTATGTCCCGCCGGAACACTGACCGCCGGCATTCCCTGGGTGCTATGGAATCCGACCAATCCGGCCACGGGTCAACTGGTTCTGCCCGATGGTCCCGGTGTATTGTTTGTCGTGGACTTGATAATTCTGGCAGGCTTTCTGGGCTGGTTTGTAATCAGCAAACGGCCGTTTTGCAGGGTGGTTTGTCCCATGGGTGCAATTTTGTCCGTATTCAACCGCTTCAGCATCTTCCGCCTTGAAGTGGATCGTAAATGTGATGGTTGCAGCGCCTGTAAGGTCAACTGCCCCACGGATATGACCATCGCCATGGATGTAGATTCGGCCGATTGCATCCGATGTCTGGAGTGTACCCGTTGCGGTCATGTCAAAATCGCTCATGTATTTACGCATCAGAATAAGGGGCAACGGTCATGCGCAAAAATGTAAACAAAGAGCTGAGTGAACGGACGGTATGGGTGTTGGTCGCCATTGTTTTTTTTAGTTTATCTGGAGTGCTTGCGATTGTATTTAATAATGAAAAAACCAAACCGCAAAGCCCCCACGAGCTGGTGGCTTCTGCTTTCAATCAACGGCATTCCGTACAAAATTGGACGCCAGGCATGGGACAAACGCCGGTAATGACTCAAACGGTCAGCCCTCAACAGCCGGTCTGGCGCTCTTTGCCGGTCCGTACGGATCGGACTTCTGTCTCAAAACAAATCGGACAGGGCAAATTAAGCCCGCCCGATTTGATCTTTCAAAAAATTATTCGATAACAGTTTAACATGGAGTGGCAATAGCAATATGTATAAAACAGTGACAACAATCGTTCTGACATTAATTGCAGTTTTGTTTGCCATGCAAAATTTCGATCATGCGCCGATATATTTTTTTTGGGGTACGCCGGTAAAAATTCGGATGATATTTGTTATTGCCATCTCAGGGGTGAGCGGGTATGTGATTCGGCATCTTGTCGGGGTCGGGCGGGAAGAAATGATGAAAAGACAGATTCTTGCCATGCGTCGTAATAAAAATAACGGCAAGAGCAGCAAGAACGGCAACAAAAGCGTTATCGCTATCGAAGATGATGATGAGATTTGAGATTCGGTATGAATCGCAGAATTGTTGAAACCGCAAGTTTAACATAACAGCAGCTTTTATTATTAAATTAAAAATTATGCAAAATACAAAATGCATGCAATGCGCAAATCGAATCGGTTGGGTCAGCTTCTGGGTCAATCTGGCGCTGGTGGTTTTGAAAATCACTGTCGGGGTCATTGGCGGAAGCAAGGCCTGTATTGCCGACGGCCTTCACTCCGCCTCGAATGTTGTTGTGGCGGTCGCCATCATTATGAGTCAGAAAATCAGCAGCCGGCGAAAAAACAGCGGGTATCACTACGGTTACGGTAAAATCGAGTTTTTGCTCACCGGTTTTATATCTTTTTTCATCATTTCAGGCGCACTTGCGCTTCTTTTTCTCTCCATCAAGCATCTTGTCGGTGAGCCAGTCGTTTCTCCCCCTCATTTATCAGCAGCACTGATGGCGCTTGTCTCCATCGGCGCTACTGAAATGCTGTTTCGATACATGCGATGCGCCGGAGTTCAGGTGAACAGCCAGATCATTTTAGCCGGGGCATGGGCCAACAGGGCGAACTGCTTTTCTTCCGTGGCTGTTCTGGTGGGAGTGATCAGCGCCAAATTTGGCTATCACTATCTGGACCCTGTCACCGCCATTTTGGTGGTCGGCATCATCATCAAGGCCTGTTATAAAATGCTGATTGATTCGGTAAGGGCGCTGATGGACTATTCCGTCAACGACCGCTATAAAGAAGAGATCGTCGGGATTGTATCCGAAATGCCAGACATCTGCAGTGTCACAAATATCAAAACCCGACAGATCGGTCAGAGAATATGGGTTGAACTGGATATTCTGGTGGATCCCCGTTGCTCCATGCTGGAGGCCCAGAAAACCAGGGAAAAGGTTCAGGCCCGGTTGATGGAAAGAGTTGATGATATTGAAAGAGTACTCGTCAATGTGTGTCCGATGGAGAATGAACAATGCTGATCCGGACCACCCGATACCGCTCACCCGCGGCCGTCATACCCGCCGATAACACAGGAGGCCCCTATAAGGTTTTCCTTTTTGTGGGGTTTGTCGTTTTGTTGATTTTTTGGTCGTTGTGGGGGAAAGGGGTTGAACAAAAATATTATGACCAGCCTCAGACCTGGCCTTCCGAGGCCGGCAAAATAGGCGCAGAGATTCTTTTTTCCGGAACCGGAAATGATGTATCGAGTCTTGTAGTCGGACGGGTGTACCAGGGATCGCCGGCATGGCGCGCCGGGCTTGAACCAGGAGACAAGATTGTGGGACTGGACGGAAAACTGATTACAACTCCGAACCAGGCGGCTCACATTTTTGATATCAGCATGAACAATACGGTTCTGGCAGTCACCATCGAGCATGATGGCCGCAACATAGATATGTATATCCTGATCACGGATCACGCGCGGCCTGACAAAACAACAAAATGCCAGATGCTGACAAAACCCCAGAAGATCGCTGTGGCGGCGATATTTTTGATACTGACCGCCGTGATGTTCTTTCTTTTGTATAAAAATATTGGCAGCCGGGTTCTAATTATCTCCTTGTTTACCGGATTGATCGTGATACTGGGCTTTCTTTTCAGGATTTACAGCCCCATTGACGCATTTTTCGCAATCAACATGAATACAATATCACTTTTGCTGGGGATGGGGATCATTGCTTCAGTATTGGATCAAACCGGTTTTTTCGGTAGCATTGCTTTTAAGTTACAGCGAGTTGCAGGAAATAGCCGATTGAAGATCATGGTTCTTTTTTGTCTGTTGACCTATATTTTGTCATTATTTGCAAGCAATTTGATCGTTATTATGATTATCGCGCCCATGACGATGAATCTTGCCGCCAACGTGGGGTTTGATCCGCGGCCTGTGATCATCGGAGAAATCATTTCATCAAATCTTGGCGGTGCGTCCACCATGATTGGCGATTTTCCCAATATGATCATTTCCTCGGAGACGGGCATTGCCTTTATACCGTTTATTGCCAATTTAATGCCGATTTGCCTGATATTATTAGGCGTGCTGCTGGTTATTTTGAAAGCTAAAAGCCATGAATTCGGCGGATTGGTCAATAAACAGGCCCATCCGCAAAAAATGACCGAACCACGGCTGACATCAAAAGAGCGCAGTGTGATCCGAAGAGCCCTCTTTGTTCTATTTCATATGATTTTCCTGTTCTGTCTTTCCGAGTGGGTTTCCTTGAGTACATCGGCTGTGGCGTTAATTGGCGGTTTGTCTCTTTTCTTGTTCTCCGGGATCGACAAGAAGTCCCTGTTGAGCCGGATTCCTTTTAATGATATATTATTCTTCACTGGTCTGTTTATCGTGGTGGGGGGGCTTGAAGCGACCTGCCTGCTGGAATATGTTTCAAAGGGGATTGTCTTTTTGTCCTTTGGAAAAGTCTGGTTGCTGAGTCTGGTGGTGATGTGGTCTGCCGCTTTTATCGCCGCTTTTTTAAGCGCGGGGCCAACAACCGCATTGTTGATCCCCGTGGAGCTGGGACTCGGCATGCAGCCGCCGCATCACATTATCTGGTGGGCGCTGTCTTTGGGGGTGCTGGCGGGTGCATCTGCATCCATAGTGGGCGCTACGGCTGGGCCAGTCGCGGTCAGCCTGATTGAAAATTACAGCAAAAAATACGGGATGACGCTTGCTGGCGGCAATACGCTTACCTCCAGTCAGTTCTCTAAGATCGGACTACCGGTCATGTTTACGTTTTTAGCCTTTTCCACGGTGTATATTTTGTGGATGAATCTGTTTTATATGAACTAAGGGATATGAATATGAAAAAAACAACACATTGCGATACATGTGAATTTCGTGGATATAGCCATGAATTTTGTAAGGCCCATTTTTCCAAAATAGCCAAAATCGCACATAAGGATTGTCCCCATCATTCTTTTGCCGAGGTAGGCAAAACCGTGGTCTTGGGCGCGGGTGTCGGCATTATCGCCACCACGGTCGGATTGGCTGCGGTTCCAGTCGTTGCATTAAAAGCCATTTTCGGGCATGTTATGGCTGTCAAGATGTGTGTCACCGGTGGTGGCAGCGTTGCAGGCGCGGGAATCGGCGTTTTCCGGAAAGTGCATAAAAAGCAGTCTGATGCAATTGATAATGTGAATCGGCGAACCCACATGCCAATCGTTATATAAGGAGACACGCATACATGAATGACAAGTTACGGGATTACGAAGAAGCAAGACAGGCCATTTACGTCAAAAAGAAGCGAAAAAGCAAAGATGATTTAGACGATTTTGATGAAGAATGTCTGGGCTCAGCCAAATTTCCGGTTGTTTTGACCGATGTGATAGAGGTAGGCACCAAGATGCTTATCGGCGGGGGACTTGGACTTCTGGCGGGAGTTGCCGCAATCGCAATAGCAGCCAGCGCAGCGGAAGTGGTGGTGACCGGGGTTATCACAAAAATCACTGGCGTGGTTGGTGGCGCTGTTGGCCTTTCGATGGGGTTGAACAAACACAAAAAACTTCAACAAACCAAGCCATAAGGTTGAACGCTGTGGAAGATGAAAAAAAGAAGCGCAAACCCGTGATATGCCGACACTGCGGGTCAAAAATGGATATTCTGACCATAAAAAGACATGCGGGGAAATGGTCGTATTCGTTATTGGCGGGCGGCGCGTTTTGTTTTCTGTTTTTAGGCGGGCCCATCCTGGGGATACCCATGGTAATGGGGGGAATTTACATGCTAACTGCGGAAATGACCATCAGTTATTGCCTGGAATGCGGCCATTACTTCAAGGTTTACCTGGTTGACAAGGAATCAGATTAACTGAACCGCCCCGGTGATACAGTATCCAAGACAATTGCCGCATCCGGTGCAGTTATCCGTATCAATGACACCGTAGTCTTTTGAAAAGATATTCTTTTTGATCAGTTTAACGGCATCACTCGGGCAGTTCAGGAAACAGTTTCTGCATCCTGCGCATAATTTGATGTCGATGTGTGCTCTAACGGGTTTTTGGGATTTGCTCTTTTTGGGAGAGCGGTTGCCATCAGGATCTGAGACTGCGCCTCTGGTGCAGGTCGCAAAACATGTGCCGCATTCCGTGCAGAGATCGGGATCGATATCGAATCGTTTTTTGACTTTGCCGGAAATGGCTTGTTCGGGGCATTTTTTGGCGCAGGAGCCGCACCCGATGCAGTCTTTATTGATGCTGTATGACATAAACTATATCCTGTAATTGCAGATAATACCCATTCGTTGGGAATAATGACAAATCAAGAACAGTCCGTCAAGAAAATTATGATCATCGGCGTTCCCAACACGGGGAAAAGCCTGATTTTCAGCAATCTTACCGGCAAGTTTACCGAGGTGGCTAATTCCCCCCTTACCACCACTCAAATCAAGATCGCACCCCTTGTGATCGGTGATCAACAATACGATGTTTTTGACACTCCTGGGTTACATTCATTCTATATTCACTCAGAAGAAGAAATCCTTGTACGCAGAGCCCTATTTTCCGAAAAACCGGATATAATCATCCAATGTATCGATGCCAACCGGCTGAAACAATCGCTTGGCCTTACCAGTGATCTTTTAACACTGGACTTGCCGCTGGTTATCTGTTTAAATGCAATTGATGAAACTGCCCGCAAGGGAATGTGGATTGATTCATCCGCCTTGTCCCGATTGTTGGGGGTGCCTGTTATTGAGTCTATGGCGTTGCAGGCCAAAGGCACCAACGAGTTAAAGACGGCTATTTTAAGAGCGCGTACGGGAAAATGCCCGATCAGCTATGGTGATATCATAGAAGACGGCCTTTTCCAATTAATATCAAAATTACCACCCGATGTAGAGTATGGAAGAACCATTGCCTTGCTGATGCTGATGAACGATTCCCATATTGATCAGGATGTGGCTGAACAATTGGGTGACACCGTTTTAGCAGATTTGAAAAATGAAATTGCAAAGATCAAACAGCACTTTCGAGGCAACATTCTTCTGACCATTGAAAACCCTCACAACCGCTGGATCAATCATATATACGAAAGGGTTGTCAAAAAGCAGAAACTTCCCCCGGCGCAGGCAGCCCAGACTATTGCAGGATTGTGCCGGCATCCGCTCTGGGGGCTCCCGATTTTGTTTTTGGTCATTTATATCCTCTATTTCCTGGTTGTCAATGTCGCCAATGTGATATCGGAATTGATGAGCAGTTTTCTATGGGATCCTGTCCAAAAGGTGATTAACGACTTTTTCCCGATTGGATTTTGGCATGACCTGCTGATCGGAGATTACGGCGTACTCTCCCTGGGGATAGCCAATGCGTTATTGACGGTTCTTCCAATCCTTGGTGTCTTTTTTTTACTATTCAACACCCTGGAGGAAGTCGGTTATATCCCCAATCTTTCTGTTTTAACCAAACGGCTGCTTGCCAAATTCGGATTGAGCGGAGGGGCGATAATGCCCTTGGTACTCGGTTTTGGGTGCAAGACCATGGCGACCTTGACCACTAAAATCCTGAGATCCGACAGAGAGCGATATATCGCCATTTTTTTAATCGCATTCGCCATTCCATGCGCCCCTCAAATTGGACTCAGTATGAGCATTCTTGGAAGAATGGGCGTAGGCGCATTCGTGATCGCTTTTTCCGTTCGGGCCGTTATCGGAATAACTTCGGGCCTGATTCTGAATTTGATATTGAAAAATGAAGAAGAGAAATTTGTTTTTATCCAGGAATTGCCGGATATGAAATGGCCCAGCCCAAGATTGGTTCTGAGAAAAACCTATTACCGACTTTACTGGTTTTTACGCGAATCATTAATGGTTTTTTTATATTCAGCGCTTGCATTGTTTTTACTGCAAAAGTTTGGTATTCTGGAGGCCATGAAGCATGCTCTGCGTCCGGTCATCGAAGGGTTTCTGGGACTGCCGCTTGCCATGGTTGACGTTATTATTCTTTGTTTTGCAAGAAGCGAAGCTGGAGCAGGGCTGATCATCAATCTGATTCAAAAAGGGCAGCTCGACTATAAACAGTGTATAATCGCCGTTATTATTACAACGACTTTTGCTCCATGTTTCGCAAATATTATCGCCATGATAAAAGAAGTCGGCGGAAAACGCGCAGCGGCAATGCTATGCACGATTACCGTGAGCGCCTTTTCCATAGCAGGTGCACTAAACTGGACTATAAGTAAATTGCTGTAATATTGAGAAGGCAATCATCGCATGGCGAATATATGGCACACAAAAGAAGAATATCTCGAACGGTTATGGGAGATGAAAGAAAAGGGACAGGTATCGGTCCGTGATCTTGAGGAAGCTATGGCGTCTGATTTTGACCGGACATTCATTGATGAACTGTCGATGGAAGGACTGGTTGTTTTTACCAATGAAGAACGAAATATCGCTTTAACAGTTGATGGAGAATCACAAGCCCGCCGGATCATACGCGCCCATCGTATTGGTGAAAGATTGCTTTTTGATGTTTTTGGCGAGGAATTTGAGAAAGGCGCTTGTGAATTTGAACATACCAAAACAGTTGAATTGGTGGATGGGATATGTACGCTATTGGGACATCCTCGCAATTGTCCTCACGGCATGCCGATACCGGAAGGCGATTGCTGCCTGCGCTTGGCCAAGACCACAAATAATGCGGTTATTCCCCTGGCTGAAATGGCGATTGGCGAGTCCACTCGGGTGGCCTATATCGAGAGCAGGGATGACCACCGGATGCATAGGTTAAATGGGCTTCAGATACGACCTGGAGTGGTTATCAGGTTGCATCAGCGTTACCCCTGCTATGTTGTAGAGTGCGAAGGCGGCAATATTGCGTTGGATGATGATATCGCCGCCAGTATAAGGGTCTGGTCCAATCCGGCTCACGATCAGCCTCGGCAAAGACATCTGAAACCAAATCAAAAAGCAGGAAATCGGTGGCGAGAATTTCTTCGGATTGGACATCGTTCAGGTTGATGTTTCTGGCGCGAGCAGGGTAACGAACATACGCCGGATATTGCTGATTCGAATATTGATGGGACAGCTTATGAAGATGATAACCAAGACAAGCGATTATAGTATTGCAGCTTTTGAATATGCAGGAATGGTTTCCTTTAGCTACATGAAAAGAAGCGGCCTTGCACTTAAATTCGGCATAATAAAGATAGGACAGCCTGTTAAAAGGGTCGCCAGTGTTCCATTAGATTATTGTACGCAACAAATGGACAAATTAGGAAAGGTTTTTAAACGAAAAAATGAAATCGAAGAGCGATTAATTGCTATTGATGATAAATTGGAACGCATAATTAGACGGTTGGCGGATATTGAAAAGTCGGGTGTTGTAGTGGCTGAAAAACAAAAATCGGCCAAGGAAAAGAAACAGATTATTGAAAAGAAACAGATTAATGAGGGAAACAAAATGTTTTTTAAGGCGATTGCAGACGAGAATATTCAATTAAGGCATCAGCAGGAAGGAAATCAATAGAAA
>Ga0194044_10000636_pt1 | contig 17578 bp, 15 predicted proteins | sample JunL4417m_MetaG_FD_155460 | JGI IMG/M metagenome (GOLD analysis project Ga0194044, IMG submission 155460) | Anoxic zone freshwater microbial communities from boreal shield lake in IISD Experimental Lakes Area, Ontario, Canada - Jun2016-L442-17m | ecosystem: Environmental > Aquatic > Freshwater...
TCGATGGTACAGAAAATGAACGCTTGGCTGTTTCGGCTTTGCAAGAACTTGAAAAATAGCAGCGATTTGAATTGTCATTCCCGCGAAGGCGGGAATCCAGGTTCCACAAGACTTCGTATGGCAACAGGATAGATTGAAGTAGTAGAAAACTTTGCAAATCTCAATCCGTTTTGGAGTTATATCAGGCGTGGTGGTGACTGGATTCCCGCCTTCGCGGGAATGACACAATGGAAATTTTTCGTTAAAGAATTGATTATGAAACCCACTGCCTCACAATATGCCTACGCATTGTTGGAGCTCTCGCAGGCGAGTGCTGCTTCGGAGCAGGGGAGTGTTGCTCAACGGTTTTTGGCATTTTTGACGCGTCAGCGCGAGGTCAAGAAATTGCCGGCTATCCTGCGGAATTTGCAACGGTTGACGGACGAAGCCGAAGGCGTGAAGCGCGTGCGGATGACGACGAGCGAGGAGCTGGATAAAAAATCTCTAGAAGTTCTGACGAAAAAAATTCAGCAGATGTTAAAGAGTGAACAGGTCATCCTCAGTCAACAGGTCGATCCGCAAGTGCTCGGTGGTGTGGCACTTCAGACGGATACGGAACTCTTCGACGGCACAGTGCGGAAACGGTTGAATGAATTAAGAAAAGTTCTTTCAGAATAAAAAAAACGAACCACCCCGAGATTTCAGAAACGATCTTGCATTGCAAGTGTTCTGAAATCCCGTAAGCGGTTTTTTAAAAAGTATCAGCATTGAATGAGCTTGAGGATCATCTCTTGCTCTTGTTCTGATACACCGTAAATCTTATTGTCGCCTCCTTCTCGGGAATGGAACATTATTTTCACGGTCGTTGCCTCGAAGTCTTGTCGGGCATCATCATTGAGATTGAATGTAGTGCGGGCAAGGGCATCGATCAGGAGTTTTTTGGTAGTTGTGGCAGCTATTCTCGCTACTTTTGTCTCGCATTTCTTATCGATAATTTTTTCTCCCGACGCTTTGATGTGGACAGTAAGAAAATTATCCTTTTTGTAAATGTATACGAGTACGACATTTCTTTCTGGTAGTTTGCTCATGAGAGTTTCTCCTTGTTGTTTTTTGATAGTATTTTATAGAATGAAGATTCATTCCGACCAGAAAATCATAGCCTAAAAAATTTATTTTGTCAATCAATCACTTATTTCTCAAAAGTTTATGTCCCACAATCACCTCATCGAAGAACTGAAGAAACAGATCGAAAATTTCCAGAGTGTGGCGAAGCGCGAGGAGATCGGCACCGTGCTCGAAGTGGGCGACGGGGTGGCGCGGGCGGCCGGTCTGGCCAATGTGATGTCATCGGAAATGGTCGCTTTTGAAACCGCGAGTGGCGATGAAGTTTTTGGCGTCGCTCTGAATATCGAAGAGGAGCAAGTGGGTGTGATGATCTTGGGCGATGCACGCCAGGTGAAGGAGGGAAGTGTAGTCAAGTCGACTGGGCGATTGCTCTCGATGCCGGTGGGTGAGAACGTGATTGGTCGCGTGGTGAACGCACTCGGAACGGCGATTGATGGACGAGGTACGCTCGCCGTCAAGGATTTCCTCCCGATGGAAAAAGTCGCTCCCGGTGTGATGACACGGCAGAGCGTGCACCAACCGCTGCAGACCGGTATCAAGGCGATCGATGCGCTCATCCCGATTGGTCGTGGTCAACGTGAACTCATCATTGGCGATCGCCAGACCGGCAAGACGGCTATTGCCATCGATACGATTATCAATCAAAAGCCTGCCCAAAACGCTTCGCGTAGTGATGCGGGCGGGGGTGCAAGTGACGTTATTTGTATTTATGTCGCCATTGGACAGAAGGAATCCAAAGTGGCACGTATCGTCGCCGAACTCGAGAAGGCTGGTGCGATGGAATACACGAGCGTGGTGGTGGCGGGTGTGTCCGAGCCGGCGGCGTTGTCGTTCATCGCGCCCTATGCCGGGTGTACGTTGGCGGAATATTTTCTCGCGCAGGGCAAAGATGTGCTCGTGGTCTATGATGATCTCTCCAAGCACGCGGCGGCGTATCGTCAGATTTCGCTCATCCTCCGTCGGCCGCCGGGTCGTGAGGCTTTCCCGGGCGATGTGTTTTATCTCCACTCGCGTTTACTGGAGCGGAGTGCCAAGTTGAATGCCGAGAACGGCGGCGGTTCGATCACGGCGCTCCCGATCATCGAGACACAAGCAGGCGATGTCTCGGCCTATATTCCGACCAATGTTATTTCGATCACCGATGGGCAGATCTATCTCGAATCAGATTTGTTTTACAAGGGTATCCGACCAGCGTTGAATGTCGGGCTCTCGGTATCGCGGGTGGGTGGTAGTGCGCAGATCAAAGCGATGAAGCAGGTGGCAGGCACACTGCGGCTCGACCTGGCGCAATTCCGTGAACTGGAAGCCTTCGCGTCATTTGGTTCCGACCTCGATGAGAAGACGCGCCAGCAGTTGGAGCGTGGTCGCCGTGGTATCGAAGTGCTGAAACAAAATCAATACGCACCGCTCTCCGTCGAGCACGAAGTGGCCATTCTCTATGCGCTGACACGCGGTCTTCTTGATACGGTTCCGGTAGAGAAAATCACCGACTGGGAAGTGTGCTTCCACAAGTATCTCGATACGCAAGCGACCCAAGTTCTCGAAAAAATCCGCACCGAAAAAATCTTAAGTCCAGAAGTGGAGGAAATGTTGAAGAAAAGTGTTGAGAATTTCCAAAAGACGTTTGCTGTATAATTTTAGTAACTGAATTTTGTCATCCCGCACTTGATGCGGGATCCAGGCTGTATTGAAATTAAACGCAATCGAACCTGGATCCCGGGTCAAGCCCGGGATGACATACAAAAGGTCAACTATGCCATCGACGAAAGAAATGAAAAGCCGAATCAAGGGAGTGAAGTCCACCGGGAAAATCACCCGGGCGATGGAGATGATTTCGGCTGTCAAAATGCGCAAGGCAGTAGCACAAGCCCTGGCGATGCGACCCTATGCCGAGAACGCGCTTGGGATATTCGAGCAGCTCACGGAGAAATTGTCGGGCGAAGTACACCCGCTCTTGACGGTACGCCCGATCACGCGAGAGCTCTATGTTGTGATTGGTAGTCATCGCGGTTTATGCGGGGCCTTCAATACGCAGATTGGTCGGAAACTACGAGCGTTGTTGGTCGAAGATGCGCAGGCGAATCGTGAGCCAGTGTTCGTGGCGGTGGGGCGCAAGGCCGAGATGATTACCCGACGGCAAGCAGGGACAATCTTGGCTTCGTTTCCTGAAGCGGTACTTACACCGACGATTGAAAATGTCCGACCAATTGCCAGGCTGATTCAAGAGGAATTTACGAGTGGGCGAATTGATCGGGTGGTAGTGGTATATACGCACTTCATGTCAGCCTTGCGTCAGGATGTGAAAGTCTGGGCGTTGCTCCCAGCAGCAGTGAAAGACACCGAAAAAGCTTTTGCTTCACACGCACAGGCGGAGCAGCAAGGAGTGAATGCTGAGTATATTATAGAGCCGGAAGCGGAGAAAGTTTTGAATCGATTGATCCCGCACCTGATCGAGATCGAATTGTTGGACGCGATCCTGGAATCGAATGCGAGTCAGGAGGCGGCGCGAATGGTGGCGATGCGCAATGCGAGTGATGCCGCTCGGGATATGGTGGAGGATCTCACTCTTGCGTACAACCAACTCCGCCAGGCCAAGGTCACGCAGGAAATAGCTGAACTCTCGGCTGGTATGGCCGCGGTCAGTGGGTAAATGAAAAGCCTTCCAATGTGTTACGATACTTATACGTAACAGGGATTGAAAGGCGATCGGGATTTCACGGCATGCTTCGGGATTTAAGAATTTTTTCTTTGAGTCTCGAATGTGGAGTGAAAATTAGATGCTTGTTCGGGCGAAGGTTTGTATCTCGATTCTTTTCAGGTCAAAGGTTATGCAATCGAGTTCCTTTCGAAATTTGATGCGAGCTTGGGACTTTATCTTGGCGATGACTGTCTTGCTAAATTTACACAGAGGCTTCCATGTTTCAATGGAGACAGTGCAAGCTTCAAATTTTTGAACTTTTTTGCTGGTTCTATTGTTGTAGAGAGTACAGCGTAAAAGCACATAAAACTTTGTGGTAACGGTCGTTTTATCGGCCATGGTATTTTCCTCTTCTAATTTATTGTTATTGTTAAAGATTATAGGGATAGCTCTAGAAAGAACTGATGAACCCTATAACTTTACATTATACTCTCTAAATAACTATTTGTCAATCATAAGCATAAGAAAACCCTATGAATACAGGAAAAATCATACAGATTATCGGGCCAGTGGTGGATGTGGAGTTCACAGGTGAGGGTACGGTGGTCTTGCCGGAAATCTATGAGGCTCTGAATGTGACCCGACCGGACGGGAAAATTCTCGTGGCGGAGGTGCATCAACACCTCGGTGGCAATCGCGTGCGCGCGGTGGCGATGGATTCGACTGACGGCTTGCGTCGCGGTTTGGAGGTAGTGGCGACTGGTGCGCCGATCAGTGTGCCGGTGGGTGCAGAAACCTTGGGACGGATGTTCAATGTTTTAGGCGAGGCGATCGATGGGAAAGGCGAGGCAAAGACAAAGATCAAGCGATCAATACACCGCAAGGCGCCGGCATTTGATCAGCAGTCGACCGAGGCGGAAGTGTTCGAGACCGGCATCAAGTCCATCGATCTCATCTGTCCGTTTATGAAGGGCGGTAAGGTCGGCCTCTTCGGCGGGGCCGGTGTGGGCAAAACTGTGGTCATCCAAGAACTTATTCGTAACATCGCATCAGAACATGGTGGTTACTCGGTATTTGCGGGTGTAGGCGAGCGGACGCGCGAGGGCAACGACCTCTATCATGAAATGAAAGACTCGGGCGTGCTCGACAAAACCGCACTTGTCTTTGGGCAGATGAATGAACCACCGGGCGCTCGTCAGCGGGTGGCTCTCTCGGCTCTCACGATGGCGGAATATTTTCGTGATGATGAGAAGAAAGACGTACTGCTATTTATTGATAATATTTTCCGTTTCACCCAGGCTGGTTCGGAAGTGTCGGCGTTGCTTGGACGCATTCCAAGCGCGGTGGGGTATCAGCCGACGCTGGCGGAGGAGATGGGAACTCTGCAGGAGCGGATCACCTCGACCAAAGACGGTTCGATCACTTCGGTGCAGGCGGTGTATGTCCCGGCCGATGACCTCACGGATCCGGCTCCGGCCACGACCTTCGGCCATCTTGATTCGACCGTGGTGCTCTCGCGCGCCTTGTCGGAGTTGGGGATTTATCCGGCGGTCGATCCGTTGGATTCGAGTTCGACTATTCTCGATCCGCATATCGTGGGTGAACGACACTATAATACAGCTCGTTCGGTGCAGAAGATATTGCAACGCTATAAGGATTTACAAGATATCATCGCGATTTTGGGAATGGAAGAATTGACCGAGGAAGATAAGCTGACGGTCACCCGGGCGCGCAAAATTCAGAAATATCTCTCGCAACCGTTTTTCGTGGCGGAACAATTCACTGGTACGCCGGGCAAGTATGTGAAGCTTGAAGACACGATTACGGGTTTTGAAAAAATCCTGGCCGGTGAGTTGGATGATATTCCCGAGCAGGCTTTTTATATGAAGGGGAGTATTGAGGAGGTTCTCGCTGAGAAAGGAAAATAAGGTATGAAAAAACTGACATTGAAAATCATTACCCAAGAAAAAATAGTCCTTGAGCGAGAAATCGTTCAGGCGACTTTACCGATTGAGGATGGCGAAGTGACAGTTTTGGCCGATCATATTCCTCTCATTGGTTCTCTTCATGCGGGGGAGATTAAACTGAAGGATACCGGAGGCAAGGAAGAACTCCTTGCTGTGTCCGGTGGATTTGTAGAGTTTCATGATAATACTTTGACTTTGCTCGCTGATACGGCCGAACGGGCTGAGGAGATTGATATCGAACGAGCCGAGGCAGGAAAGAAACGTGCCGAGGAAGTGATGCAGAGCAAGGCAGACCTGTCTGAAGAGGAATACGCTCGCATTGCCGCACTGCTCGAGAAAGAATTGTCGCGGCTTCGTGTCGCTAAGAAACACTATACTAAAGGTGGTCTGCACATTGAATCATAAAAGTGTTATACTAAAAACAGACAATATTCTTAATCAAATTTTATGAATCGAGATCTTTTGGCGAAGACGGGGAAAGTAATCCTGTTTTTGTTGTGCGTCGTTATTCTCGTGGTGGTGTATGCATCGGTAGTGATAGGTCGTTGGTCATCGAATTCCTCTTTGTCATCGATGATGGATCGTGGTGAAACTGGTATTGGCACCGGAATGATGGATGTTTCTCAGCAATTAGGAAGTCCCTTGGCTAAATCATCGGTGGCTGTGGGCATGCCAAACCCAGGTATGATGAATTCCGACCAAGTGAATGTGAGTAATGCAGGAAGCTTGTCGGCTCCGGAGAGTTTGAGAACATCGACTGATACGCCAGTTTCGATTGATCAAAAAGTCATCAAGACCGGCAGTCTCTCCTTGCGCGTCGATAATGCCGATTGGAGTGTGGGTGAGATCACTAAGACCGTGAATGGCTTGAGTGGCTCAGTAGCATCGTCGAATTTTTCTAACAATGGTCGCGGAGCGAAAAGTGGGGTAATTACCGTGCGGGTTCCGGCGGTGAAATTTGATGAAGCTTTTACGAAGTTGAAGCAATTGGGTGGGACGGTCGTGAGTGAAGCGGTCTCGGGACAGGATGTCACGGAGCAGATGATTGATATCGAAGCGCGCATCAAGAATAAACAGGCGGAAGAGGAGGCTTATGCAAATATTTTGAAAGTTCAGACGCAAAAAGTCGCGGATATCCTCGAAGTGACCCGGGCCTTGAGTCAGGTGCGGGGTGAGATTGAGTCGCTCCAGGGTCAGTTGAAATATCTTAACTCGCAGGCGGATATGTCGACAATTGATATCTCTTTGTCTGAAGAACCGCAGATTGGTAAAGTGGATACGACTTGGCGGCCGTTGCAGGTAGTGAAGACTTCGATCAATACACTCCTGCAAAATCTCCAAGGTCTGGTAGACTTCCTCATTCGCTTCGTCATCGTAGCGTTGCCAATCTTGCTCATTGTCTTCGGACTGCTCGGCTGGCTCCTCTGGTGGGCGGTCAAAAAGTTGGCTCGACTTTTGAATGGCAATCAGCAGTAAGACCTGATGTTTTGTGAGTAACAAAAAGCTGGTGGCGTCTGTCATCAGTTTTTTGTCATTTTATTCAAATTTTGTCAAGATTGAAGAAAAGCCTCGCTGGGCGTAGAATGAGGCTATATTTGGTGTTTGTCATGCTGAACTTGTTTCAGCATCTTGAAACACAAACGCAGATCCCGAAACGAGTTCGGGATGACATAATAAGTTTATTATCTATTCCATTTATGAAAACCTCGCGCTATAATCCGAAGAAAATCGAAGCCAAATGGCAGAAGTACTGGCTGAAAAACGAAACCTATCGCGCCGACCTCGATTCGAGTCGGAAGAAGTTTTACGCATTGGTGGAATTTCCGTTTCCCTCGGGGGATGGTCTGCATACTGGGCATATCCGCGGCTATACAGCGATGGACATCATCGCGCGCAAACGGCGACTCGAGGGCTACAATGTACTCTTTCCGATCGGGTGGGATGCATTTGGTCTGCCGACGGAGAACTATGCCATCAAAACCGGACTGCACCCGGCCAAGGTCACGAAACAAAACACCGATACTTTCCGCAAGCAGCTTCGATCAGTTGGGTTGGCTTTCGATTGGTCACGCGAGATCAATACGACCGACCCGGAATACTATCGGTGGACACAGTGGATTTTCCTGCAACTCTTCAAGAAAGGTCTGGCTTACAAGGCTAAAATGGAAATCAATTGGTGTCCGAGCTGCAAAATCGGCCTCGCCAACGAGGAGGCTCAGGGTGGCGTGTGCGAGCGGTGCGGCGGCCCGATCGAGAAACGGGAGAAGGAGCAATGGATGCTCGCTATCACCAAGTACGCCGACCGCCTCGACCAAGATCTCGACACTGTGGATTATTGGGAGAAGATCAAAATCCAACAACGCAATTGGATCGGCCGGAGCGAAGGAATGATCGTAAAGTTTTCTGTCATTGCGAGCGAAGCGCGGCAATCTCCTAATGATGAGGGGATTGCCACGGTCTCCGCCAGTGGGCGGATCCCTCGCAATGACAGTTTCTTAGAAGTCTTCACCACGCGGGTCGATACGATTTATGGCTGTACGTATGTGGTGGTCGCACCGGAGCATGAGATTCTCAAGAATAAAGAATTGGGAATTACCAATCAAGCAGAAATTCAAAAATATATAGACACAGTCAAAAAAATCACTGAGCAAGACCGGCTGGATGCGACCAAAGAAAAAACCGGCGTGAAGATTGAGGGTATCGAGGCAATTAATCCTTTCGCGGGCGAATCTGTGCCGATCTTTGTGGCGGATTATGTCCTCGGCAATTACGGTACCGGCGCGGTGATGGCCGTCCCTGCGCACGACGAACGAGATCTCGCCTTCGCAAAGAAGTATGAGTTGCCGATAAAAATTTCCATTCAAGGAAATAATTTTAATGACGAAGGATGTTTTACAGAAGATGGTGTACTTGTAAATTCTGGTGAGTTTTCAGACTTGAAATCAGAAGAAGCTCGAGAGAAAATGGTCGCGTGGTTGGAGGAACGAGACCTAGGAAAAAAGCAGGTCAATTTCAAATTACGCGATTGGGTGTTTTCTCGTCAGCGTTATTGGGGCGAGCCGATTCCGATGGTTTTCTGTCCCTCCTGTGCTAAGGCTACGGCGGGCGAGGAAAATTCTGGTTGGGTGCCGTTGCCGGAGAGTGAGTTGCCACTTAAGCTGCCGAAAGTGAAAAGTTATATCCCGACTGATACGGGCGAATCTCCACTGGCCGTGATGAAAAAATGGGTGAACACGAAGTGCCCCGTATGCGGGGGTAAGGCGACGCGCGAGACGGACACGATGCCCAACTGGGCGGGATCATCGTGGTATTATTTGCGTTATACCGACCCGAAAAATGCTGAAGCGTTGGCAAGTCAAGAAGCACTGAAATATTGGATGGGATGTCGTACTGAATCTTCTCCGGCTCGCCCCGCGGCGCAGCTTTGCGGGGTAGATTGGTATAACGGTGGGATGGAACACACGACTTTGCATTTACTGTACTCGCGATTCTGGCACAAGTTCCTTTTTGACATTGGCGTGGTGCCGACGAGCGAGCCATATATGAAACGCACGAGTCATGGGTTGATCCTCGCCGAGGGTGGTGTGAAAATGAGCAAGTCCAAGGGTAACGTGGTTAATCCGGATAGCGTGGTACGAGACTTCGGCGCCGATACGCTCCGCGTGTACGAGATGTTTATGGGGCCGTTCGACCAGCCGGTAGCATGGAGTATGGAGAGTATTTCCGGTTCGCGACGGTTTCTCGAGAAGGTGTGGAAATTGCAGGGAAAAGTAGTTGATGGCGCTCCCCTCGGACAGCTTGCCCGTCCGGTAGGCGGGGGGAGCGAGAAATGCGAAATGCTATTACACCAAACAATTAAGAAAGTCTCTGAAGATATAGAAGCGATGCGATTTAACACGGCCATCAGTAGTCTCATGATTCTCGTGAATGAATGGGAGAAAGAAGAAATGGTTGAGAGAGAAATGTATGAAAAATTTTTAATTCTCTTGAGTCCGTTCGCGCCACATATCGCAGAAGAGTTGTGGCAAGTACTGGGCAATGAAGATTCTCTTTTTACCGCGCAGTGGCCGGTAGCTAATGAGAACTATCTCGTGCAAAAAACAGCAAAAATTATCGTACAGGTGAACGGAAAATTGCGAGCGAGTTTTGATATGCCGACGGATGCCAACGAGACAGATGTGAGAGCGCAAGCCGAAGCGGATGGGCGAGTAGCGATGTATCTCACAGATAAAACCATCCGCAAAGTTATTTTTGTCCCGAATCGATTGATTAATTTTGTGGTTGGTTGAGGGTTTGGATTTTGTATTGTGTCATTCTCGCGAAGGCGGGAATCCAGGTACCACAAAACCAAGAGATAAAGAAGGTAAATTGAAATGATATGAAAACCTGTTGCGTCTATATTCTTGCCAGTGAAAGAAATGGAACGCTCTACATTGGAGTTACATCGGATCTTCTCAGGAGAATATGGGAACATAAGAACAAAGCAACAAAAGGTTTTACTGAAACATATGGTGTGGATAAATTGGTATATTTCGAGCAGACGCAAGATATAATGAGTGCCATTCAAAGAGAAAAACAATTGAAGAAATGGAATCGAGCATGGAAGATAAGGTTAATTGAAAAGAAGAATTCGAAGTGGAACGATCTTTATCTCGATTTAATAGAGAAGTGAATATTGTGGAACCTGGATTCCCGCCTTCGCGGGAATGACACAAATGCAAAGACAAGACTGACATAAATGAGGTAATAGATAAAATTTATGCAAGGAGTGATACTGGCGGCCGGACGTGGCACGCGAATGGAAAACCTAACGGATGAGGTGCCGAAGCCGATGCTCCCCGTGCATGGGAAGCCGATTTTGGCACACAAACTCGAGCATCTACCGGAGGAGATAGACGAGGTGATCTTTATCGTGGGATACAGGGCGGAAGTGATTCAAAATTATTTCGGTGAGGAGTGGGGCGGGCGGAAAATCCGGTATGCGTTTCAAGAAGAATTAAATGGAACAGCGGGTGCGATCCACCTTGTGAAGGATCTTGTGCGAGGGAATTTCCTCGTAATGATGGGCGATGACTTTTATGCGAAGGATGACTTGGAACGATTGATACAGTATCCGTTGGCAATTCTCAGTATCCACTTTGATGACGCATCAGCCTTCGGAATCCTGGCCAAGGATGCAAATGATAATTTACTCGAAGTGGTGGAGCGACCGCACGGATTTGCGAGTGGCATGGTAAATACGGGTGCGTATATGTTGACGCCGGAATTTTTCAAGTATCCGCCGGTAAAAATATCCGAGACGGAATATGGTTTGCCTCAGACATTGGCCATGATGGCCAAAGAAACACCGGTGAAAGTAGTGGAGGCGACTCGGTGGTGTCCGATTGGCCGGTCGAATGATCTCACCACCGCAGAGCAATTCATTTTTTAACACATACCATTATGTGTGGAATAGTTGGCTATATTGGAAAAAAGAATGCGACCGAGTTTTTGATTAGCGGTTTGCGGCGGTTGGAGTACCGCGGGTATGATAGTGCTGGCATCGCTCTTCAAGAAAAAGGAAAACTAAAAATCGTCAAAGCGGCTGGCAAGGTGGCGGAATTGGAAGTGAAAATTGTCGGGAATGATTTTATAGCAACGGTCGGGATCGCACATACACGGTGGGCGACACATGGCCAACCAACAGAGAAAAACGCGCATCCGCACAGTGATTGCAAAGGTATGATCAGCCTTGTGCACAATGGTATCGTGGAAAATTACCAGGATTTAAAAACGAAGCTACTTGAGAAAGGACACAAGTTTCGTTCGGAGACTGATAGCGAAGTGATCACGCACTTGATCGAAGAAGCAATGAAGGTTAGTGTGGATTTCGAGACTGCGTTCCTTGTCGCACTCAAACAAATTAAGGGTACGTATGGCTTGGCGGTACTCTATGCTGGTGAACCGGAGAAATTGTTCGCGGCACGGATGGGCAGTCCGTTGGTCGTTGGTGTCGGGAAGGATGAATATATGATCGCGTCGGATGTGTCGGCGATGGTTGGACATATTGATCGTGTCGTGTATCTTGAGGACGGAGAGAACGTTGTGATTGATGGGTTGGGGTATCAAGTGAAGACACTTAGCAAACATCTCCTGAAAAAAGAAGAGATGAAGCTTGAATGGTCAGAAGATCAGGCGCGTAAGGATGGTTATGCGCATTTTATGCTGAAGGAGATTTTTGAACAACCGAAAAGTTTTGAAGATGCCTTGCGCGGACGATTGCTCGTGAAGGATGGTATGGCGAAGTTGGGCGGCTTGCAATCTGTTGAACAACGATTGCGTATGATAAATCGAATTATCATCATCGCGTGCGGGACATCATATCACGCTGGGTTAGTGGGGGAGTATATGCTGGAGGAATATGCTGGTATTCCGGTTGAGGTAGAGTTCGCTTCGGAGTTTCGGTATCGTAAATTGTTGTTGGATGAAAAGACCGCAGTGCTCGCACTTTCGCAATCGGGTGAGACAGCTGACACACTGGCGGCAATTCGTGAGGCGAAGCATAAAGGCGCTTTGACATTGGGAATCGTAAATGTGGTGGGTTCGAGTATCGCGCGCGAGACGGATGCGGGGATTTACAATCATGCCGGACCGGAAGTGAGCGTTGCTTCGACCAAGGCTTTCACTTCGCAGTTGGCGATACTTGTTTTGCTGACGATGTATCTCGGTAGACAACGAGGTATGTCGCTCGTGATGGGTCAGTGCATCGCCCGAGAGGCACAGCGCATTCCCGCTCTTATGACCGAGGTATTGAAGCAGGCTGCCACTATCAAAAAAATCGCCAAGAAATATCAGCATGCGCAGAATTTCCTCTATCTGGGGCGAAAATATAATTTTCCGATTGCGTATGAGGGCGCTCTTAAGATTAAAGAGATTGCGTATGTCGGAGCGCAGGGGTATCCGACCGGTGAGATGAAACACGGGCCGATTGCTCTCATTGATTCGGAAGCGGTCTGTGTTTTTGTCGCTCCCAAGGATAGCGTGTATGAGAAGAGCGAGAGCGGTCTCGAGGAGATCAAGGCACGCGGTGGCAAGGTGATTGCTATCACCACCAAGGGGAATACGGTGCTCGACAAGAAGGCGAACGAAGTACTCTTTATCCCGAAGACATTGGAATTGCTCACGCCATTGCTCACTATTATTCCGCTGCAATTGTTGGCGTATCATATGAGTGTGGCGAAGGGGTATGATGTCGATAAACCGCGCAACCTCGCCAAGAGTGTCACGGTGGAATAGCTTGACAAGAAATTATAGATGTGCTTTTATGGATTTACTAGGTAAGCAGTTGTTATCCTAGTTTTTAGTAACTTTTCAATTGAAGGGGGCTACCATGCCACATAATAACAAAGAAATAGCAGTTCAGTACCAGTACCCGCAGTTGTGTAAAATAGTCAATCAAATAAAAAATGATTTAAATGTTTTACCTATAGCGTTCAACGCTTTTGGAATTTCCAGGATAGCAGATCAAGACGAGTACGTCTTGGTCATTCTGAAGCACGCCGTACAGGAAGCATTGACTATCGGCGAAACATTAGCATTGTTTGCTGAAGCCTATGAAGAAGTTCAGGAAAATCCAGAAGGCGACGACCACGAGATTATCAGAACGCTTTGTAAGGGGCGACCTGATTATCTCATATCTAAGGGAATATTCTTCGGCGAGATGAAAGAAAAGCAATTTATTGCAGTCACCCTCGAAGAATATGACCAATCACCTTTTAATTTTTTCCAGGAAGAATATCAACCTGGAAACAGGCATATATATTTTGTCGATAAAACAGATCTGGGCACAATAACGCAAAACGTCATGTTATTGGGGCAATCTCTTTTTGAGTTTGAAGCGTGTCCGCGAGACGCTCTGCCTCTGACTCCTGGCTTAACTCATCGACTTTATTTCCCGGATAAAAAAGTTCTTTCCTACAGTCTTTTGAGTAATGAAGAAAAAAAAGAAACAAAAAAAAGATTGTATCAATTACTGTTGAGATGTTCTGATTATGTTGCGCAAATTAACGCGTTGATCAATTTGGTTTAAAAACTCGATAAGAGTATAATAGCGCTATCCACCAGGGGATTAGCGCTATTTTCAATTTATATTGTAACCGAGATATAACGAGGAGGAAGTTCGGTATTTTGTTGTTTTTAGACACCGTTTTATTTAATAGAGACGTGAATATTGTGGAACCTAGATTCCCGTCCGCCGCGGCGGACGGGAATGATGAAATTACAAAGACAGGTCTGACACAGATGCAGTAACAAATAATAATTCTATGAAACCGAAGAAAATTGTCACGATTGGCGGAGGGACGGGGAGTTTTGTTTTGTTGTCGGGTCTGAAAAAATACCCGGTGGATATTTCGGCGATCGTCTCGATGGCGGATGATGGTGGTTCGGCGGGTGTTTTGCGTGATGAGTTGGGCGTATTGCCGCCGGGCGATGTGCGCCAATGTCTCGTCGCTTTGTCGGAGTCGAGCGAGAAGATGCGCGAACTAATGAACTACCGTTTTGAGGACGGTCGTCTGCAGGGGCAGAGTTTTGGCAATATGCTCGTGAGCGCCTTGGAAAAAATTTGTGGTGGGATGGCATCTGGACTCGAAGAGGCGGCGAAGATCTTGAAAGTTTATGGGCGCGTGTTGCCCGTTACTGAAGATGATATGCGCCTCGTGATCGAGTTGGAGAATGGCCATGTGCTCTACGGCGAAGATCAATTGGATTCCAACCAGGAACTTCGTCAGCAGGGAATTATGCTCAAAAAAATCGCGTTGCAATCGCGGGTTCGAGCCAATTCCCAAGCAATAGACGCGTTGAAAGGTGCCGATGTGATTATTTTGGGACCGGGCGATCAGTTCGGCAGTTTGATACCCAACCTCCTCGTCAAGGAAATCGCGCAGACTATCAAAACCGCCAAGGCGCAGGTGGTCTATGTAGCGAATTTGACGAACAAGAAGGGTCTTACGACCGGATGGACGGCGTGTGAATATGTCGCCTCTCTGGAAAAATATATCGGCAAGGGCCGAATCGACGTTGTTATCTGGAATACCCGACGGATTCCCAAAGCACTCATCGAAAAATATGAAGAGCAGGAAGGCGATCATGCTATCGTAGAGGCAGGCGATGAGCAGACGAAAACATATAAGTTGTGCAAGGCCGATGTGGCCAATGTCCGCGAAGTCATTCGCCGTAAGGGTGATGCGATTGCCTCCACACGTTCTTTCATTCGTCATGACTCGGACAAATTGGCGCGTGCGATTATGTTCGTACTTGATTTCAATGAGAACCGGAAGATTATCCGGGAGATCGTGTAGCTGCAATGATTGACATTTTTTTATTAGCGTGTTACTCTTAAAGCAGAATCGATTGGGGTTCTGTTTTTTTAACAATATAAACTTAATATAAAATTTTGGAGGTACCAAATGAAAACGCTAGCATTCGTAAAAATGGCGATATTTCTTATATTTCTTAGCGCTTTAACCTTACCAATCAGTAATGTGAATGCCACAATTTGCCGACAGCCGCATCAACTGCCACTACTGACGGGCTGGACGAAAAGTTTTGGCCCAAACCTAAAAGGTGTAGATGTGAGGGATGATGTTTACAATGATTATTTAATTGCCGATCAAGACTATCATAATGGTCTGTCATCGGCGTTTTATAACAACTTCACTCCGGCGGTAGATCATTACCCTGGGATGGGTTACGACCTATCCACGATCTCGAACGATCAGGTGATTTCTATTCTCACCAAAGAGTGTGAAAAAACAGGCGTTCCTTTTCGTTTGATTCAACCGGGAATAAATCTGGGTTCAAGAGCTGATTTGTTGGATATGTTAGCGAAAAATATTCAAGAAACTCAAGAAACCGGAATTATTTTTCACGGGCTGCTCGTTATCGGTCAATACCGGATGACATTCATACTGCCTCCGGGGTGGGATCCTCAAAAATCATACCCCTTGATGCTTGATAGCTCTTATGGATTAAATGCTGAGATGTTTTGGCAAAGAGGTATGGTAATGCTTGACACGATCTCAAAACTCTCCGCCGAAAATGGGCGCGGAGCAATCGGGATTGTATTCCAGGAAGGTGTGCTCGCAAGTCGCTCAATGAGCAATAAACTCTACGAAGACTTGAATACTATAATGAGAGTGGCCATTCCTGCACTTGGAGTGAATCCGGACAGCATAATGGCCTTAGGTGGTTCGCGAGGAGCAATTTTTGCTCTTTATGCAGCAAGCCATCCGGCTATTGAGTTTAGGGTGCGGTTTGTTTATGCCCGTAACCCGGCAAATGACATAGAACTTGTGGCGTCGCTTGCGGGTCCGACTTTTCCTTATCTGTGGTACGCACAGGTATGGTCTGTCGGGGACTATGCTTCATTGACTAATAACTGGCGGTCTCCGGATGGTTTGACTGGTGAAGAGGCTCATGCCGCGGTACTTACGGGGACATCTGACCCTTCGCTATTGTGGAATGAATTCAGTTTGAGTGGGCCTGTCAAAATCAACAATCTGCTTGATAGAGGAACTGAAGTGTTTTTGAATTTTTCCACGCACGATAGTATCACTCCGGATTACGACAAGTGGCTTTTGTGGAAGGCTTATTCAACATTTGGCATACCGATTGAAACGCGGATAGAGTATTTGATTGGACACAACTCAAACGCTCCCAATGAAAGAGATATAATTTTTTTGGTAGCTAAAAAGTTGTCCAATGAAATTGATGGCGCGGTGCGAGTGCCACTCGTCAATGAAGGTAGAGTAACGCCTTATATTCTCAGTGAAAGTGGATCTGTTGCTGCTCCTTATGTCGCTGCCATAGCCACGAATACACTGCCTCTGGCACTGACATTGCCGATAGATACGCTTGGGGATGATACCACATCGTATGTAGTTGGACTTGGAGTGCCAGGAAAGATGTATCGGTTGACATTCTTTCGTGACGATGGACATCTTTCAATAGTTGAGTTCCAGCTCGACAAAAACGGAACTTGGTTGTGGAACCCGGGTCCGAATGTTACGGCAGGGCAATATGAGTTGGTAAAGATTGAGGAGATGAGCGGGTGGGGACAACCGTTCCGCACGATTCAGACATTACGCAGCTCGCTGCCGATGTCGGGAAATGCCGTTGTCAAAATAGTGCATGGTGTAGGTATTCGACAGTATGGGATAGATGTCACCAGTATGATCATACGTGAGCTGTACGGGGAAGACGATGAATTTCATCTGTACAATGGGAATGTTCCTGTTATGGGCACTAATGGTGTAGTGGAAATTATACCACTAGCCAATTCCTGCAAGAGCATCTGTTAATATAATAGAGAGGTTAGCATGACATTAAAAAAGGAAGCCTGATTAAATTGAACAATATTTCATTTCATCAGGCTTTTTTATTTCCAAAAACTTCAGATTGAAGGCTACTGAAAAAAGTACCCTATAATAAGGGGTGGACTATACAGAAGGTTGCCTTTTTGGGGGAAATAGTTTAGAATCCAAGACAGAGGGAAATGGAAGGAAATCTTTCATTTTATTTTTGCAATAAATGTACACCTATGACAAAGACACTTGACCCGATCAAGCAGGAGCAGACTTTGGTGATTTTGAAGCCCGATGCTGTGCAACGATCGCTCATTGGAGAGATCGTCAAGCGGTATGAGCGCTCCGGATTGAAGTTGGTGGCGATGAAAATGGTGATTCCAACAGCCGATATGGCATCCGCTCACTATATGACCGGCGGGGAAGAATGGCTCGAGAATGTCGGCAAGAAAGCCGCGGCCGCTTATGAACGCAAAGGTCAAAAGTCTCCGTATGCGACATTCCGTGAGAATGGGATGGCGATACTC
>Ga0194044_10000638_pt1 | contig 17565 bp, 15 predicted proteins | sample JunL4417m_MetaG_FD_155460 | JGI IMG/M metagenome (GOLD analysis project Ga0194044, IMG submission 155460) | Anoxic zone freshwater microbial communities from boreal shield lake in IISD Experimental Lakes Area, Ontario, Canada - Jun2016-L442-17m | ecosystem: Environmental > Aquatic > Freshwater...
GCACCCCAGTGCGGCAATTGTGATGATATGTGCATGGCCGCACTGGGGTGCGGCGCTCCCAGGCGCATCCCGGCAAAAAGTGTCAACTACTTTTATGGTAATATGAAGGATGCCTATTTTTGCTAATATGCGCTTTTAAATACGGGGTTTTGCCGAGAATGTTTTTGCAAAGACAACGATAAAGATTTAGAATGCGTAATTGAGGTGTTTGTTCCAGTTTAAAACTTTTGTAATGAAGTTTACCCTTTACCTGACACCGATATCTCCCATGACCCTGAAAAACAGCGAACTTCCCAATGAATGCTCCCGGTTCAAGATGTTCCATGAGATCATGTCCATCAAAGTTCGTGAAATTCTTTTAATTTCAAGCCCTTATGACGCATATATCATGGAAGAGGATGGCAGTCTGGCCTCCCGCATTGTTAATGAGTATATCGGTCTGAATTTAAGCCTGCCGCCACGGGTAACCCGGACATCTTCCGGACGGAATGCACTGGATCTTCTGGATCAAAAAACATTTGAAATGGTCATAATCATGCCAAATGTTGATGACATGGACGTGCAGACCCTGGGCGTTAAAATCAAGACAAAGCATTCCGATCTTCCGGTTATTTTGCTCAGCCACAGCCTCCGGTCCATCTTTCCACAGAGAGAATATCGGAAATTGAAGGGCATTGACAAAGTATTTATCTGGTCCGGAAATTCAGATATCTTGCTGGCGCTGGTTAAAAACGCCGAAGACCGGCTGAATATTGACCTGGATACCCAGCGAGCCATGGTTAGAGTGCTGATTCTGGTGGAAGACTCGCCCCAGTATTATTCAACTTTTTTGCCGCTGATCTACAAAGAAATCGTAAAACAGACCCAGGCGGTATTGGGAGTTGGGCTTAACGAGGAACACAGGCTTCTGCGCATGCGATCCAGGCCAAAAATCATGTTGGCTGAAACGTATGAGGAAGCCATGAATCTCTTCCAGAAATACCGATCCTATTTGATTGGCATCATATCCGACACCCGAATTCCCAGAAATGGGAAACTGGATGACCAGGCAGGTCCGGATATTCTGACATTCATGAAACAGGAAATCCCGGACCTCCCGATTCTGATGCTCAGTTCGGATTCTCATAACAGGATGAAGGCAGACCGCATTCCAGCGATATTTCTGGACAAGAATTCACCCAATCTGCTGGTTGAACTTCGGGATTTTTTTCTGAATCACCTGGGTTTTGGTGATTTTGTTTTCCGCTTGCCGGACAGAACAGAAATTGACAGGGCTTCGAGCCTGAGAACACTCGAACTCAAGATATCCCAAATTCCGGACGAATCCCTGTTATATCACGCCACCCGGAACCATTTTTCCAATTGGCTGATGGCCCGCTCGGAATTCGTTCTGGCATCAACATTTCGGAAGGTTCATGCCTGCGAATTCAAGAATACGTCGGACCTGCGTCAGTATATTGTTTCCGGTCTGCACACAGTCAGAAAACTTCAACAAAAAGGTGTGGTGGCGCAGTTCAGAGCACAGAACTTTGATTCCGACATTATGGATTTTGTAAAAATCGGGGATGGGTCTCTGGGCGGAAAAGCAAGAGGCCTTGCGTTCATGTCTGTCCTGTTGCTTCAGCATCCCGAGCTGTGCATCACCTATCCACAAGTTTCCGTGCAAATCCCCAAAAGCTTAGTCATCACCACCCAGGGATTTGAATCGTTTATCACGTCAAATCAACTGCAGTATTGTGCAAAAAACGATTTTTCGGATCGTGATATCTCGAATATTTTTTTAAAGGCGAAAATGCCGGACTGGTTAGTATCCGATCTTGAGGCATTTCTGGCGCAGGTTCACTATCCCCTGTCCATCCGGTCTTCCAGCCTTCTGGAAGATGCACAGTTTCAACCTTATGCCGGGTTGTACCAGACCTTCATGATTCCCAACAACCACCCGGATCAGGCCATACGTCTTCAACAACTTATCAGGGCCATCAAACTGGTATATGCCTCAACCTATTACGAAAATCCCAAGTCATTTACCCGCAATTCGGTCAGTCAGCCCCAGGAAGAATCCATGGCCGTGATCGTGCAACAACTGGCCGGAGAGGCTTACGGCGACTATTTTTATCCCGCATTGTCCGGTGTAGTCCAATCCCATAATTTTTATCCGGTCTCCGAGATGAAATCTGAAGACGGCATCGCCCATATTGCCATTGGCATGGGAAAAACCGTGGTGGAAGGCGAGAAATCTGTCAGATTCTCCCCCAGATATCCCCGAATTTTACCTCAGTTCACCACTGTCGAAGACATTTTAAACAATTGTCAGAGGCATTTTTATGCACTCAAAATCCGGGGTTATCCAGATGAGTCGCCAATCTTTGAAGAAGGGATCAACCAATTCTCCAATCTTGAAAAACGGGAAATTGACGAGGCTGAAACCGAGTATCCCATTCGAATGCTTTCCAGCGTCTATATTCGGGATGAACACCGGATTCGGGACAGCGGCCATTTGCCGGGTTCAAAAATCGCCACATTTGCATCAATACTCAAACACGACATATTCCCCCTTCCCAGATTGCTTTCCGATCTGCTGGATCTCGGCAGAAAGGGCATGGGATGCCCGGTGGAAATCGAGTTTGCAGTCAATCTGGGAACCGGGGGGCAGCGGAAAAATGAATTCTATTTTCTGCAGATGCGACCTATGGCCACCGAAATCGACCGGCTCGATGTGGTCATTACAGACGATGATCTTCAGCAGCCCCTGTGCTTTTCACGGCACGCGCTGGGCAACGGAAAGAATGGCGGCATTGCAGACATAGTTTATGTGAAGCCGCTGGAATTTCAAATCAACGCCACAGAGCAGATGGCAGACGAGATCGGCAGGATCAATGCCACGCTGATCCGGGAAAAGCGGCCTTATCTGCTTATCGGTCCGGGAAGATGGGGAACTGCGGACAGATGGCTGGGCATTCCGCTACAATGGCGAAATATCTCCGGCGTTGGCGCTATCATCGAAATGAATAACAGCCAGATTCATGCTGATCCTTCCCAAGGCTCCCATTTTTTCCAGAATATCACATCAATTGGCATTCCTTATATCACAGTGGTGGAAGATTCGGACGATACCCTGAATTGGAAAAAGTTGGAAGCATATTCATTTGTTCAGGAAACCAGATATATCCGGCATGTTCGACTTGAGCATCCGGTAACAATCAAAATTCAGGGGAGGAAGTCCATCGGTGTGATCAACTGACAGTTAATCATTAAACGAAAAGGAGAGGCATTATGACAGATATTATTCGATACATGAAAAACAGGGATCCTTATGAAAAAGAATTCCACCAGGCAGTCGAAGAAGTTTATGAAACGGTTCAGCCTGTTCTGGAAAGGTATCCGGATTATCGGCAGGCTGCGATTCTGGAAAGACTGATTGAACCGGAGCGGGTGATTCAATTCCGCGTGCCTTGGGTGGATGATGAAGGTCAGGTTCATGTCAACCGCGGGTATCGCATTCAGATGAGCAGTGTGATTGGCCCCTACAAGGGCGGCCTTAGGTTTCATCCGTCCGTCAATCTCAGTATTTTGAAATTCCTGGCATTTGAGCAGACGTTTAAAAACGCATTGACGACCCTTCCCATGGGCGGCGGAAAAGGTGGATCAGATTTTAACCCCAAAGGCCGGTCCGATCAGGAAATTATGCGATTCTGCCAGAGCTTCATGATGGAACTGTTCCGCTATGTCGGGCCAGATACCGATGTTCCGGCCGGTGATATCGGGGTCGGCGCGCGTGAAGTTGGCTATCTTTTTGGGATGTACAAGAAACTGCGCAATGAATTCACCGGTGTTCTCACCGGGAAAAGCCTGGGTTGGGGCGGCAGCCTTGTCAGGCCCGAAGCTACCGGCTTTGGCAATGTTTATTTCGCCTCGGAAATGCTGGCCACACGCGGAGATTCACTCAAGGAAAAGACATGCTTAGTCTCCGGCTCGGGAAATGTAGCGCAGTACACCATCGAAAAACTGATCGAACTGGGCGCCAAGGTCGTCACTGTTTCCGATTCCTCCGGATATATTTATGATAAAGAAGGCATTGACGCTGAAAAACTGGACTTTGTTAAACGACTGAAAAATGTACGAAGGGGTCGTATCCGGGAATATGTGGATAAATATTCCAAGGCCGTTTACATCGAGGCGGATTCAACTATAGACCACAATCCTATGTGGAATTATCCGGCAAACTGTGCATTTCCCAGCGCCACTCAGAATGAAATAAATGACAAAGACGCAGGAAACCTGATCAATCAGGGCATTTCATTAGTCAGCGAAGGCGCCAATATGCCCAGTACTCCGGAAGCCATCAAAATATTCATTGAGAAGAAAATTCTCTATGCGCCGGGAAAAGCATCCAATGCCGGCGGAGTAGCTGTATCCGGCCTGGAAATGTCGCAGAACAGCATGAGAATCAGTTGGCCAAGAGAAGAAGTGGACAATAGATTGAAAGGAATCATGAAAAGCATCCATAAAACCTGCCTTGACGCCGCGGCCGCTTATGGCCATCCTGGCAATTATCTGGTGGGCGCAAACATCGCAGGATTCGTCAAGGTAGTCAATGCAATGATTGATCAGGGCGTTGTATAGAAACCGTGGCGACCTGGCTTCTCTCCCTCTCCCAGCGGGAGGGGGCCGGTGGGATGGCAAGTGGCTGGTATGACAGCATTTCACGTCCTCACGCCTTCACGGTTTTATACCATATTTCTTGATTTTCTGGTTCAGGCCGCTTTTCCCGATTCCCAGCAGTTCGGCGGCGCGGGACTGCACATTGTGAGAGGTGGCCAGAGCCCTTTCAATCATTAATTTTTCTACCATATCGAGGGTTTCGTACAGTTTGGCATTTTCGGAAATACCCTCCAGGTGAAGAGAATGACCAATGCTTTTTTTGAATTCTTTGGGAAGATCAGATACCCGGATAATGTTTCCGGGACAGAGTACCATGGCTCTTTCGATGGCATTTTCAAGTTCCCTAACATTTCCGGGCCAACTGTACCCGTACAGCAGACGATTCACGTCCTGATCCACACCGGTCACTTGTTGGTCCGGCCTGCGCTCTGACGCGTATTTTTCAATCATGTGATCCACCAGCAGACGAATATCCTCGACACGATCTCTTAGTGGCGGCAGTACAAGATAAAGAACATTGAGCCGATAATACAGATCTTCCCGAAAGCGCCCCTGCTCGGTTTCATGTTTCAGGTTTTTATTGGTTGCTGCAATAATCCGGATATTGACGGGAACCGCTCTTATCCCTCCGACACGTTCAAATGCTCTTTCCTGCAATACGCGCAGCAGTTTTACCTGAAGATTCTGTGAAAGCTCCCCGATTTCATCCAGAAAAAGAGTGCCACTGTCAGCCAGTTCAAATCGTCCTTTTTTCATGGCGATGGCGCCTGTGAAGGCGCCTTTTTCATGCCCAAAGAGTTCGCTTTCAAGGAGATTTTCAGACAGAGCCGAACAGTTGACGGCGATAAAGGGTTTGTCTTTACGGGGACTGTTAAAGTGAATGGACTTGGCCACCAGTTCCTTTCCGGTGCCGCTTTCGCCTTCTATCAAGACAGTTGCGGAAGAAGGCGCCATTTTTTTAACCAGCTCGAATACTTCCTGCATTCGCTTGCTTTTCCCAACGATGTTGCCAAAATTGTATCGGGTTTCCACAACATCTCTCAGTCTGAGGTTCTCCTTGATAACCTGGTACATGTCAATGGCCTTTTTGACAAAAATAATCAGGCCTTCATTATCAAAAGGCTTAAGGATATAATTATATGCTCCTTTTTGCATGGCCTCCACAGCCTTTTCTACCGTTCCATAAGCCGTCATCATCATGACAGGCAGATGCGGATTGATGGTCTTTATTTTTTCCAGAAGCTCAATACCGTCCATCACGGGCATTTTCATGTCGGTCAGGACCAGATCCACGTCCGCATTTGCATGATTCAAAATCTCCAGCGCTTCCATGCCGCTATTGGCTGTCAAGGTTTCGTAGCCTACATCCTGAAGCACGGCGCTTAGAATTAGCGGATAATTTTTTTCATCGTCAACGATCAGAACTGTTTCCATGTCATTCCTCTACCCGATTACAGTATGAGTCCGTCAAAACGCGGCTGCCATTGCTTGCTGCAAGAGGTCGAATTGCGCTTCCAACTCCGGCAGACGGGCTGCGATGGCGAATAGGTCGCCACTATTTCCGGATTGCTCAATTGCATAAGCTACGGCCCGCATGGCCTCGCCGCCTACATTGCTCGCGGCGCCCCTGATGGTGTGGGCCTGAATGCCGGCGCTGGCAGCGTCTCCGGCCTGTAGTGCAGCCCTCAACACAGCGATCTGTTTAGGCATATCCGCCATGAAAATTTGGCTAACCGACTGCGCCATTTCTTCGCAATCCATCAGCCGGGCCATGAAGCCCGCCTTGTCGAAGACCAGGGGCGCGGAAGACGGGAGGGCTTGAAGTTTGGTGATGGACTCTCGTCCGTAGCTATTCCCTCTATCTTCAGCCCGTATTCCGTGTTCCACACTGTCTTTCTGGAGCCATTGGTCCAGCACTTTCGCCAACGCCTGGGACGAAACTGGCTTGGCTACATAGCCATTCATGCCAGCCGCCAGGAAACGCTCCCGATCGCCCTGCATGGCATGGGCGGTCATGGCAATTATAGGCAGGGGCGAGATAGATGAAGGATGAAGTATAAAGGATGAAAGGGAGGCGCCTTCTTTTGTTCCTTTTCCACTTCTGACTTCTAACTCGTAATTCCTGACTACTTGGGTGGCGGTAAGTCCATCCATCTCCGGCATCTGCATGTCCATCAAGACCAAGTCATAAGGAAGAGTGGCGAGGGATTGGAGGGCTTCCAAACCGTTGGCCACCACGTCGGCGTGCAGGCCCAGTTTCTTCAGGATGATCAGAGCCACCTGTTGGTTGGTGATGTTGTCTTCGGCCAATAGGATGCGCAACGCTTTCCGGCTGGCTTCATTAACCTGCAACTTCCCGCTGCGTGAGGGTAAGCGGCCTACAATGTCGCCCGCCCGCTCACCCTTGGCGAGATCTCCTATCTTGCCAACTGACGACTGACTAAGACTGTGGAGCAACTCCGCCTTCCGCGTCGGCTTGGTCAGGCAGGCGGCGAATCCAAAGTTCGCCATCTGCTGGCGGTCCCCCTGCCGTGCTAACGAGGTAAGCATGACCAGGCGAATGGCTTTCAGTGCGGCATCCGCCTTGATGGCCCGGCCCAAGGCTGCGCCGTCCATGCCGGGCATCTGCATATCCAGAATGGCGGTCTGGAAGGGATCGCCAGCATTCACAGCCTGAGTCAGCAATTGCAGGGCGGTGGGGCCGTCCGGCGCTTCTTCCACCCGAACGCCCCAGGCGCGGAGCTGGGTCGTCAATATTTCGCGGTTAGTGGCGTTGTCATCCACCACCAGGATATGGGCGCCGTGTAAGTCAGCCGGAGGCGGTGGATCGAGCCGCACTACCTCGGGCCGGGCGAAGCATGCGGTGAACCAGAACTCCGAACCTTGGCCGGGGGCGCTGTTAATGCCTATCTCTCCGCCCATGAGTTGGGCCAGTTGTTTCGAGATAGCCAAGCCCAAGCCGGTGCCGCCGTATTGGCGGGTCATCGAAGCATCCACTTGTGTAAACTTCTGAAAGAGCATGGCCTGCTTGTCCGCCGGAATACCGATACCGGTATCGCTCACCACGAAGCGCATCGTGACGGTGGAGTCAGTGGCGGAGACCATGCGGGCGCGCACGGCGACTTCCCCCTGCTTGGTGAACTTCATGGCATTGCCGGCCAGGTTGAGGAGTACCTGCCGCAGCCGGCCGGGGTCGCCGCGGAGCCAGGTGGGAGTATCCGGTGCTGCGGCGCAGATGAACTCGATACATTTCTCGTCGGCGCGCAGGGTCAGCACATCGGCAAAGTCTCCCAGCAAGGCGGAAAGGTCGAAGTCTATAGCCTCCAGGTCGAGCTTGCCGGCTTCTATCTTGGAAAAGTCCAGAATGTCGTTTATAAGGCCAAGGAGGGCTTCGCCACTGGCGCAGATGGTCTCGGCGAATCGGCGCTGCTCGTCGTCAAGTGCGGTATCCAGGAGCAGCCCGGCCATGCCGATAACTCCGTTCATGGGCGTACGGATTTCGTGACTCATGTTAGCCAGGAAGTTACTCTTGGCTGCATTGGCCAGCTCGGCCTGGGCCGCCATCGCATTAGCGCGAGCGGTGACGACTTCAAGTCGGATGTTAGTCTCACGGAGTTCCGCCTCGGCCAGCTTGCGCGCGGTGATATTTTCCTTGATGGCCACATAGTGGGTGATCTTTCCAGCGACGTCTCTGATCTGCGAGATCAAGGCCGCTTCCCAATACAACGTACCATTCTTGGCGCGATTTTGCCATTCGCCGCTCCATGTCCTGCCGGCCGTGAGTTGCTCCCACATCTCGACGTAAGTTGACGCTGGAGTCAAACCCGACTTAAGTATCCGCGGGTTCCGGCCCATCGCCTCGGCGGCGGTGTAACCGGTCGTGGCGACAAACGCCGCGTTCACATATTCGATGTTGCCAGCAGTGTCGGTGATCACCACAGTGGCGCCAGACTGCGCCACGACCTGCGACAATTTGTGCAGTTCCGCTTCCGCACGCTTGCGCTTGGCGATGTCGCGGGTTACCCCGATTATCTTGATGCACCTCCCGGCGGAATCGAAAATAGTGCAGACATTGGCCTCGGCCCAGATAGTGGAGCCATCTTTGCACCGATATTCAAGCTCCCCCATGAAATCTTCCGGGCGAATGCCGGCCTGGAGAGCATCCGTTAATCTTTTGAAATACCCTTGGACAATAGATAGAGAATCGGGTGTGTGTATCTCTTCGATCGGTTGCCGCATCGCCTCGGCAGGGGTGAGCCCCCGCATCTTCTCCACGGATGGACTGATATAGGAGATTGTGCCGTCAAGTTCCATGGTCCAGATAACATCGTTGGTCTTCTCGATCATGCGCAATTCCGCATCGGCCAACTTGTGCGCGGTGATGTCGCGGGTGACGCTGATGATGTGCTGATCCCCTTGCAAGGTGATGATCCTGGCGGATACCATTCCAATGAGTTGAGTCTGGTCTTTGCATTGAAAAACGATTTCCAGGTTTTCACAAAATCCTTTTTCGTTCAGAGTGCTGACAAGCTTTTGGCGATCCGCCAGGTTGGCCCAGAGATTGATGTCCATGGTGGATTTGCCAAGCACCTCAGCGCGGGTGTAACCGGTCAGCGCGGAAAAGCCATCATTGATGCGTACAAAACAGCCATTGGTCGCATGCGTAATCAAAACCGCATCGGGGTTGGTGTTGAAAATAAGTTCCAGGTTGTCCCTGGCTTCGCGGCTTTCCGCACTCAGTCGCTGGTTGAACAGGGTGATAAAGCCAAAGGTCCAAAGCGACGTAGCGGCGAGCCCATCCAAAATGGCCAAAACTTGCTCCGGCGAGGCGGCCGTTACGCTCGCGGGCTGAGGGCTGGTAACTGCAAGTAGCGCACTCACCGCCATACCAATGCCGCAGATTAAAAACACCCCGGCGAGGAAATTTGCCGAAGCAGTGACGAAGCGAGTCTTGTACAGAAAAATCGTCCGGACTATTAAAAACGCAAGCGTGGCGGATACCAGGTAAAGAGTCGCCCGCCGAAATGCAATGTCATTGTTGACGACAGTCAAATAGGTGGTCACCAGGAGATAAATAACCATGAACGAGATGAACGGTCCGCGCTGCACACGGCGGTCAAAGAAACGCAGGATGCCGATATACAAAAGCGTCTGCCCACAAACGAAAAAAACATTGTTGCTAACAATTGAGATTAGTTCCAACTGGGGGATTGAGCGGAGAAAAAGAGCAACGAACCCGAGCGAAATAGTCCCAATGCCCAGCAGCCACCAACCAGGTCCGGAATATGTTTTATCATGCCGCCATTGGGCAAAGAGCGCAATGACCTGCATGAGATTAGCGACACTGAGGACAATCGCCAGTGTGTTTATGTCAATGTTCATGGACGACTCCATTACGATTGAATTCCAATGCTTCACGCAAAGTAATTCTGAAATATTGTTTTCAGCACACCGATGTCGGCGTCATTATCAATTTTATCGTATCTTTCTTAAATTCGATCACCCCATATATGAAAATGATACTTCCCCCTTTGGAAAAGGGGGATCAAGGGGGATTTTTCAGGTGGATAGCCTCCTAAATCCCCCCTGGCCCCCCTTTTTCAAAGGGGGGAATCCTTTCGATTTTAGTTGTGATTGTTCGATGAAATTTAAGAATGATACATTTTATCGATAACTGTCTCCAATAAATCCTTTCGCAACTCATCTACAGAATGAAATTCAGACATAACAGATTTGTCTTCGCTAAATGATTCCAGTGTTGTTTCATTTGGAATTTTAATTTGCACAAATTTTGGGATCAAGTTCTTCCAGCTTTCGAAACAGGCATACGCCGATGTTCATGGACGATTCCCCTGAATTGATTCATTTTTGAAATAATATTATATCTCGGCATATCAACCTATTTTGAAAAAAATTCAACCTTTATTTTGAATCTGAAAGACGCCAGAGGATATTTGGCATTGCAATCTCTGATCAGATGATGCAAAAAAATCACCGAATCACTGGGTTAACTGATAGCCCAAAATGTTACGGACATTTGATCCGCCGGAATCAGGGAAGGCTGATGTATGAGTAGAGACATTGTTTTTCAGGTACAGAAACTGACTAAAACATATAAGATGGGAGAGGTTGAAGTTCATGCGCTGCAGGGAGCGAATCTGGAAATCTTTCTGCTTCTACCGGATTTTATGGTTAAATCCCCCTTCGAAAAGGATGGAAAACATTTTTGAATTCTGTGCAATTTACATGTATTTTGTGACAATCAATGAGAACAATGTGGATTTAAAAGCAGGAGAAAAATGGAAGCGACCGCCATGAACGGGCTACTGTTTATCGACGATGAAGAAGGCATGCGGAGGTCGGTCGTTCGCGCGCTTCAGCGGGAACTCTACCCGATATTTACCGCAGACAACGGGGAAGCCGGCATACAATTTGTCCAAGACCATATTGCAAATATTAGTACAGTGATTTCCGACTTTAAAATGCCAGGCATGGATGGACTGGAGACTCTGGCCACCATCGGAAAACTGAATCCGGATATTACCCGCATCATTCTGACCGGCTATGCTACCGTAGAAACTGCCATACAGCCCACAAACGAAGGTATTGACGGATTTTTGACCAAGCCCTTTGACAACCGCGAACTGCGGGCAAAAATCCACGAAATCACCATTCGAAAACGCCTAAGGCAATTTGTATCGGATCCAGTTTACCAGGAAATCATCAATACTCCTGATGCGCTCAAACCCCGCTTTCATGAGGTCACGATTTTATTTTCGGATATTCGAAATTTCACGAAAATGTCATGCGAGGCTGAACCCCATGACATCGCTGTATTCCTGAACCATCATTATTTCACTCCCATGGCGGAGATAATTCATCAGCACAATGGGACCATGGATAAACACATCGGGGACAGCATCATGGCGGTTTTTGGGGCTCCGGTACTGCATGTCTGATGACGCGATCCAAGCCGTACAAGCTGCCGTTGACATGCAGAAAAAAGCTGTCGATATTAACGCAGCGCTTGATACCGGTAGTGGTTTTCGGCTGAACATCGGCATCGGTATTTCCACGGGAAAGGTTTTTTCTGGAATTCTCGGGCCTATCCGCAAAAGGGAATTTACTTCGATCGGCATGGCCGTCAACATGGCGTCAAGGTTGCAGCGTCTGGCAATGGCCGGCGAAATCCTGATCTGCGGCGGCACTTGTAACAAGGTGTTTGCGGAATTTCGGACCGAAGCACTTCCCCCGGTGACCGTAAAGGGAATCGAGGGGCAGATAACCATCCATAAGGTCAATCAATGAAGTTCAAGATCAAGACGAGCGAATCTCTGTCTATACTTAAGATCGTATAAGAATGGAAATTCATGACTGCTGAATAAAAGCCAAGACTATGGGCATAGGAGAAGTTATGATGAAGCCTTTCATCCTCCAGGAACTTGCCGAGACCGTGCGACGTATTCTGGACAGGCATATCTGATTCATAAGGTGTTCTGTAAACAGTAATCCCTGAAATATCCTTACGAATTCTTGCTCTTGGTTTACTGTGTGTGATACAGAAACACAGACAGGATTTAGATAATGAAAACCTGCCTCAATGGTCTGCAATAATATGGAGGTGTCCGATGAGCAACTCACCAGACATTCGCTGGATTCAGCGACTTGATCATTTTGCCAAAGCATTTTCGCAATTGAAAGAAGCCGTGGAGTTGGCGCAACAGCGCCGTCTCTCGAAGCTTGAAGAGCAGGGGCTGATACAAGCCTTTGAGTTTACCCATGAACTGGCATGGAATACATTGAAGGATTTTCTCGAAAATCGAGGAGTACTCAATCTTTACGGCTCGAAAGACACCACACGCGAAGCCTTCAAAATAGGACTCATTGAAAACGGCGAAGCGTGGATGGATATGATAAAAAGCCGCAATCTGACCACCCATACTTACGATCAAACCACAGCATCAAAGATCGCCTCCGCTATTCTCGATTCCTACTATTCCGAATTCGATGCGCTCCGAATCACACTAAATAAACTGAAACAGGAAGAACATGCATGAAATACGGCCTGCAAGATGTGACCATCCAAAAAATCTGTAATGTTCTTGCCGAATTCCCGTCAGTGGAAAAAGCCATACTATACGGATCGCGCGCCAAAGGCAATTATAAAAACGGCTCGGACATTGACCTGACCCTTTGCGGCGCGAATTTGACGCTGGGGATTCTGTACAAAGTCATGGATGGACTTGATGACCTACTTCTGCCCTACACGATTGACATGTCCATATTCCAGGACATCAGCGACCCGGACATGATCAAGCATATCCGGCGCGAGGGTGTCACGTTTTATGAGAAAGAATATCCGGCGGTGAACAGAACGTCAAAGTTACGATTTAAAGCGGCGCCGAGTTCAGGGGTCGCGCCTCGCTTGTAAAAGAGAAAACATCATGATAAAAATGAAAAATGCGCTGCTGATTGTGGATGTACAGAACGATTTCTGACCCGGAGGCGCCCTCGCCATTCAAGAGGGAGACAAGGTCATACCGGTCATCAATATGGCATCCTCCCAGTCATGTTTCCTTAGCCGTAAACCATCCTGGAAAAAATGTTTATGACATCATTGACATTAACGGTATTTCGCAGGTTTTGTGGCCGTCCCATTGTGTATCTGGGTCGATAGGCGCCGCTTTTCATCCAGACCTTGAAACAGATCGTTTTAAGATAATTCTGCACAAGGGAATGGACCCAGCCATAGATTCCTACTCCGTTTTTCTGGAAAATGATAAAAAAAAGCTGACAGGGATGGATGACTTTCTGCGATGCCTTGAAATCACAAAAATTTTTCTATGCGGTCTTGCAACGGATTACTGTGTGTTCTACTCTGCACTGGATGCAATCTCGTTCGGTTTCGAAACGTGCTTAGTGGTCGACGCAACATCTTTTGCCCTATCCCTTTAGGGTAAGGATAGTTCACTGGGTTGATATTACCGTTAATCTGAATTAAACACAATGTTTTTTTCATTTGCCCGAAAGTCATGTATTAAAGGATTGAAAGGCATCATGACATATATATCCTGCACCGGATGCTTTCCACGAATGCCTGAATAAAAGGCTCTGATCTGCTGTATGTCCACATAAATATCGCCGGTTGGAAGAAATACAGGGCCGATACCGCCGACCTTCGTCCGATAGTCCAAAAATCCAAGCACCACCGGAACATTTGCGCCCAAAGCGATATAATAAAAACCCGTTTTCCATTTCATGACATTGCTGCGCGTTCCTGCAGGTGGAATGGTCAAAACAAGATTCTCATTAGCTGAAAATTGTTGAACCATCTGAGCAACCATATTATTGGATTTGGATCGATCAACAGGGATTCCGCCCAGCCATTTCAATATCCCTTTAAAAGGCCAGCGGAAAAGGGTGTTTTTTCCCATCCAATAAATTTTACTTTTAAGCGCAAAGGTCAGACACAGTGTAATGGGAAAATCCCAATTGGACGTGTGAGGGGCTGCAATCAGCACATACTTTGCGATGGCTGGAAACTGACCCTCAATACGCCACCCTCCAACTTTAAAGACAAACAGAGAAATCCAGCGCATCAGAGTTCGGATGACCGGCGTATCGAATATGGTATAATGCATGGCTAAAGAGAACTCCCGAAGTAATGGTTTTTATGTTAGCAGCCGACGACAGGTTGATTTTCATGATTGTGTTGCAGTCGGCTGTTCGACAGATTAGCTATTTTGAAACAATGCACTGGAAAAGCAAAGCAGTTTATCTATCATTACATTTGTTTTACAAAGGAGGGAGTAAGCGTGGCATTAAATATTGCCCGGTATGGGCATTTGGACTTTAGACAAATCAGCGCTTGATCATTGTTTCGGCCATTACACAGGTTTGCTGGTTCCCAAACATCACATCAACTTCATTTTTGGCGTGATGTCAAAAAAATGACAATTCATGAGCATCTCTGGATTAATATCTTGATATATATCGTATTTTTTGCAAGGCACGTTTATTGCTTTCCTATTATGAAGCAAATCGATTTTCCAAATCGTTTGCAGTGCTGCTTATGGAAGTACACTCGTTAATAGAAAACTGTTCAGTGCCATTCAGCGCGTAACAGGATGTATTAACCCCAGTAAAGGAATATCGAGATATGAATCACTGCCAAATAAATTGTTTGATTCCAGATGGATATCCGAATGTCGCTGCGCCTCCGTTGGCGAATGGTATTTTCCTTCCGGTCGTAAACAGTCCTTGCCCTGGGCCTGATGTTTGGACGAAACAAAATGGGGGGTCTGAGCCGGAAATAGACTTTGTGCAAACAATCCTTGAATCTGGAAATCAGGGAAGCAAACTTATCGATATGGACTTGACCAACCTGGATGTAATCATGAAGGATTTTTCAGGATATGGAATCGATTTTATAAGAATCGGTGCAGAAGGGCGTGACGACAATATTTTGAACAGAGGAGTGTCTTTTTTTACTGCTCATTCCCCGCTGATTATGTTTGAAATCCTGCCGGGAAATTTCTTTCGTCCTGAAATGGTTCATGCATTCAAATCGATGGGTTATGACAGTTATCGTTTCATTCCAGGGCTTGAATGTCTTGCACCGATTCCTACGGGAAATGACCCTGATCCGTATTGTTCGAATGCGTTTTGTTGCAAGCCGGATCGCGCCGCCATGCTTGAGAAAAACGGATTTCTGACTCATCAGGAAACGGAAACGAATTCTGATGGAAACACTGATCCTACGCTGTGGATCAATTATGTGCAGCAGTTTCCGTACGCCATTCGATTGCTGAGGATGTGGAAGCAGTACCTGCTTGAAAATGAAGGAGATTCTTACTGGCGGTTAAATCAGGAGGCATTGAGCAGCTATGCCATTTCCCGGATGACTCAAGTCCCAAAGGCTGACAGATTGCAGGCCCTGAATCGGGCATATCTGGTACTCAGGGAAGTTGTCAGGAGAAACCCCACGTTTTCGCGTTTGATGAGTTTGTCTCGGGTGGTTTCGGACATGGGGTATCAGAAACAGAAGGACATCGTTTTGGAGCACCTTGTAAGAATGATGGAAATGAGTGACCCTATTTCGATTGCTGAACCATTTCTGGCGGTTTCTTCCCGCTTTGAGCAGATAGACCCGGAGCAGGAGATGGGAAAATGGTGTCTATCTTCACTTCTGGAAAATTAGGCGGGACACTCTTTTTGAACATAACCGTTCACTCCCCTCCTCCCCATACAACAGATACTTTGATCACAGAGCCGAAGAAGCAGATTCCCCGCAACTGTGCGGCGGTAGTCCGCTGTAGCCCGGATGTCCGTAATGGGGCAAACCGCTTTTTTAACGATGGCGGCAGCCTCGGCCAGTCTATCTGCAGAAAGCGGCTGACCGACCAGTCTGTCCACTGCCTCGGGACAGGTGATAACCGTCGGCCCAACGCTGCCCCATGCCAGGGATGCGGCCATAACAATGCCGTCATCCGATAACCGAATGATGGCCGCCATGCTGGCCAGGGAGCATGCCAGAGCGTTTCGGCGTCCAACCTTCTCGAAATGCTGGATGGCTTCCGGATGTGGTTTTTCAACATGAATCGCTGAAAGAATCTCGCCGGTTTTACGAACCGTCTGGCCAGGACCCAGGATAAACTGGTCGATGGGAAGGCTCCGAACTCCGGCCTCGGATGCCAGTTCGACTCTGGCATTCAGTGCGTAAAGCGGTGCAAGTGTGTCTCCGGCAGGAGATGCCGTGCAGATGTTTCCGCCGATGGTTCCCATGTTTCGAATCAGGGGGGAACCCAGACAAGCGATGGCTTCGGCAAGAATCGGAAGATGTTTGGTGATTGCTGGTTCCTGCAGCAGTTGACTAAAGGACGTAGCAGCAAGAATTACCAATCGGTTCCCGTGGTCAACAACTCCCTTCAAGTCCTGTATTCTTTCCAGACAGATCAGGTTTTTCGGTGGAATTGAACCGCTTCGAATTTTTACCAGAAGGTCGGTGCCGCCGGCATAGACTGCTGCATCGGGAAAAGCGCGCATCATGCCCCAGAGATCACACAGAGATTGAGGCAGCAGGTATGGAATAGACCTTTTTCGGTCATCCCCAACCGATAACGCACCCAAAATCTTTATCTTGAAGTCTATATTGGCCATGTCTCTGGCGGCGGCTTCCACGGCATCCACAATTTTTATGTACCCTGTACACCGGCAGAGATTGCCGCTGAGCGCCCGGCGAATCCGGTTTCGGTCAGGCTCCGGATGATGGCTTAGCAGATGAACGGCTGAGAGCACCATTCCTGGTGTACAGAATCCGCATTGCACTGCTCCATGTTCCACAAAGGCTTCCTGAACCGGGTGAAGCGATTCGGATTCCCCTATTCCCTCGATCGTGGTAATGGCTTTGTCCTGAAGCTGAGCGGCCATCATCAGACAGGACAGGCGAGGCTCGCCGTCCACCAGAATCGTACATGCGCCGCATTCCCCGGCGCCGCAGCCTTCCTTGGTTCCGGTCAGCGCCAGGTCTTCACGAAGGATGTCCACCACCCGCCGATCCGGATGTCCATGAATTTCTGTGTTCTTTCCGTTGATTTTGCAGACAATGCTCACGGTTTCCTCTCCACACCCTTATTGGTGGTACTTAACAGGTAGTAGGTAATCGTTCACTCCCCCTCTCAGCGGGATGGGGCTGGGCTGATAAAAATTGCCATATATTTTGGTGAAAAATTGATCCTATTTTTGTTCCACTTATGTAACAAGAAATAAAAATGGGATCAATTTAAAACCAGTTTTTGGATGATTTCCATCACCCCACCCCCTAACCCCCTCCCGCAAGGGGAGGGGGGACTTTCACTCCCTTTCCGCAAGGGGGTCGGGAGTTTGGACATTTACTCCCCCTCC
>Ga0194044_10000640_pt1 | contig 17552 bp, 16 predicted proteins | sample JunL4417m_MetaG_FD_155460 | JGI IMG/M metagenome (GOLD analysis project Ga0194044, IMG submission 155460) | Anoxic zone freshwater microbial communities from boreal shield lake in IISD Experimental Lakes Area, Ontario, Canada - Jun2016-L442-17m | ecosystem: Environmental > Aquatic > Freshwater...
TATTTCACACTAACCTGACGGCCATGCAGTGAACAACTGACATTTTCTGATCATACAAAAGTGTCAACTACTTTTGAGGTAATATGAAGGATGCCTAAAACTCAGCTTGAAAACTGATGGCTGATGGCTGAAGGCTTTCGGATTCAGGAATAGAGATGGTGATTCCGGCTGTCATGGACAAAACGGTTCAGCTCTGGTTTCCAGGACTCGGCAATATCATCCAGAGAATTTAGATGCTCCAAACGCTTTCTGATTTCCGAGTTTCCAATGATAAGGTCGATCGGCAGCCTTTCAAATTCATATTCATAAGGGGGATTTTTCCATGCAAAATCATTCGCATGGTGACGCATGACTGCCTGAAGCAATTTGAGAGTCGTGATGTACGGCAGGTAACTGTCCGGATCCGTAACATGAATCTGAAACCCTTTGCAGAGTTTCCCCTGCCACTTGCCGGAGGTGGGTTCAAAGGCAGCCTCCCTTAACACAATTCCCTGCATATCTTTGTCTGTGAGGCTTGATAAAATTCGTTCCGGCTCCAAAAAAGGCGCACCAAACAATTCAAATGGCTGGGTGGTTCCTCTGCCTTCAGAAACATTGGTACCTTCCCATAAGACCTGGCCGGGATATACACTGGCGGATGCAGGTGTTGGAAGATTCGGGGATGGCGCAACCCACGGCAGTCCGGTATCAGCATACCCCATCGCTCGTTTCCAACCTGTCATCGGAATGATTTCGAGATGACAACCGATTCCATAATTGTGATTAAGGAGACTGGCCATTTCCCCGATGGTCAGTCCGTGACGCATAGGAATCGGATACCGCCCCACAAAAGAACTGCAATCCATGGACAGGCAGTTGCCCTCAACCGCCCTGCCGTTTATGGGGTTAGGCCTGTCCAGGATTAGAATTGATTTCCCATGGTCTCTGGCAGCCTCCATGCAATAGGACAGTGTGTAGATAAAGGTATATACGCGCGTGCCTGCATCTTGCAGATCAACAATGATGACATCAATGTTCTCCAGCATGCTTTGGGTGGGAATACGGGTTTTTCCGTACAAACTGAACAGGGGAATTTTAAGCAGCGGATCCATTCCGTTTTCGGATTCGATCATATTGTCCTGTTTTTCAGCATAAAGCCCGTGTTGTGGTGAAAACAAGGCTGTCAGTCGCTCTGGAAACGTTTGATGGATGAGTGTTTGCGCATGGCGAAACTGACTGTCAACCGATGCCGGGTTGCACAGCAGTCCAATTCTTTTGCCATACAACCATTCTGGCGGTGCTGCAATTAAGCATTCAAGTCCGGTTTTGACTATTTCCACTGGATATCCTTCCGCCCTAACTATGCGTCTTTCGGAATTTGACTTTTTATGATGTTGTCGTATATCATAAGAAGCATGGAAAGAGGAACCATCTTTGATATTAAAAATTTTTCACCCACGATGGTTCTGGAATCCGGACAACTGTTTTTAAATCGCTTGCTGGTTCATGAGTAGTTACTTTATGGATGTCAAAAAGTCATTCGAGATTCTTAGGCTTGAACCAGACGCTTCGATCGAGAATCTGAAGCTGGCGTACAAAGATATGGTGAATGTGTGGCACCCGGACAGGTTCTTACATAATCCACGTCTGAAAGAAAAGGCTGAAAAGCAGCTTCAGGAAATCAATCAAGCTTATGAGGTCGCTCTGGCATTTATGTCTTCGGACGAGAAAGATGGCCAGAAAGACGAAATCGACGTTGCCGAAAAGCCACCCCAAAGCAGACCAGACACCAAAGCAGACCGGAAGCCTCCGATGTTGTTTCCCTCCATACCGGGCTGGCTGGTTCGCTTTTTGGCAAGGAGTGTAGATGGTGTTATATTTGCGTCGATGCTCGGATATGTTGAGGCATTCCGTTTGTTTCAGCATCCCGTTGTCGGGTGGCCGATATATATTTTTGCCGGAACACTGCTTTGGGCCTTTGTTGAAGCCAATCTTCTCAGCAGCATCGGGACCACTCCGGGTAAATGGCTGCTCGGTATTCGTGTGATTACCCATCAGGGGAACAAACCAGTTTTGCTGGAAGCGTTCAAAAGAAGCATGGGTGTTTGGTGGTATGGACTTGGCGCAGGCTGTGCGCCGTTGATGCCGTTGATGATGGCTGTAAATTGTGTGCGGTTGATGAAAAATCATCCCACGACATGGGACCGAAAAGGCCGCTTTATTGTGACCCTTCGTCCCCGTGGATACCTGAAGACATCCGTTTCGCTGGCGATTGTTGTTGGGGGTTGCTTGCTGCTGATCCTCCTGTGGAGAGAGCAGCAGCAAAAGGTTTTCGGTGATTCAAAACACCGGGTTCAAGCACATCCTACGCAAACACATAAACATGATGGGACAGTGATGCCGGATGTTCCTTCGCCTAATCTCGACATTCCGGCGTTGCCTTTTTCCCAGTCTCATTCAGATCCAGCAAGGCTGGATAATTTGACAAAGCTCAACAATACTTACTTTGAATTTGTTCGCCAGCAATTTGTTTCTTGCGCAAGTACTGAAATATGTCGTCCCGATCACGATGAATCGCTGATGCGGCAAACCCTTCTGTCTGCTTATGCGCTTTGCGGCGGCGGATGTGACGATCTGGATTTGCTGCCGGAAGGTCTTCGCTATATTGGATTGACGGGTACGGTTCAGCGAGTGAAACTGATTTTTCGGGCTATTGATGACGGTTATGGACTGGAATTTGAGGGCAGAGCGCTGGGTATTTACAACCCTACAGATGTTAACAAAGCTCAGAGCCGTTTTGCAGAGCTTATTCAGGATATTTCCCGGAAACAATACCAGGCTGAAGAGCCTAAACTTCTGGCTTTTATTAACGATTACAAGCGTCTTTCTGAAGATATGTATCGCCAGCGGCCTGCGATGATTCAGCGTATGATTACGGAAAAGAAACGCAGGCATCAGGAAGAAACTGCAAAGCGGATACGAAGCCAACATCAACTTGAATTGCGAAGACAGCATATCCAATCCGGTGAGATACCGATTGCAAATCTGGACGATGCCAAATGGTACTATCAGCCAGTGGATGGCGCTCCCATGATTTACAATCCGCCGCTTTTGCCTCTGACCCCTGATGTGCAGCAGCCCTACTATGCGGTTGGTGGTGACATTGATGGAATGGATCAGGAAAAAGGGATTTATTATCGAGTTGGCGTAAAGAATCAGGATATGACCTTTCATTTCAGATTTCGAATAGGAGAAAAGATCGAAAGTCGGCAGTTCCGGGTGGGGCAACATGTTTCGCTTGTTGGCAAACTGATTGACATCTTTCCATATATGACAAAAGGGCAGGACGTTCGGTACATGCCCGTTTTTGAAGCCTGTTTTATCGAATAATCTACTGGGATCGATGGACATAATGGAAACACTATTTACCCTGGATATTAAATCGAGTGTCACCAAATCCGTTCTGGATGTATTTGATACGATGCTGTCCTTTCAACTTGAACCGGTGCAGGAGAGCGATGCTGCGGGTTTGAGTGAAACGCGCATTGTGGGTTCGGTAAACTTTGCGGGCCAGGTGTCTGGAATCATTCTTATCCATGTTAAAAAAGATTTTGCTTTGATCATGACATCCGCCATGCTGGGAATTACTCCCGATGAGCTTGAAGGCGATGATGAAATCAAGGACGTTATCAGTGAACTCAGCAACATTATCGGCGGAAATCTCAAATCATTCTTTAACGATTCCGGTTTTTACTGTGCGCTTTCGACCCCGTCCATTACCCTGGGTGGTGATTTCACCATTAAAACCCTGAATACTGAAAGATATGAAAGCCTGAGTTTCAGCTATCAGCAGCATACGATACGGATTGAGGTCGGGGTCAAACTTCAGAGCGGGTATCAGGCCGAAGATGCGGGCAAGACCGGACTTCCGGCTGCATCTCGAGTTGACCCTGCCAAAATCCGAAACATGGATATTTCCACCAAGGTTCCGGATTCGGTAATCAATGTCTTTAACACCATGCTGTCCATGGATGTCCAGGTGAGCAGCACTATCTCGCAGTCCGATTTGGAGGGGATGCGAACGGTTGGGGCTGTTAGTTTTGCGGGAGATGCGATGGGATTGATCAACATCCACATTACATCTCAGTTTTCCCTCCAGATGGCGGCCGTAATGCTGGATATGGACATCAACGATGTTGATGTTGAAGCAGATGTTAATGACGTGATCGGAGAACTCAGCAATATCGTTGGCGGCAATTTGAAATCCATATTCTCCGATGTTGGATTGCGATGTGAACTCTCTACACCTTCCATCACAAGGGGCAGCGACTTCAAAATCGAGTCCATGAACATGGAGCGGTATGAGCGTTTTGCCTTCAGTTATCAGGAGCATGTCTTTTTTGTTGAATTCGGACTCAAGCTCGCTGAAGGACTGAATATCCCTCTGAATGACATCAGTGAAATCAATTATCAGGTTGCCGATAAGAGATCACCAGCTCCTGCGGAATGGCCCGATCTCTCTGGTATTTCAGATAAACCCGCTTCTTTGCCCATTGAAATTGAAGCGCCGGTTTCCCGGCAGGCCGAACGGCCAGAGGAAATGCCTGCTGTTTATCACCAGAAGAAATGGACGGATGAACCCAAGACATCGTCGCCAATTGATGTAAATCTGAGCTTTTTGCTGGACATTCCACTTGAAGTTTCCATTGAGCTTGGCAGAACCCGGATGAAAATCAGCGAACTGTTGAAAATCAGGGAACAGACCGTTGTCGGACTCAACAGTCTGGCGGATGAACCTGTGGATATTTTAGTCAACAATAAACTAATTGCAAAGGGTGAGGTTGTGGTAGAAGGTGGAAAATACGGAATCCGGGTAATTGAAGTATTAAGCCGGGAGGACCGCATCAAAAGTTTTAGATAAATGGCTATGGAAAGAAGCTTGATGTCCAAGAGCTTTTATCTTGATAATATTTGTGGCATGGATATTGCTGATTAGATATCGCTTTTGATATATGCAAATCTGCAACGGGCGCCACGGAGGGATCCCATGCTTGTTATTACACGTAAGTTAGAAGAAAAAATCACCATTGGCAATGATATTACCATCAGCGTTCTGGGAATCAAGGGAAATCATATCAAGCTGGGAATAGAAGCTCCCCGGCACACTCCCATATACCGGACCGAGGTATATAAAAGCATTGTTGAAGAAAACCTTCGTGCGGCGGTAGTGCCGCAGGATGTATCATTGCTTTCATCAAATGAGCAGACTGAGGTGCTGGATGAATAACAGACGATCATCACCTTTCACAGTGAATTCTGGAGCAGGTATGTTAACCGTATCGACAACCCGTTTTGGGGACATCTTAATCGAAGAGGACAGGGTAATCCATTTTCCGGAAGGACTGCTCGGGTTCCCAGATCAGAAAGCATATATTATTCAGCAACATAAGCCGGGGTCATCTTTTTATTGGCTTCAGTCAGTTGATCTTCCCCATCTGGCATTTGTCATCATCAATCCATTTCTGGGAGAAAAAGACTATCTCAAGGAACTTCCGCCTTCTGATCAGTCATATTTTAACGGTATTGAAGACGGTCGTACTCTGGCTTTGGCTCTGGTAACCATCAAACCCGAGTCTGTTCCGCCGCTGACCATGAACCTGGTTGGTCCCTTGATTATCAACCTTGAAACCCGGACCGGCAGGCAGGTTGTCCTTTCATCGACCCGTTATACTTGCAAGCATCCGCTGATTTTTTCTCAGTAATTTGCTGATTTTTTCTCAGGCTTTCACTGAATTTCAGAAAGCCGTCGGCTTAAGCGAATAGGGTATTTATCCGGGTGAATAAGGGATTTATATCCATCGTCCAGATTTGAAAAAACGCTTTGAATTCTTTTTCGGATGTCATGAAGGGTGGGGGGCACCTGAATGCTTAGTCCTTTTTCCATCACTTTTATCAAAAGTGGTTCTGCTTCATCAATCGTTTCGTCGCGAATGCCCAGGATATCCACAAGATATCTGCCGGTTCGATCCGTTTTTCGGAAAACCTGTTTTTCTCCGGCAAGTGTGATTTTTCCAGGGCTGTTTTTTTTAACATCCCGGCCATCATATCGCGCCAATTTATAGACCATGTCCAAATAAGGCGTATCGGCGGATACCCCGAGCTTGGTGCCCACGCCGAACGCATCAATGGCTGCTCCGCCTGCTAACGTCTTTTCAATCTTGAACTCGTCAAAGCCGCTGGTAGCTATAACCTGAACCTGATGCAGCCCGGCTTCATTCAGAATATGTCGGACCTTTTTGCTGACATCCACCATCTCTCCGCTGTCGATACGAACGCCTTTCAGCAGATGACCGTTCTCTGCCATTTCCAGCGCGATTTCAACTGCACTGCGCGCTCCCTCAATCACATCATGGGTATCAATCAGGAAAATACTGTTGTCGGGAAAGGAGCGGGAATATGCACGAAAGGCTTCAAGATCATTTCCAAGCGCAAGGACAAAGGAGTGCGCCATCGTGCCGGAAACCGGAATGCCGTATTTCTTGCCGGCCAGCACGTTGCTGGTTCCGGTAAATCCGGAGATGTAAGCGCTTCTGGCCACCTGCATTCCGGCATCCAAGCCCTGGGTGCGGCGAAGTGAAAAATCAACAATCGGCCTGCCTTTTGCCGCATGAATGCAGCGGATCGCTTTTGTTGCGATGTTGGTTTGAAATCCCAGGGTATTGATAAGAAAGGTTTCAAGCAATTGAGCCTCGGCAATGGGGGCTGTAACCTCCATCAGCGGTTCATCGGCAAAGAATATCGTTCCTTCGGGCATGGCCCAGACATCACCGGTAAAACGGAACCCGGAGAGCGACCGGATAAACTCTTTGGGAAACAGGTTCAGGCTCTGAAGATACTCCATATCCGCCTGCGAGAACCGCATTCCTTCAAGGCCATATAGAGCATCCTCAAGGCCGGCTGCGACAAAAAATCCTCGATTGAGACATGCAGATCCGCGAATATACAGGGAAAATGTGGCATTTGCCGCCAGATTGTTTTCCCCGTAGGCGAGCATCATGGTAAGCTCATACAGGTCTGTAAACAGGGGACTGAATATTTTATTTCGATTCATGTAATAAACATGGGTTTTGGGTTGATGGGGGATCATCTATCGAAGATGCGTGACGCTGTCTATTTATCCGGCAGAACCTCTTGGACACGTCCGATTTGGCCATTGTCCAGGCGGACTTTTATGCCCCTGGAATGATGGGTGGCGGATGTCAGGATGTCCTTGACAATCCCGGCGGTGCGTTTGCCGGTTCGCTGATCTTCCTTCAAAATGATCTCGACATGTGCGCCAGGACGAATCTCTTTTCGGTGTTGTCCATTCATTATTTTTTCTCTCTCAGGTTGCATATTTGAGACGCATTATAGCGCATGGAGTGGTTAAAAGCGACGGCTAAATAAATGAGAATTTTCCTGCCGTCCATGACGCGCACACAGGGCCATGATCCGCCTGATGGTCACCTGAATGCGCGTCCATGCATCATTTCTCCGGATTCAAGGCAGCCTTGACTTTTTCCGGTGTAGCAGGCAAATCACATATCCAGATTCCAGTAGCATTTTTGATGGCGTTAATCACCGCCGGAGCTGTGGGAACCATACACATCTTGCTCCCAGCTTTACATCCATTTTGAATGCGTGGCGCTTGGAACTCATCAACATGCTTTCGGTAAGACTGGGAATATATCGAACCGATTGCTTGAAATGAAGCGCCGCTGCGCCGGCAATCCCCTCGGAGATCACGTCAATTTTAATGCCGAATTGGCCACCAGAATACGCCTCCCGATAGCTCATGTTTTCCCAGCCGAGAGCGGCCTGAAGCATCCCAAGATGAAAATGAATGTTGATACTGCGGCCAACGATCACCAGCCTTGCATCCTCGCCCTCTTCCTGCTCTTCCCAGTAAGCCACCGTGGCTTCTGGTTCCAGCGGCGCCTGGTGATTGATCTGGGTATTGAACTGCGCTTCGATAACAGTCGCTGAATTTTTCAGGGCTTCTTCGGCATTGCCTTTGATCTGGGGCTGCTCAAAACACAGGTTTGGGAAATCGTCTTGGATTTTAATCGCATCATCGCGGAGAGAATCTTCCGGACAGCTCATCACCGGCAGTGGTTCAAGTTTCACGATTACGGTCGCCAGGGCTGCGTCTGCCTGGGCCTGGGTATCAGCCGCCACAATCAGAATCGGATCACCGATGTATCTTACCCTGTCTTTACAGAGTACCGGGCGGTCCGCCACCAGATATTTCAAGATATTGGTACCCTTGATGTCCGAAGCGGTGAGTACGCCCGCAACCCCAGGCATTTTTTCCGCCGCCGACACATCAATGGAAACAATGCGTGCATGGGGAACCGCGCTGCGCAGCACCGCCAGTTCCAGCGCATCTTTCAGCCGGATATCGGCAGTAAAATGAGCTGTACCGCAAGCCTTTGCCAGCGCTGAGGGACGTGGATGGGAAACCCCCATATCCGCACTGGATCGCACCGGCCAGAACGAAAGCTTGCTGAATAAGATGGGGGTTTTCCGGGGTACCCAGCCCCTCCACGGTGATTACCTGGGCGTTGTCTAAGGAATGAACCTTGGTCAGACAAGAAAGAGCTGTTCTCCCGTTGACGATTACCATACAGGCCCCGCACTGACCTTTGCGGTCGCAGGACTGTTTGGCGCCGGTCAGTCCCAGATCATCACGCAGCAGATCGAGCAACACCCGTTCCGGTCCGATCACAAATTCATGCCTTGCTCCATTGACGATTAAGCAAATCTGTTTCATTGCCCCTCCATGGTTTTTGATAAAACCTCATGTTTCGCACATAAAATTAACGACAGGCCCCCAAAGAGCAACTGGAGGAGGCAGATAATCTCTGAGCATATTTGCAGCATCAGGCATCAGCCATGTTCTATACTTTGAGCGGTCAATGACTTAGTTTTTGAAAAGTGCAGTTTATGCCCGCGTACAGTATATCTGCATGAAATATCAAAGGGAATACGGGCAACACAGTATTCAGGTGTTGCCGGGTGCTTTCGTCAGCTTTTGCTCTTATTTTTTTCGTTTTTTTCCTGTTTCTTTTCTTTGGGTGTTTTGGAAGGTTTTTTCTTGTCGCTCTTTCGAATATCCTTTGATTTTGACATGCCGCCTCCTTCTTTTTAGTTTTCATTCATTATCAAAACGAAGACCTGATCAGCTATCCAGGTTTTTATCGGATTACAACATTGTCTGTCATACATTATCTCCTGTTTGTTCGGGTTATGGTCAGGTTGAAGGTATCCCGTCTGGCATTTTAAATAAAATTGTGATAGTATCCGTTCAAATGGTTTTCCCTATACCACCAAATCCGGGTCGAATCAATGGTATTCACCATGATTCTGAACAGATACTTTAAGCACAGGTAAACATGATTCCCAATACGATTTATACCCGGCCCATCTGGCTGGACAGTGACCATGAAACATTGAAAGTAATTGATCAGAGATTGCTTCCCCATAGCGTTGTCGTGCTGAACCTGAAAACTGCCGATGATGTCATTATGGCTATTGGCGACATGGTGGTAAGGGGCGCTCCGCTGATTGGCGTTACGGCTGCATTCGGCGTTTATCTTTCCGTGTTGAATTCAAAAACTCAGGATGATCCGGAAAATTATCTGTTGCAGGAATGCCGCCGCATCAAGTCCAGCCGTCCGACAGCCATAAATCTGGTTTGGGCGGTGGACCGAATGATGGAAAGGCTTTCCGGCATAAAAACCATTTCGGGTAAAATTGAGGCTGCAAGAAAAGAGGCGGAAAGCATCACGGAGGCCGAGGTTGAAAACTGCCGCCAAATCGGCATTCATGGGCTTTCGCTGCTTCATGGAATTGCAGCCGAAAAGCAGGGAAAGCCCCTCCAGGTTCTGACTCACTGCAATGCCGGATGGCTGGCCTGTGTGGAGTATGGAACCGCTACCGCTCCGATATATGCCGCTTTTGAAGCCGGCATGAATATTCATGTATGGGTCGATGAGACCCGGCCCCTCAACCAGGGCGCCCGGCTGACTGCCTGGGAACTGGGGCAACGCGGGGTCAGCCATACGGTGATTACTGATAATGCTGGGGGGCATCTCATGCAGCATGGCATGGTGGATATGGTGATTGTCGGCTCGGACAGAGCGACTCGGACGGGAGACATCGCCAACAAAATCGGAACTTACCTCAAAGCCTTGGCGGCAAGGGACAACAATGTTCCGTTTTATGTAGCGCTGCCGTCAAGCACATTTGACTGGAATTTAACCAACGGATTGATGGACATCCCCATTGAAGTCCGAGATCCGGATGAAGTCCGGTATGTTCAGGGATTGGCCAACAATACCCTTTCCCGGATTCTGATCCTGCCAGAGGACAGTCCTGCCGCCAATTATGCATTTGATGTCACACCTGCAAGACTCATTACAGGTCTTATCACCGAAAGAGGTATCTGCAGACCCGATGAGGCTGATATCCTGAGGCTTTTCCCTGAGCATTCACAAAATTGAGATGACTTTAAAGCCGAAGCGAATAGACCTGCAAAAGATGCCAATTGTCAAGATACTGATTGTTGAGGATGAAATCATTCATGCCATGGCGCTGGAATCCGGCCTGGGCGCAGCAGGGTTCAATATGGTTCTGGCCTCGTCCGGAGAGCAAGCCATACAGTGTATCGAGAGCGAAAAACCCGATCTGGCGCTTATAGATGTAAACCTTTGCTCGGATATGGATGGAATTGAAACAGCGCGTAAGATCAAGGACAGTTTCGGTATCCCCGTGATTTTCATGACCGGATACATCGACCATGCGGTTCGGCAAAAAGCCGATGTTGTGGGATACCTCGGATATTTTGTCAAACCGGCCCATATGGAAAGCATTCTGGCCATCATTGACTCATGCAACGCAAAGGAGGGGATATAGAAAAATTTCGGCAAGATCAAGGCCAAAGGCTTTCTGTAAAATTCCGCAGGATCGCTGCCTGGAGCATGACAATAATTCTATTTGTGATGGCTTTCGTCTTCTGCCACCAGTACAGCCAGTCCAGGTCAAAATTGCTGCAACAGATACAAAGCGCGTTAGCAGAACGTACCCTAAGTCTGAACGGAATCTTGGCGCGTCTTTCCAATCAAAATGAATTCATGCGGCTTTGGACCGAAAATTACCTTTCTACTGCTTCGGATGAATTGCCCGCATCGCCTTTGATTTCCATGATGGAACACCGAGAGGAAGGTGATTTTTTTTATATTGATCACATCAGACCGCCATATCAACGTGCTGAAGTTGGAACGATTATTGTCGGAGGTAATTCGCTGAGTGGAAGAGATGCCCTTTTTAATAAAAAACTTGGCGCCGCTCTTGAATTGTTCGCATTCCAGTACGTTGCTCACGAACTCAATCCTTTTCTTGCCTGGAGCTATTGCGTCTTTCTGGGAGGTGTCGGCAATATTTTTCCCTGGATATCGTCGGAAAAAATCGCCCTTTCATTTAAAGAGCCAAAAGATGCCTCCTACGAAATTGGGGGAGGTCAAACGCGTATATTGGTTTCTCCTGAAAAAAATCCCAAAAGAATCGGTGTATGGACAAAGGTGTATGTCGATAAAGCCGGCAAGGGGTTAATGATTACCCTGGCCTCGCCGGTGTATCACAAGGATCGCTTCGAAGGCTTTGTGTGCATGGACATCACGCTGGATTTTCTCTCTCAGTTTGCTCTAAATGTTGACCCATTTGAACGCCCCCCGCTTCTTGTCAATAATGCCGGGCAGGTGCTGGCAGGTGCTGGCCTGAAAACCGGATTGCCTCCCATCGCCGATGACATTTTGGGCGCTGTACTCAAAACGGGTTTTGAAGAAGTGATACGGCGTTCAGAGAAAAGCTACGCGTTTATCAATGGCTGCAATCTACTTTCTCTTCCGGTTGAGAATGCAGATTGGCGTGTCATCTACCTGATCGAAGAATGGCGTATCGCCCGATTTCTCATTCCGGGTTTTGCCATTTACCCTGTACTTGCGTTCTGTATAGCCTTGTTTTTTGTTGTAATTCATCGAATCCTGAAAACGGATTATATCCTTCCGTCCATAGCACTTATAGACTATATCCAGACCGAAGCCGCCGGCGAAAATGTACCAGTCCCGACAGTTCCGAATGAATGGGCGGACATTTTTCATCGGCTTTACAAAATATTTGAGCTGAAGACGGTTACGGCCAACATGCCGGGAGGGATATTTACACTGATCCGGCATAGCGACAAACAAACTTCACTGAGTTTTGTCAGCCAATGGATTTCCAGATTGACGGGGATTTCTTCAAAAAACTTGACCCATCCAGATTACAATTGGCTGGACATCATTTATATGGACGACAGGCAACTGGTGGCTGCAAAAACCGATGATTCCGCGGATCAACTGTCGCTGCTGAAAATCGAATGCCGTTTGGCAGGCGATGAAAAGAATCCGGTGTGGATAAGCATTGCATCGCAGCCCCGCCTGGTTGATGAGGATACCGTCTGGGATGGTCTGATGCTTGATGTTACAGATCGGAAACTGGCTCAGCTCCAACTGGGGCGATCTCTCGAAGAAAAAGAGGTGCTGCTTCGCGAAATTACCCACCGAACCAAAAACAACATGCAGGTGATCCACAGTCTGCTGGCTCTGCAGTCAGATGGCATCAGCGATCCAAAAATTCGGGCGATATTCAAGGAAACACAAAACCGGATTATATCCATGGCCAAAGCCCACCAAATGCTATACCAAGCCAAAGACCTGACCCGCATTGATTTTAAAGCTTATCTTTATGACCTCAGTTCCGGTTTGATCGAAAGCTATAAATCCACCACTGAAAAGGTTCAACTGGATTTTCAGGCGGAACAAATCGCTGTTTCCCTGGATATCGCCGTTACCTGCGGACTGGTGGTCAATGAACTGATTTCCAATTCACTTAAATACGCGTTTCCCGCAAACCGCAATGGTGTGATCCGGATGCGACTGCGACTGCTTGAGGGAGAAGAGCAGTTGATTTGTTTGTGCATTGGAGATGACGGGATTGGTTTTCCGGAAAATTTCGACTTCAAACGGGTCTCATCTCTGGGGGTTAGGCTGATAACCAATCTGGTGGAACGCCAGTTGAAAGGGACTATGGAAGTGGACATCCACGGAAGTCCCGAATTCCGGATTTACTTCAAAAGTATATGACGGAGAGAGGAGATGAAGTCATGGAGCGTGAAACAATTCTGATTGTAGAGGATGACTGGATTCTTTCCGATCATTTGCGGAATGTGCTGACGGGATATGGTTACAATGTAATGGAACCCGTGATGTCGGGTGAGGAGGCCATACTGTCTGTGGCCGCGAGACAGCCCGACCTGATTTTGATGGACATCGAACTATCCGGGGAAATCAACGGTATTACGGCATCCCGGCATATCGGGGCTGTATCGGATATTCCCGTCATATTCCTGAGCAATCACTCGGAAGACGCATTCGTGCAAGAGGCCAAAACCGCATCGCCTTATGGCTATCTGGTTAAACCCGTGTTCGATCGGGAGTTGGCGGTTACCATCGAGATGGTCATGTACAGACATAAGCTCAATCAGCGTCTCAAAGAAAGCGAGGAGCGATTCCGTAATCTGTTTCAAAATGTGACATCTGTAGCGGTCCAGGGTTACAGTGCGGATGGCTCCACACTGTACTGGAACCAGGCATCCGAAAATCTCTACGGATACACCGCACAGGAGGCTATTGGACGGAACTTGTTAGATCTTATTATTCCACCCGAAATGCGGGTGGATGTCGAGCGGGCCATTCAGCAGATGGCCAATACCGGACAAGGCATTCCAGCATCGGAGCTGTCTTTTATGCGAAAGGATGGGTCCCGAGTGGCGGTCTTTTCAAGTCATACTGTGCTTCAAAGTTTGGGACATGCACCCGAGTTGTTCTGTCTTAACGTTGACTTGACCGAGCGCAAGCAGGTTGAAAAGGAGAAGGCGGAACTTGAAGCCCAAAACCGACAGCTTCAGAAAGCTGAAAGTCTGGGCCGCATGGCCGGCGCCATAGCCCATCACTTTAATAACATGCTCGCTGTGTCGATTGGTAACCTTGAGCTGGCCGTTATGGACTTGCCCCCAGGATCAGATGTATTAAAAAACCTGGTTCAGGCAATGGAGGCTTCCCGCAAAGCGGCCGAAGTAAGTAGCCTGATGTTGACTTACCTGGGACAAACGCCTGGCAAACATGAGCCGCTGGATCTATCCGATATCTGTCACTTGGGTATGTCCATGCTTAGAGCCGTTATTCCGAACAAAGTAATCGTCGAAACCGAATTACCATCACCCGGACCAACCATAAGAGCGAACGCGAACCAGATGCATCAGGTTCTTACCAACCTGATCACAAATGTCTGGGAGTCAATTGGTGACAATGGGGGTACCATTAGACTGATCATCAAGACAGTTTCTTCGGCGGATATCACCGCATCGCACTGCTTTCCTATCGACTATCAGCCGCAGAGCATTCCCTACGCATGTATGGAAGTTACGGATACCGGATGTGGGATTTCGGATAAGGATATCGAGAAGATTTTCGACCCGTTTTTCACCACCAAGTTCACTGGTAGGGGCATGGGCCTACCTGTGGTGCTGGGAATTGTACGTGCACACAATGGTGCTGTCTCTGTGGAGAGCAAACCGGGCCGGGGCAGTGTCTTTCGGATTTTTTTACCGGTATCAACTGAAGAAATTCCATTGCAGCAGGAGAAAATTGTTCCAGTCCAGAAGTCTGCCGGAAGTTTGAAGGGGGGCGGCACGGTGCTTCTGATCGAAGATGAGGAACAGGTGCGCGAGATGGCCGGAATTATGCTCTCTCGCCTGGGATATACGGTACTTGAAGCAAAAGATGGCGTTGAGGCCATGGAGATATTCCAACAGCACCAGGATGAGATCCGCTGTGTTCTATCCGATTTGACGATGCCGCGCATGGACGGCTGGGAGACGCTTGTCGCTCTGCGCAAGCTTTCGCACGATATTCCGGTAATCTTGTCCAGCGGCTATGACGAAGCGCGTGTTATGGCAGGCGAACATCCCGAACGTCCCAATGCATTTATAGGCAAACCCTATCAGCTTAAGGGGCTTGGCGACATGATCCGCAGAGTTCTATCCGCTTGAAATATCAAAGGGAATTCGGGCAACACAGTATTCAGTTGTTGCCCGAACACTTCCGTCAGGTCTTGTTCTTACTTTTTTCGTTTTTTTCCTGTTTCTTTTCTTTAGGCGTTTTGGAAGGTTTTTTCTTGTCGCTCTTTCGAATATCCTTTGATTTTGACATACTGCCTCCTTTTTTTGTTGTAATTGTTGTTATTCTTTCAGTTGGACACTGCTTTCAGCCAGCTACCTATGAGAATCACTTCTTTTGTTTTATCCCGTCCTTCACGACCACAGTAACTTCAAACACCTTGGTTGGCGGTATCCCTTTTTCCCAAGGGCGGCGATAAACCAGTTTAAGGCGAACTGAGCCGACTTCGCTGGGAACAAACCGGAAGATTGATTGGCCGCCAGCACCCATACGATCGTTATCTGCAACAAAGACAATCTCCCCTTTCTGTTTTAGCACGGCTGAATCGTTAGCCGCAACTCCCCACAGATAACCGGTTGTCGGGTTGCCTGGCAATCTGATGGAAAACTCCTCACCCAGGCAAATTGTGAAGTCATGTCCATGATCTCGCTCAAGAAGCTCAAGAGCTGAGCATGGAATAGCGGCAGTGATGACAAGTGTAAAAAAAAGCAATATGTAACGTAAACCCCTTAATAACATGATAATATTTACCGTTTATTGAAACGTGGATTTTCTAACTTATTTTTAGAGTTCATGATAATTTTTGTCTTACATAAAATCGGATACAGTAAAAATTGAGTACATAGGAATCCCTGTGGCCTCAATATTCTGCTTACCGTTTTCTTCACACCGATCCACCAGCACAATAGCCGCCAGGATATTCAGGCCGTGTTCTCTCGCTATTCGAATGGCCTTTACGGTTGATGCTCCCGTGGTAACAACATCATCTATGATGATTACTGAATCCCCCTGTTGGACATTTCCCTCAATTTGCAGTTTCATGCCGTACTCTTTGGGTTCTTTACGGATTGAAAATGCTTCAATGGGGTTGCCCTCTAGTGCAGACGTGAAGGATGTGGATATCGCAACCGGATCTGCGCCCATTGTCAACCCGCCTATGGCATCAGGGGACAGACCAAGTTCAATAATTTTATTGTAAACCGCTTTGCCGATTAGAACCTGCCCTGCCGGATAGTAAGTAACCTTTTTCAAGTTGAAATAAAAACAGCTCATCTTTCCGGAGGACAGGAGGATTGACGGTGTGTCGGTCTTTTTAAACGACCGTTCTATGATCAGTTCTTTCAGTATTTTCATGGTGCTTTCCATTGATAAAAAAAGTTAATTTTTATACTGGCGTCATTTTTCTAATTGTTGCTTAATCGTCGTCCAGAGTTTTCGCCTTCGGCTGTGTTCAAATTGCCATTGATCAATGATTTGTTGATAGGCTTCGGGGTTGAGTTCTCTGACGACCGCCAGCCAGCGGACATGCAAAGTGTAATTGGAACCGATCACGACAATGGGGCTTGGAACCATTTTGGGAGCATATTTTACCCAGCATTCCATAATGACAGGAAGATGGTTTGCTCCCATCATCTTTCTAAGCCATTCCCGCCTGCTGTCGTTGTGGGATTTGTCGCCGATTATGCATTCGGTGCATGTCTGAACCACTTGGGGAAAACGGGTTTTGATATCAGTCAGTTCCGCCATGTCCCGGGTAAGAACAAAAAAAGCCTGTTTCTGATCCATAAACGCTTTTGGATTGGACTGAATAAACATCAGCCATTCCTGCAGTTTTGCTGAAAACCATGGTTTGCCCCTGGTATCGTTCAACCCGGCTTCAATCAGCCAGTTTATCCAGCAGTCGGAGAGGTTCTTTACCCGTCCAGGTTTAAAACCAAGGGCAACAGAAAGAATGAGCTGCTGCCAGTCCTCCAGCAGGCTGGACACCGCCGGCAAACCGGTTTGGCGAACCTGTTCTGCTACGCTGTCCCAGTCAAAGGGATTCAGGTAGGTGATCTGCTGAAACCGAACCACCTGGTTGCGCTCGACCCAGCCGATTTTTTTGGTAACATGTCTCCAGTCTTGGAGAATCGCTGTAATCGCTTCATCGGGTGAGTGATTAATGCCGCGATTGACAGTTGCAGCCAGAAGGTGGGTTTCCGGATCCCAGGAAGCGATTTCTCCTTCCTGGACAGCATAACTTGTCACGATCAGATTGCAGACTTTTTCCGCCTCCTCCCACTGATTGTTTTCTATCAGGTTTTTTAGAGGAGGAACCCCATACAACCAGTTTTCATTCACGAGTTTTAAACAGTTATCAAGATAAACCTGTGAGTCGAACCGCCGAGACAGACTCAGGTATATCTGATGCCAGAACGATTCCATATTGTTTAACCGGCTTTCCCACACAGGATCATCTTCATGCTGTTTGATAAT
>Ga0194044_10000641_pt1 | contig 17534 bp, 12 predicted proteins | sample JunL4417m_MetaG_FD_155460 | JGI IMG/M metagenome (GOLD analysis project Ga0194044, IMG submission 155460) | Anoxic zone freshwater microbial communities from boreal shield lake in IISD Experimental Lakes Area, Ontario, Canada - Jun2016-L442-17m | ecosystem: Environmental > Aquatic > Freshwater...
CATCACCTTAGTCGAAGGCGAGTGCCTCCACTACGAGGTGCCCTACGGCGCTTGGGTGTTCTGCGGTGCCGATGTGCAGTACTCCAAGTCCTATCTCGCCGTCGGTGGGGGCTCGGTCTTGGGGGTTGCCGCTCTCGGGGCGACCCTCGGAGGTAGCGCGCTCTTCAACCAGCACAAGAAGAGCAGAGCGGCCGCGCAGGCTGCTCCACAATGGAGATTCGTCGAGAACGGCGTGCTCCACATCACCAACGGCCGCTTCGGCATGGCGGGGCAGACAGGCTGGAGGGACATCTGGTTCGACCACATTCGAAAGATCGAGATCTACCCCGATGGGTTGGTGCTCTACCTTGACGGTGCTGAGCCGCTGAAGATCGGCGGAATCGCTCCCTACTGGCTGTGGGCAGTCTACACGTGGCTCACGCGCGGGCAGATTGTGCAGATGCCGTATGACGCCGAGTTTGAGGAGCGCGTGCACCGCGCTGGCCGAAGCCTGCCTGCGGGGCTTTCCCCCTTGGCGCTTCCGCCGAGCGACTGACTCTTGCCGCGACCTTCTGACAGCCCTGCGTGCCGTGCGCGAGAAACTATCGATCCGTCGAGTGTTGCATCTTCACCTTCGCGCCCTGCGCGCCAGTTGTCTGCGTCAACGTAGACGTCCGAGCGCTGACGGAGCATGAGCAACAGCGGTGGGTATGAGCCCAGCCGCAAAAGGTGTGCAGGGCATTCCCTGTACCCCGCATACTCCCCACCGCGTGGTCATGGCCAAACAGGCAACGAACCGCTCGTCAACCCGTGCTTGCCGCTCCCGTCGGCCTTCATGAGCCAGACGCCGCTGCCATTCTTCGTGTAGGCGATCCAGGCGCCGTCGGCTGAAAAGCGCGCCTCCGTGACGCTCTGGGCACCGTCCCAGCCGCCGCCTCTCGCGAGAGTGCTGATGACTGTGCCGTCGCGTCGCACGAGAAGGATCCGAGAGCGGCTTTGGGTGAACGTCGAGACGAGGATGGACGTGCCGTCCGGGGACCAGGCGGCATCCGACGCATCGGCGATGGGCAGCTTGCGAAGGCTGCCATCGGTCAGCCCGAAGAGCCACGTCTGCCCGCCCTCCGCGTCCAAACCGGCCTGCGAGATCAGCAGCGTCGTGCCGTCGGGAGACCAGGAGAGCCCCCAGGAGGCGTCGATGGTGCGTCCGAATCCGTTGGAGCGCTCCAGGAGGACCGTCGTCTCGCCGCTCGCGAGGTCGATGCTGGTGACCTGGCTGTACTGGGTGTTGTTGGAGGTGCTGCCGTAGGTGTCCGAGAACGCCAGCTGCTTGCCGTCGGGCGCGAAGGCCAGGCCGCCCACGTACGAGTAGTCCGCGCCTGGGACGGCGTCGCGGAGGAGCGTTCTCACCTTCCCGCCAGCGGCGGGCACCGAGCAGATGGCGGCTGTCTCGCCGACCTCCGTGCTGCGCACGAACGCGATGGTCTTGCCGTCCGAAGACCACGTGGGCAGGACGTCCTGGGCGCTGCCGCGGGTGAGCTGTTCGGGATCGGCGCCATCGGCGGCGATGGTCCAGATGTTGTCGTCCCTGACGAAGGCGAGACGGGTCGCCGCGATCTTCGTGGGGAGTGGGACCGGCGCCGGCGCAGCCGGCCACACCATCGCGCCTGTCTTGTCGATGTAGCCAGACTCGCCGTTCATCTCGACCTCGGCGAGTCCCTGGGAGAAGTCAGACGCGTAGGTGAACCGTGGCTCGATCACCGTCGCGCCGCTCGCGTTGATGTAGCTCCACTGACCGTGGACCGAGACGGCCGCGAGACCTTCAGAGAAGCCGGAGGCCTGGCCGAATCGCGGCTCGATCTCCAGCCAACCCATGGTGCCGACGAAGCCGTACCTGCCGTGGTCTGCCCTGACCGGCGCGAGTCCCTGAGAGAAGTCCGATGCCCCGGAGAACTGCGGATGGATCACCACCGCGCCGGTCTTGTCGGCGTAGCCCCACTGGCCGTCCACCATGACGGCTGCAAGACCCTCGGAGAAGCCCACAGACCAAGAGTCGTTGTCGAACTGCGGCTCGATCACCATCTTGCCGCTCTTGTCGATGAAGCCCCACCCGCCACCCGAGACGGCCGCGAGGCCCTCGGAGAAGCTGAAGGCGCCGCCGAACTGCGGCTCGATCACCATCTTGCCGCTCGTGTCGATGAAGCCGTACTGGCCGTCGACGGAGACGGCCGCGAGACCTTCGGAGAAGCCTTGGGCCTCGTCGAACTGCTGCGCGATCACCATCTTGCCGAGCGTGTCGACGAAGCCCCACCCACGGCGGCTCCAGACGGCTGCGAGACCCTCGGAGAAGCCGGCGAGATCCTCGTCCAGGAACCGTGGCTCGATCACTCGCGTGCCGCGCGCGTCGATGTAGCCCCATTTGTCGTCGACCGAGACGGCCGCGAAGCCCTCGGAGAAGGTGAAGGCGTCGTCGAACTGCGGCTTGATCACCATGGCGCCCGAGGCGTCGATGTAGCCGTACTTGCCGTTCACCTTCGCGGGGAAGAGGGCGACAGGCTCGACCGGCGCCGGGCTGCTCGCGATCGCGGCCGGTGAACTGCTGCCGGCCTTTGGGCCACCGCTTTCACTGCCGCCGCCGGCGCAGGCACTGCCGCCGAGCGTCAGGACGAGTAGCACGATGATGGCGGCGCAGGCGGTCGAGCCACGCCCACGTGACGCCTTTGCCCTGTTACCACGAGAGCGTGAGCGTGTCATGCTGCCCCCTCCTGCGTCCTTCAATTGGCCGGATCCCAGACCCCGTTCATGCCTGGAACAAAGCGGCGCACGCCTGCGATCGTGTCGCGTCTCTCGAGCGCTTCGTCACTACTATCTTCGGGGCCTCTACCGCTTCACCCTGAACCCCATCGCGTTGCTCGTGCCGCCCAAGGTCGTCACCGTGACCTTGACCTTGCCGTAGCCGGCCTCAGCCGGCACCTTGCACTTGATCTGCCTATCGCTCCAGGAGAGGTACTTGCTGCACATCGTGTTGCCGAACTTCACGGCGCTCGAGCCGCGCGGGGCGCCGAAGCCGCTGCCGCCGATGGTCACGGTCGCGCCGCGCCGGCCGGAGGTGCGATTGAGCCTGAAGATGGTGGGCTTCGGGATCACGGTGAAGCTCGCGGCGCTCGAGCCGCTGCCGCCGGGGGTGGTGACGGCGATGCGGCCGCTGGTGGCGCCGGCTGGCGCCGTGGCCGTCATTTGAGTGTCGCTGATCAGACTGAAGGTGGCCCTGACACCGTTGAAGCTCACCGCGGTGGCGCCGCTCAGAGCGCTACCGATCAGCGTCACAACGGTACCGGCCGGGCCTGAGGTCGGTGTGAAGTAGGTGATAGCGGGCGCAGGGATGACCGTGAAGCTCGCGGCGCTCGTGGCCGTCCCGCCTGGAGTCGTGACGGCGATCTTGCCCGTAGTGGCGCCGGTCGGCACGGTGGCTGTGATCCGCGTGCCGCTCACCACGCTGAAGGTGGCCGCCCTGCCGCCGAAAGTAACCGCAGTGGCGCCGGTGAAGCCCGTACCGTTGACGCTCACTTTGGTGCCCACCGGGCCAGAAGTCGGGGCAAAGCTCGTCACCGTGGGGGCCGCGATCACGGTGAAGCTGGTGGCGCTGGCGCCCTTGCCGCCGGGGTTCGTGACGGCGATGGTGCCGCTGGTGGCGCCGGCGGGCACGGTGGCCGTGATCCGCGTGCTGCTCACCACGTTGTAGTTTGCCGCGGCGCCGTGGAAGGTGACCGCGGTCGTGCCTGTGAATCCCTTGCCGCTGACGGTCACGTTGGTACCCACCGGGCCCGAGGTCGGAGTGAAGCTCGTCACCGTGGGCGCCGGGGTCACGGTGTAGCTGGTGGCGCTGGTGGCCGTCCCGCCTGGGGTCGTGACGGCGATCTTGCCCGTGGTGGCGCCGGCCGGCACCGTGGCCTTGATCTGCGTGGCGCTGAGTACGCGGAAGGTAGTCGCTTTGCCGTTGAGGGTGACCTTGGTGGCGCCGGTGAAGCCCTTGCCGGCGACACTCACGTCAGTACGAATCGGGCCCTCCGTCGGAGTGAAACTCGTGATCGAGGGCGCCGCGACCACGATGAAGCTCGAGGAGCTGCTGGCGGTCCCGCCAGGAGTCGTGACGGCGATCCTGCCGCTGGTGGCGCCTGTCGGCACAGTGGCCGTGATCCGCGTGCTGCCGACCACGCTGAAGGCCGCCCCTGTGCCGTTGAAGGTGACCTTGGTCGCACCGGTGAGACCGCTGCCGCTGATGGTCACGTTGGCGCCCACCGGGCCCGAGGTCGGGGTGAAGCTCGTAACGGCGGGCGATGCCGGCGACGACGTGACCGCGAAGCTGGTGGCGCTCGCGGCGGTACCGCCGGGAGTGGCGACGGCCAGCTTGCCCGTGGTGGCGCCAGTCGGCACGCTGGCCGTGATCTGCGTGCTGCCGACCACCCTGAAAGTCGTCGCCGATGTGCCGTTGAAGGTGACCCTGGTGGCGCCGATGAAGCCGCTGCCGCTGATGGTCACGCCTGTGCCCACAGGGCCCGAGGTCGGGGTGAAGCCCGTGACCGTGGGCGCTTGAGCCACGGTGAAGCTGGTGGCGCTCGTGGCTGTGCCGCCGGGGGTGGTGATCGCGATTCTCCCACTCGTGGCGCCAATCGGCACCGTCGCAGAGATCCGCGCGCTGCTGACCAAGCTGAAGGTCGCGGCGGTGCCGTTGAAAGTGACCTTGGTGGCCCCGGCGAAGCCTCTGCCGTCAATGGTCACGACGGTGCTCACAGGGCCCGAGGGCGGGGTGAAGCTCGTGACTGCGGGCGTCGGGATCACGGTGAAATCGGTGGAGCTCGAGCCCGTGCCGACGGGATTGGTGACGGCGATCCTGCCGCTGGCGGTGCGGGTCGGCACGATGGCTGTGATCCGGGTGCTGCTGAGCACCTTGAATGTCGAGGAGGTGCCGCTGAAAGTGACCTTGCTGGCATCGGCGAAGCTCGTGCCGGTGATAGTCACAGTGGCGCCCTCCGGGCCGGAGGTCGGAGTGAAGCTCGTGACCGTGGGTGCTGTCGGCGATGTCGTGACACCGTCCGTCACCGCGCTGGCGCCGATGCCGGCTTTCACAATGCCGCCCGCGCTTGCCGCCTGGCCACGCACGGCATGGGCGAAGGCGACGGTGGGCACCGGCGCGCGGTCCCTCCAGCACTGCGTGAACGAGCCGTTGTTGCCGATGGCGAGCGAGGCCTGGACGCCGCTCGGCAACGCCAAGGCCAGCGTCAGCACGATCAACGTCTGAGCGAGGAGCTTGCACGTTCGCTGGCGAGCCGCCGGCTTGCCGGTGCGTGTCGCGGACTGCCTCATGTGGTACCCCCCAGTGAAGGTGCGACGCCGGGCGTCACGCCGTTGAGCAAGCCGCGCAGGGCTCCGGTCCAGAGCTCCTCCGGGCGGCGTCCCCGCACGACGACTGCACGTGCAACGACTTTGCTTTGCCACTCCATCGCGCGTACACGCCCAATCGTCGCTACCGTACTCGGCATCGGCGACGGCGGACTTGAATCGGCGGCGTGAGCGGGGGCACCAGGAAGGGTCCGCCCAGTGGCCGTACGCTGCCGCGTCTTGGCCCTCTTCTCGAGGGCACTGCCGATGCGGTCGTGGTCGAGGGCCTCGTGCAGGCCTTCGTCAACCTCGTTCTACCCACGGACTCCATCGACGCTGGCTACCCTTCGCCTGACCAGAGCACAGCGGCCGCACGCCCGACGGCGGCCGGGGCGCGATGCGCCCCGGCGGCCGGGCAGGTCATCCTACACAGATGCCTTCGTGGTCACTTCGGAAGCGGCAGCGTGTACGCGCTCCCGTCCATGGGGTCCGACATCCTGGCGGGGATGCCCATGGTCTTGAGGATCGTCGGCATGATGTCGACAAGCCGCATGGCCGTCTTGTTGTCCACAGCGTGCTGTATCCCCGGCACGTACCACACCATCGGGATGCGCTGCACGTCCTTCTGGGCGCCGCCGTGATCGCCGAAGGCGCCGTAGCTGGTCTTGTCGGCGAGCAGGCCGACGACGTCGGCCGAACCGGAGCAGGCCATCGTGTTGACGAGCTCCTGGCCGTGCGCCGTCCACCAGGTCTTCTCGGCGGCGGTCATCGTGGCCAGCGACGAGTAGAGCTTGTACCTGTCGTCGTGCGTGATGTAGGTGGCGATCACGCCGGGAAGCGTCTCCATGACGGCCGCGGCCGCACGCTTCTCGACGATGGTCTTGTCTATGAGCCACGTCTCAATGGCAGTCGACTGGTAGCTGAACAGGACGTTGCCGGTATCCATCAGAGGCTTGAGGGCAGGCGGGCCGGTGCTCGTGGATTCGGTGCTGGAGCCGGCGTGCCAGGTACCAGCGTACCAGTTGTGATCGTTGCCGGCGTTAAGCTCATTGACGCCCTTGAAGCCGTCGGGGCCCGCCCCGTAGGTGGAGCCGTGGTCGGCGGTCACGATGATCAGCGTGTCGTTGAACTGGTTCTTCTCCTTGAGCTTCGCGATGAGCTTGCCGAGCTGATCGTCGGCGTTCTTCGCGATCCACGGCATGTGAACGGTGTTCAGGATGCTTGCCGGGTCCCACTGATAGGTGCCGACGTTGTCTACTGCGCCGCCACCCCACATGTGGCCGATCCTGTCGATGGCGCTGAACGTGACCCAGAGCCCCGACCAGTCCTCGTTGTCCATGATCTTGGTGGCGGCGTCGGCGACCCAATTGTCGCCGCTCTCATGGCCGGCGTACGTGCCCGGCACGTAGCGGCCGTCTTCAGGGATGATCCAGGCCGGCGCCGTGGAAGTCGTGTCGTAGGTGTCGCTCGGGTTGCCGGCGCTGATGAGGAAGCGATCGTCGCTGGAGATGTAGGACGGCAACTGACCGGAAGGCCCGCGGTACTCGCCGACCCACGGGACGACGGTCGGGTCGAGCAACGTGGTCGTGGCCTTCGCGCTGTCCATCCGCACCCAGAAGTCCGAGCTGGAGGCCGCCATCGACTCGACCTGATAGCTCTTCTGGCCCACGTTGGCGACGATCTTGCCGGGGAACTTCGCGTGGAGGTAGTCACCCAGCTTGGGGTAGTCCATGTTCTCGATGAGCTTCACGAAGGCATCGGTCCCCAGGTCGCCGGTGGTGACGATGGCGTCCGCGCCGTAGCCGAGGACGTTGTCGACGTCGCGGATGGCCTCGTCGGACCAGCCCATGTGCTTGGGGAACAGGCCGCTGACCATGACGTTGTGGCTCACAACAGTCTCTGACGCCATGTCGCCGACGTAGGCGTTGGGGAAGTTGAGGCCCTTGTTCTGCAGCCACAGCACGTTAGTCATGTTGTACTGCCTGGCGTACCCAGGCTGCATCTGGTCCATGACGACGATCATGACCCTCGTGGGACGATGGACCGCCGACGCCGGAGCGGCTGCCGCAAGCAGCGCCGCGACCACCACGACCGCCACGAGCATGACGCGCATTCTTCTCAGCATCTCCTACCTCCTCGACATCGGCTCCCCGGGTGGAGAAAGCCCCCCTATCTCGCGGCTGGCGCCGCAGATTGCCCGCATTCTTCAGCATCCGCGTCGAGTGTCAATACGTGGGGGGTGTCGCGATGCCGGTAGACTGTGAGTCGGGAAGGGCGAGCCACGCCGGCCGAGGGCCGGCCGCCGGGATGCACAAGAGGAGCGCCACCGATGGACACGCACGACTTTCGCCGTCTGGGCCACGAGCTGGTCGACTGGGTGGCCGACTACCGCGAGCGCATCGCCGAGTACCCGGTGATGAGCCGCGTGCGGCCGGGCGAGGTCGCGGCGCGGCTGCCCGCCGAGCCGCCGCGCCGGGCCGAAGGCCTGGCGACCATCTCGGCCGACCTCGAGCGCGTCGTGCTGCCGGGCATCACACACTGGAACCACCCCGGGTTCTTCGCCTACTTCCCCTCCAACAGCGACCTGTCGTCGGTGCTCGCCGACCTCGTCTCGTCCGGACTCGGCGTCCAGGGTATGAGCTGGCAGACGAGCCCGGCGGCCACCGAGGTCGAGGACGTGGTCATGGAGTGGCTGCGGCAGATGCTGGGCCTCAGCGGCGCCTTCACCGGCGTGATCCAGGACACGGCCAGCACGGCCACGCTGTGCGCCCTGCTGTGCGCGCGCGAGCGGACCAGCGACTACAGCCAGGAGCGCGGCGGCCTCCAGGCCGAAGAGGCGCCACTCGTGGTTTACGCGTCAGATCAGGCGCACAGCTCGGTGCCCAAGGCGGCGCACCTCGCCGGCTTCGGGGCCGACAACCTGCGCCTCGTCGAGACCGACGACGACCACGCCCTGCGCCTCGACATGCTCGAGGCGGCGTTGCATGAGGACCTCGCCGCCGGCCGCCGGCCCTGCGCGCTCGTTGCGGCGGTCGGCACGACGGCCACCACCGCCCTCGACCCGCTGGCGGCCATGGCGGAGCTCGCCGCGCGCCACGGCATGTGGCTCCATGTCGATGCCGCCCTCGCCGGCACTGCCATGCTCTGCCCGGAGCACCGCTGGATGTGGGAGGGCGTGGAACACGCCGACTCCGTGGTGCTCAACCCGCACAAGTGGATGGGCACGGGCTTCGATCTCTCGGCCTACTTCGTGCGCGACCCTGAGCATCTGGTGCGGGTCATGAGCACCGCTCCCAGCTACCTGCGCACCGCCCAGGACGGCTCAGTGCGCAACCTGCGCGACTGGGGCATCCCGCTGGGGCGGCGCTTCCGCGCGCTCAAGCTGTGGTTCCTCGTCCGCGAGTACGGCGTGGAAGGTCTGCAGGCACGCGTGCGGCGCGACGTGGGCTTCGCCGCCTGGCTCGCCGAACAGGTCGACGCGGCTCCCGGCTGGCAGCGCCTGGCGCCCGTGCCGCTGCAGACCGTGTGCGTGCGGCACGTGCCGCCGGCTCTGGAGGCCGACGAGCCGGCCCTGACCGCCCACAACCTGGCCATCGCCGACCGCGTCAACCAGGCCGGCAGATCCTACGTGACGCCGTCGCTGCTCAAGGGCCGGCAGATGATCCGCGTGTCGATCGGCGCCCAAGCCACCGAGCGCGAGCACGTCGAGGCGGTGTGGCGGGAGCTGCGGGAGGCCGCCGTGGCCGCCGGAGATCCGGCCGCGTGAGGCCGCCGCGGCGGCCTATCGCGGCCTCCTCGCCGCCGGGGGGAAAAGGCGTCCCGCGGCGAATGTCAAGCAGTGATCACCCAGCGGCGCTGAGCCGCAAGGCGCAAACAGGGGGACGGTCTGCATGAACGAGAAGGAGATGCGCGCCAAGCTCGAAGCGCTCGAGGCTGAGAACGCGAGCCTCAAGGAGCAGAAGGCGCTGAGCGAAAAGCTCGCCGCCCTGGAGGCCGAGAACGCCGCCCTGGAGGCCGATCTTGCCGGCGACGCCGCGGACAGCGACGCGGCGGCCGAACAGACCGCCGGCGACGCCGCGGACAGCGACGCGGCGGCCGAACAGACCGCCGTCACGCCGGCCGTGCCCGCCGACAACGCCGCCGAAGCCGCACAGACCGCCGAACAGACCGCCGTCACGCAGGTCGCACCGGCGGACGCGGCCACCGAGGCCGCCGCCGCCGACGCCGCGGAGCCCGCGACCGAGGTCGTGATGGTGCGCAAGGGCAGCCGCACGCGCAACCTCCTCGTCGGCGTGCTCGTCGTGCTCAGCTGCCTCTCCGTGGTGGTCACGGGGGTCGCCTGGTGGGTGCACTACAGCGTCTTCAACACGAATGGCTACATCAAGCTGGTCGGACCGATCGGCAAGGACCCCGTGGCGATCCAGTCCCTCAGTGAGTACGTCGCCGGCCAGGTGGTCGCCGCCACCGATCTGCAGGCGCGCACCGCGGCGGCGCTGCCGGCGGAGGCGCAGTTCCTCGCCGGTCCCATCACCGGCGCCGTCAACAAGTTCATCGCCGAAGGCACCGCCAAGGTGCTCGCCACGCCGCAGGCCTACGACCTGTGGATCAAGATCAACACCGTCGCCCACGAGCAGATCGTCGCCCTCCTGCGCGGCGAGACCACCTACACCTATATCCAGGGCAACGACGTCAAGCTCGACACCATCCCGCTGATCAGCCAGGTGCTCGTGTGGATCGACGGCAAGCTCCCCGGCGCCCTTGGCACCCGGTTCTCCCCGCCGGTCATCCCCCCCGGCACGCCCCCCGATCAGGCGATCCAGCAGGTCTCCGCGTGGATCGGCCGCCCGCTGCCCGCGGACCTCGGGCAGATCACCCTGCTGCAGAACGACGCCCTGGGCCCGGCGCAGACGGCGGTGCGCTGGTTCGACGCCCTCGTCTGGATCGTCCTCGTCGTGGCGCTCGTGCTCATCGCCCTCACGATCTGGCTCTCGCGGCGCCGCCGCCGCACGCTCATCGAGCTGGGCATCGGCGTGGCCATCGCCCTGATCCTCACCCGCGTGATCCTCAAGCAGGCCTCGACGGCGCTCGTCGACAGCCTCCACGGCGGCGGGGCCGGGGTGCTGCGCGACGTGGTCAGCGCCTCGCTCGGGCCGCTCACCAACCTCGTCATCTGGATCTCCGTGATTGGCGTGATCGTGGCGGTGGCCGCCTGGATCGCCGGCCGCCATGACATCCAGGTCGCGGTGGTCAAAGCGGGCAGGCGCGTCGTGCAGAGGGAAGACGTGGCCTTCGCCGCCGACTCGCCGGTCACCGCCTGGCTCGAGCGCCACGCGCCGTGGCTGCGCCTCGCCGGCCTGATCGTCGGCCTCATCGTGCTGGTCTTCGCCGCGTCGTCGTGGCTCGGCGTCCTGGTCTGGGTGCTCGTGATCCTCGTCTACGAGGGCGTCATCAGCCTGCTCATCCGGCAGTGGCCGTTTGGGCATCGCGAGAAGGGCGACGAGACGCCGGCCTGACCGAGCCGCTGAGCAGGACCGGGGCGGCGGGCGCCGCAAGGCGCCCGCCGCCCCCTTTCGTCCCGCCGAGGTGTCGCCGGCGGCGCGAAGGGGCACCACTCCACCATGACCGTCGCCATCCTCATCCTGAGCCTCATCGTCGTGCTCGTCGCGGCGGCGCTGATGGTGCCACGCCTGCTGCGGCGGCGGCGCGACCGCCGCCGCAGCGCGCGCCTCCGCGCGCTCGAGCAGAGCCGTGGTTCGCGCGTCGTCACGATGATCCATCGCCAGGAGACCGTGAGCCTGCTCGGCATCCCGTTCCGCCGCTTCATCGACATCGAGGACGCCGAGCAGATCCTGCGCGCCATCCGCATGACGCCGGCCGACATGCCCATCGACCTCATCCTGCACACGCCCGGCGGGCTGGTGCTGGCCTCAGATCAGATCGCCCACGCGCTCAAGCGGCATCCCGGGCGCGTCACTGTGATCGTGCCGCACTACGCCATGTCGGGCGGCACGCTGGTCGCTCTCGCCGCCGACGAGATCCTCATGGACCCCGACGCGGTCCTGGGCCCGGTCGACCCTCAGCTCGGCAACCCGCTGCGCGGCTCGTGGCCCGCCGCCTCGATCCTCGCCGCCCTGGCGCAGCCGAACCCCAACCGCGACGACGAGACGCTGATCCTCGGCGACATCGCCCGCAAGGCCGTCGCGCAGGTGCACGACACCGTGGTGGATCTGGTTCGTGAGCGCATGCCGGCCGAGGCTGAGACTCTGGCGACGACACTCAGCGAGGGCCGCTGGACGCACGACTACCCTATCCGCCCGGAGCAGGCACGGGCGCTCGGTCTGCCCGTCGGCGACGCGGTGCCGGAAGGCGTCTACGAACTGATGGACGGGTATCCGCGGCGCGCGCAGCGGCGCCCTTCGGTGGAGTTCATCCCGACGCCGTATCGCGAGCCCGGCAAGGAAGGCTGAGGCTCAGGCGGCGGCGTCCAAGGCGCACGCTCGCGCCAACCACCGCCCACGTGCGGCGCTTCGTTGTTCGGGCGCGCGTCATCCGGGACATAGTCTCGCTACAGGTCCACATCGCCCAAGGGGCGGGAACGGAGAACACATGCTCAGCACGCACAAGGTCCGATCGACACTCGTGGCGGCGCTACTGCTCGGGCTCCTTGCAGTCGCTCTGCTCGCCACGGGGTGTGGCGGAGGCGCGGCCGCCTCGCCTTCGCCGTCGCCCTCTCCGAGCGCCAGCTCGACAGTGCAGAAGCTGGAGGCGCTCAAGGCCTATGTCGATCAGGTGACGCCCATCTACAATGCGGCCTCGTCGGCGGTCGGCTCCCTCGATGGGGCCGTGAGCGGCCTCAGCAAGAAGCCGGACCAGACCTGGGCCGCGTCCGCGACCCAGATGACGACCGCCGCGACAGCGCTCGGCACGGCGGCCACCGACCTCGCCGCGCTCACCCCCCCGGCCTCACTTCAGGGCACCCAGGACAACGTGGTCAAGGCCCTGCAGGCAGCGCAGAGAGTGCTGGACACGACCGGCTCCTACCTGTCGAAGCGCGCCTACGATCCCAACTACCCCGACATCAAGACGCAGATCACGCAGCAGGTGACCGACGCCCTGGCCACCGCCTGGGCGAGCATCCTCAACGCGGCCGGCCAGTGACCCGCGCGCCAACGACGACGGTTCTCCTTTGAGATCCTGACACCGGGGACGGCACGTGGACGACAGCATCGGCGAGCGCTTTCTGCGCGAGACGCGCCACAGCCGCGGCCATCTCGTGGGCGGGCGCATGGACTGGGCGCGCCAGCCCGCCTGGTTCAAGACGTATCCTGAGGCGCCGAGAGTCGCGCTGCCGCCGTTGACCGCCGGTGCCGGTGCCTCGGCCGGCGCGGGACTGTTCGATGTGCTGGCGCGGCGGCGGAGCGTGCGTGAGTACGGGCCTTCGCCGCTTGACCTTGAGGAGCTTGGCGGCCTGCTGTGGGCGGCCGCCGGCGTCACGGCGCGGCACATGGGCTTCGCCTTTCGCACCGCCCCGTCGGCCGGCGGCCTCTTCCCTATCGAGCACTACGTGGTCGCCAACTCCGTGACGGGCCTCGAGCCCGGCGTGTACCACTACGCCGTGCTCGACGAGGCGCTGGAGCTGCTGCGCGGCGGCGACCAGCGCCTGACGGTCGCGCACGCCGCGCTCGACCAGGCCATCGCCGCCGAAGCCGACGCCGTGTTCGTCTGGACGGCCGTGCTCGAGCGCTCGCGCTGGAAGTACGGGCAGCGCTTCGCGCGCTACATCTTCCTGGACGCCGGGCACATCGCCGCGAACGTGGCCCTCGCCGCCGTGGCGCTGGGTCTGGGGAGCTGCCAGATCGCCGCCTTCTTCGACGACGAGGCGGCGGCCCTGCTGGGCGTGGACGAAGACGAGGAACCGGTGGTGTACATGACCACGGTGGGGAGGCCGGCGGGCGAGTAGCCGGCCTCCGGCCGCTCGCCGAGGCCGGCGCATGCTCCCTCGCCCGCAGCTCTGTCAGCCGGTCTGCGCGCCGGATGTGGTGTGCGCCTCGAGCCAGGCCGCGAGATCGGCGAAGACCGCGGCGCGGCCCGTCTCGTTGAAGATCTCGTGATAGAAGTCCTCGTAGCAATGCACTGTTTTGTCCGGGGAGGCGACGCGCGCGAACAGCTCGCGGGCGGCCTGTGGATCGGCGACCGCGTCGGCGTCGCCGTACAGCAGCAGCAGCGGCAGACGGATGCCGCCGGCCGCCGCGAGAGCCGCGTCCTGCGCGGCCAGCACCTCGGCGGCCCACCTGGCGGTCGCGACGTGATGGTTCAGCGGGTCGGTGTCGTAGACCCTGACGACCTCCCGCTCGTGCGAAAGGGCGGACGGATCGATGGTGTTGCCGACGTTCACCGCCGGCGCGATCAGCGAGAGCACGCGGGCGACGTGGAGCCTGAGCGGCGGGACCGGCATGCCGAGGCGCAGGAACGGTGACGAGAGGATCAGCCCGGCCAGCGCGTCGGCCGGACGGTCCTCGACGTACGCGGTGGCGATGAGCCCGCCGAGGCTGTGGCCGAGCAGGTACAGCGGCTGCCCACGATGCTCCTCGCGCACGGCCTTCAGGTAGACGGCCGTGTCATCGAGGTAGTCGGTGAAGCGGCCCAGGCGCCCGCGGCGGCCGCCCGAGCGGCCGTGGCCGCGCAGGTCGTACACGTGTACGGCGTAGCCGCGCGCCGCCATGTCCTCGGCGAGCCCGCGGTAGCGGCCGCCGTGCTCGCCGTACCCGTGGACCACGGCGAGCACGGCGCCCGGCTCGCCTTCGGGGTGCCACGCCTGTCGCAAGAGCAGAAGACCGTCAGTGGCCGCGAACTGCGCGGAGGTGTGTTCCATGGTCACACCTCACATATTCAGGGCCGCGCGGATCGACGAGGAGATGGCGGCCAGGCCGCCCTCCAGCTCGTCGGACAGCGGCCAGCCATAGCCGATGCGCATGTGGCGCCGCGACTGCTCGAACCAGTGGCCGGGCCCCACGTAGGCGCCGTGCCGGTCGTTGAGCGCGCGGTAGAGCTCATCCACATCGATCGGCACGTCCGGCTTGATGCGCGGGAAGCACACGCAGCCGCCGCGCGGCTCCACCCACTCCATCAGCTCCTCGCCGGCCATCCAGGCGCTGACCACCTCGAAGCGGCGGCGGATGAGCGCGTTGATCTGCGGCAGCCAGGTGTCGCGCTGCGCGAAGGCGCGCGCCGCGATCTCCTCGTCCACGACGCTCCCGCAGATGCCGATCTGCTCCTTGGCGGCCAGGAACGTCGCCATGAGCTCGCGGTCGCGGCAGACCAGCCAACCGCTGCGGATGCCGGGGATGCCGTAGGTCTTGGACAGCGAGCTGACGCTGATGACGCAGTCGCTCAGCGTGGCGGCCACGGGCAGCGGGTCAGCGAAGGTCATCTCGCGATAGGTCTCGTCGACGAGCAGCCGGCAGCCGGCGGCCTCGACCCGGCCGACGAGGCTGCGCAGGTCGGCCGCGCTCATGGTCACCCCGGTGGGGTTGTGCGGCAGGGTGACGCTGACGTATTTCGTGCGCGGCGTGACCAACGCCATGAGCTTGTCGGGGTCGATGCGAAAGCCGTCCTCGAAGGTGAGATCGAGGTAGCTGATATCGGCCTCGATGGCCCGCGGCGTCTCGATGTTGGTGGCGTAGTTGGGGCGGATGACGACGAGGTGGTCGCCCTTGTCGAGCAGCGCGGTGGCGATGATGAAGAGCGCCTGGGCGGCGCCCGCCGTGACGAGCACGTCGTCACGGCCCACGCCGCCGCCCGCCGCGCCGCTCTGCGCCGCGATCAGCTCGCGAAACGTGCCGTTGCCGAGGTGGTCGCCGTAGAAGAGGACCATGTCGCCGATCTCGATGCCGAGGTCTGCCAGAGAGCGGTCACGAACGGAGCTCTCAGTGAGATTGAAGCGGATCTTGTCGTAGCCCAACTGCTCGGGCGACTCCTCCTCGATGGGCATGCGGCGGTACTTCACGACAGATGACCTCCTGAGCAGACGGCTGGGGCTGCCCGCCAAGACTACATCCACGCCGGCGCCCGTGTCGCGGCGCCGCGCCCCGGGTGCTACAGTCTTTCTGAAGCGGGAGGGATCCTTCTTGGGCATTGGCACGCATCATCGAGCGACGGAGTCCACGGCGCGCGCCGTGGCGACGCTTGCCTGGACCGCTTGCCTCCTCGCCGTCGCCGCCCTTCTCGGCGCCTGCTCCGCGCCGGCCACCACGAGCGGCGCGGCCGCCACCGTCGTGGCCCCCGTCGCGAGCGCCGCGGGGGCGCCGTCCGCGAAACCCGCAGCCACTCCGTCCGCCGCCGGCGGCGACGACTGGGCGCACGTGCTGCAGGTCGTGGCCAATCTCAAGGCGCAGCCGCCCGACGAGCCTGTTATCTGCCTGCTCGGCGGATCCGCCGCCCGCGAGAGCACGATCGACGACGCGAGCTGGGCCGCCCAGATCAACGAGCTCGGCGGCCCGTCCGTCGTGGCCTACAACCTGGGCTCGCGCAACCGCACGCTGGAGCAGGATGTGGAGCTCATCAAGGCGCTCCCCGAGACGCCCGGCATCGTCTACATCGGCATCAACGTCGGCCGCTTCACCGCCGCGCCGTCGAATCCCACGCTGGACCTCCCGGAACCGACGGCGTCACTGCCGCCGTACCGCCAGCACCAGTACAGCCAGAGCAAGATCCTCAGCGTCGCCAAGAAAAGGTCGCTGCTCAGTGAGTGGCTGGCGAAACGCTACCCCGCCTTCACGAAGAACTACGCCTCCAACCTCAAGACGCTCGAGCGACTGCTCGTCGCCTGCAAGGATCGCGGCCTCCACGCGGTGCTGCTCGAGCTGCCCCGCGACACGGCCATCGTCGGCGACGCCCTCAACGCGCCGGTGGCCCGGTACACCTCCGGCTGCCGGGCGCTCGCCAGGAAGCGCGACGTCCCGTGGGTGAGCTTCGTGAGCGCGGCACGCCTGCCCAACGCCGACTTCTACGACCTCTGGCACCTCGTCGAGCCCGGGCGCGCCGTGTGGCAGCGGCTCCTCTCGGCGAAGACCGTGGCCCTTCTGAAGAAGTACGGCGGGGACGGCGGCTCTGGCCCCTGATGCGCCGCGCGCCCCTCATCGTCGTCGCGGTCGCGGCGCTGGCCTGCCTGGCGACGGCCGGCGCGCCCATCCTCACCGGCCAGGCGCGCGCCGGCGCCGCGTACCCCAAGGCTTTCGCCACCACCGACGACGCCGCGACCGCCCATGCCGCCGAGCTCGGCAAGGACCGCCTCCACCTCTCGCAGATCGTCGCCAACCTGCGCGCCGCGCCGCCCGAGAAGCCGGTGGTCATCCTTCTCGGCGGCTCGTCGGCGCGTGAGGCCACGATCGACGACAAGAGCTGGGCCGCGCAGATAGCGCGTCTCGGCGGCCCCGAGGTGCTCGCCTACAACCTCGGCTGCAAGCACGATACCTTCGCGCTCGACCGCGAGGTCGCCGAGCTCCTTCCCAAAGACCTGCCCGCGATCGTCTATATCGGCATCAACATCGGGCGTTTCTGCGCCTCGCCTTCCGACCCCTCCCTGGACCTGCCCGACCCCCAGATCCCGCCGCACTTCTACTACCAGCACATCTACTCGATCGACAAGCGCATCCAGAGCGCGTCGCTGAAGCGCTACTACGTGCAGTACTGGCTGAATGCCCGGTGGCCCGAGTTCAGGGCCCACTACAGCTACAGCCTCGAGGTCGTTGAGAGCATCGTCCGTACCTGCGTTGACCGGGGTCTGCACCCGGTGCTGGTAGACCTCCCTCGCGACCTGCCAATCATCGGCAAGTCGTTCGACGCGCCCGTGTCCACCTACAAGGCCGGCTGCAAGCGGCTGGCGGCCGAGTACCACATCCCTTGGCTCACGTTCGTCGCCGCGGCGGGCTTCGTCGACCGCGACTTCTTCGACCTCTTCCACCTTGTGGAACCGGGCCGCGTCAAGTACCAGCGCCTGCTCTCGGAGAAGACGGTGACGCTGCTCGACAGGTACGGCCTCGAAGACCCCGAGCCGCCGGAGCCCACGCCCACGCCCACGCCGACTCCGACGCCCTCGGAGACGCCCACGCCCACGCCCACGGAGACGCCGCCGCCCTGAGACGCCGGCGCCGGCGCGAACGGCCGGGCGGGCGGAGGGC
>Ga0194044_10000642_pt1 | contig 17530 bp, 15 predicted proteins | sample JunL4417m_MetaG_FD_155460 | JGI IMG/M metagenome (GOLD analysis project Ga0194044, IMG submission 155460) | Anoxic zone freshwater microbial communities from boreal shield lake in IISD Experimental Lakes Area, Ontario, Canada - Jun2016-L442-17m | ecosystem: Environmental > Aquatic > Freshwater...
AGGTATCGCAGGAGCAAGTACATCATGGTGGTTAGCCCAACAGGGACTGAACATTTCATTCTCATCAAATGACGGAGCAGCCTGGACAACACAGTACACAGTAGCAGCAGGTTCATTCTATCATATGCAAAAATCACGTTCAGGTGCAACAATCTGGGCAGTAAGAAGTAACGGTGGAATTTCAAGATACGGTACACCTATTTCAGGTGTAAACCCAATATCAACGGAAACCCCATCAAGTTATTCAGTATCACAGAACTATCCAAATCCGTTCAACCCAACAACAAAGATTAATTTTGCATTACCGAAATCAGGACTTGTATCATTAAAGGTTTATGATATCACAGGTAAAGAAGTAGCAACATTACTCAATGAAGTAAAGAACGTAGGAACATATTCAGTAGACTTCAACGCCGCAAACTTATCGAGTGGAATATATTTCTACAAGATGTCAGTAAACGGATACAGTGAAGTAAAGAAAATGTCCTTAATCAAATAGGATCAGAAACATTTTATATCAAAGCCCGGTGCTGAAAAGTGCCGGGCTTTTTTAATATAATCCATTTTCGGGGAAATAATTACAAAAACTCACAATAGTTTATATAATTCACAAACTTAAATGCTAATAGTGGTTTATTCTCTGTAACATTTATGCTATATTTCAATTACTTCTAAAAATCAATTTTATAAGCAGAATGAAACGAAACCTATACAGATTTGTGTTAGCGCTTATTATATTATTCAGTACTAATTATTCGTATTCTCAAAACCATCATCCTGAACGTTTAGTATATACATCTCCGAAAAACAATTCGTTGTATAATATGGAAACAACTTCCATCATCATCGGTTTTGATGATTATCAGGAGCTTGAAGATGTCAGGTTAATAGTTCAGGGCTCATCGAGTGGGTATCACAGAGGTAAAGTTAAGGTTCTTATTAATAATCCTACAAAGATTTCTTTTACACCTGATAAACCGTTCAAATTCAGGGAAAGAGTAACTGTAACAGGATATGATCACGATGAAAGTTTTACATTTTTTATCAGAAATGAAGCCGTAGGAAACCAAAGAAATCTCGTATCGGAAAGATTAAACCAGGAAACTCAGAGTTTAAAACCGGTTGTAAACAATTATCAATCCGGTTATCGTTTATTTGACACAATACCCGTGGTGGATATTCATCAATACGGCCAAACAGCTGCAGGAAATTTATTCTTAATTAACTTTAACAATATATCGATTTTAACATCTTATTTACTGATTTTAAACAATGACGGGACTACCAAATATGCACACAATTTAAAGTACAGGGGTCTGGATTTTAAAAGACAGAATAATTATTACTTATACTGGGACGAAGAATATTATCATTACAGAGCACTGGATTCGGGCTTCAACGTTGTAGATTCATTTTATTGCGGCAACGGATACATCACTGATTTTCACGAATGCATTTTAGAGCCTGATAACAGTGCCTGGTTAATGAGTTACGACCCGGAGGTAGTAGACATGAGTCAGATTTATCCTGGCGGGAAAACAAATGCGACAGTAACAGGTTTGATAATTCAGAAGATTAATGCAAATAAAGATGTAGTATTTCAGTGGAGAAGCTGGGATTACATGTCAATTCTTGATGCAACACATGAGGATTTCCAGTCTTACGCAATAGATTATGTTCACGGAAATTCAATTGAGGTTGATAAAGACGGCAACATTATAATATCGTCAAGGCATCTTGATGAAATCACTAAAATCAACTCTGAGACAGGCGATTTTATCTGGAGGTTCGGAGGAAAAAATAATCAATTCACATTTTTAAATGACACAGCTCACTTCTCACATCAGCATTCAGCCAGAAGACTGGCGAATGACAATATTCTGTTATTCGATAATGGTAATTTTCATAATCCGTTATATTCACGAGCAGTGGAGTATAAGCTTGATTTATTTTACAAAACAGCAGATATTATTTGGGAATACAGAAACACTCCAGAAATTTATTCTATGGCCATGGGTAATGTTCAGAGACTTGCAAACGGAAATACTTTAATAGGCTGGGGTATGAACACAACCACCATCTCTGAAGTCGGCCCTGACAAATCTTTGCGCTATACACTTTCGCTGCCTGAGGGTCAATGGAGTTACAGAGGATTCAGGTACAATACCATAGACGTTCTTACCAACACAACCCCGTCTGATATTATCATAAAAGATTATAAACTCTCGCAGAATTATCCTAATCCGTTCAACCCTGTAACAAGGATTAATTTTGCCATTCCGAAATCCGGTCTGGTATCCATAAAAGTTTATGACATGCTAGGAAAAGAGGTTGCTGTGCTTGTAAACGAGGTAATGAACAATGGTTCTTACTCGGTCAACTTTAACGGTTCTGCCTTATCCAGTGGTATATATTTCTATAAAATATCGGTCAACGATTTTTCTGATGTAAAGAAAATGATGCTTATCAAATAAGTGTAATTTCTGTTTTCGCAGGAATCCAAAAGCCCGGTGCTGAAAAGTGCCGGGCTTTTTTGTTATAAAGATACAGCGTCTCTTAATTATTTGCATTTATGTATTAATATTAATTTCATAATTTGCTGATAAATCAAAATCAGATGACTAAAAGATGTTTTATTACCGCAGTATTTTTGTTCTTCGCCTTATCCAGTGTTTTTGCACAGAAAGATGCACTGCATTTCATCGCGATAGGGGACTGGGGCAGGGAAGGTAAGCATCTGCAGAGGGAAACGGCAGATGTGATGGCAAAATATGCTGAAGAAAACCCTGTTAAGTTTATTGCTACTACAGGCGACAACTTCTACGAAACCGGAATAAAAACAGTTGATGACCCGCTGGTTAAATTATCATTCGAGGATATTTATACTGCAAACTCGCTTCAGGTGCCCTGGTATGCAACTCTCGGCAATCACGACTACGGGGACAATGCACAGGCGCAGATTGATTTAACAAAAGTAAACAACAGATGGAAGATGCCTTCAAGGTACTACTCAATTGAGGAAGAGTCAGGTGACGGAACGAAAATTCAATTTCTGTTTATTGATACCAATCCATTTCTAATAAAGTATCAGAAGATGAACGAGAAAGAAAAGGAACTCTTCCAGAAATCAGTAGATGATATAAACTCACAGGGCTGGGAGCAACAACTTAAATGGATTGAATCGAGTCTTAAAAACTGTGATGCTGACTGGAAGGTTGTAATAGGGCATCATCCTGTTCTTTCAGGCGGGAAGCACAAAGGAGCAAAAGAACTGCAGGAGCACTTAAAACCTTTACTTGAGAAGTACGGTGTGAATATGTACATCTGCGGACACGACCACGATATACAGTACCTGAAAGAAAATAACGTTAACTATTTTGTAAGCGGTGCGGGTTCGGAACTTTACGAAACGGGAAGTATTGAACAGAGTGTTTTTTACCAGAGCATAAATGCGTTCTTATCAGTGAAAATATACCGTGACAGGGCGTTGCTGAAATTTATCAACGTAAACGGAGAAACAGCATTTGAAACTGAATTGAAACCTTAAATTATTTTATACATTATGGAACATTTCCAGGAAATAATGATATAAATATTAAGAATATTAAACTTTAGGAATAAAATTAGTGTTAAGTTATTAGACCTTTAAAAAACTGACAAGAGGACATGAATAAAATTGTACACAAAATAATAACGGTATTCGCACTTTGTTCGTGCTTGATAATGATTCCGGATGTATCAAACACAAACGACGGGCTGGGAAATTCTTTATACGTAAAGAATAAAGTATTTGTCAAAACAAAGTATGACCTTGGTGTATCCGAAGCGACGGGCAAAATATCAGTGGTTACCGGCATTCCTTCTGTAGACAGGTTAAACAGTCAGTATAAGGTCAGAAAGATAGAAAGAGTTTTTGAACTGAACAACGGAGATGTTGAAACATACAGGAAACTTGAAATGTCCCGTATATACGTATTCTGGTTTGATGAAAATATTGATTCATACAACGTAGTTGACGGTTATTCAAAAGATAATAATATAGAATACAGCGAGCCGGTTTTCACGGGCTTTGCAGCAGGCCAGAAGGAAAGCGCGGGCAACATGTTTCCTAACGATTCATATTTCTCAATGCAGTGGTACCTGAACAACAAAGGAAATATCAGTCCGAGTTCAGGCGGGTTTGCCAAAAAGGGTGAAGATATAAACATGATAAAGGCGTGGGATGTTGAGCAGGGAAGCGAGGACATGATTGTCGCAATACTCGATTCCGGAATTGAAGATGAAAGCCCTGATTTAAGCGGAAGGTTGTGGATAAATAAAGATGAAATACCGGGTAATGGAATTGATGACGACCATAACGGTTATATAGATGATTACAAAGGGTGGGACTTTGCGTATGAAGATCATACGGCAGGTGATGGTTTTGGTCACGGTACCAATATTGCGACAGTAATCGGTGCAGCTTCAAACAATTCTTTCGGGTTTGCAGGAATCAATTCAAAATGCAGGTTAATGAACTGCAAGAATCTCAGTGATAACAATTCGGGCGAATATGAATGGTGGGCTAAATCAATAAAGTATGCAGTAGATAACGGAGCAAAGGTTATAAATATGAGCGAAGGCGGCGATGAATTTTCCAAAGTATTAAAAACGGCAGTTGAATATGCGGCATTAAGGAATTGTGTACTTGTGGCAGCAATGATGAATAAAGCCGACGGGAGGAGTTACTATCCTGCAAGTTATGAAGGTGCATTTGCAGTAGGTGCTACAGATACTGACGGCAAGAGATGCAAAAAGTTTTCATGGGGCGGCGGAAGCTGCTGGGGAAAGCATATTGCAGTAGTTGCACCCGGCAATAAAATTTACGGAGTAGACTACGAAGACCCTTATAAATTTGACACATACTGGAGCGGTACATCGCAGTCGACAGCAATAGTCAGCGGACTTTCATCATTACTCTTTGCACAGGACAGGACAAGAAGTGCGGAGGAAGTGAAAAGAATAATCAAGGAAACTGCAGTTGATGGAGTAGGTGACCCGTCGGAAGACAGGAAAGGGTTCGACATTTATTATGGCTACGGAAGGATTGATTGTTTTCTAGCATTAACCTATAACGACGAAAACACGAGGCAGAAGATTGCAGAGAAATACGCAAACATTAATAAACAGGACAACAAGGACGATGTGATATACGACGACAGGAATGTAACAAAGCCCAATGATGACGGCGGAGCGAGGTCTGTTAAGAAAAGCGTAAACGAAAAAGATAAAAAAGTAAACAGCGACCCCGATAAACCTGCAAGAAAGAAATGATAGATTTTATAAGTATAAACGGTTACGGTGTACAGAAAATTCTTTATGTTGATTCGCTAGAGTCGACGAACAACTATGCCAAATCAATGGCAGATGAAGACAACGTGCTAATTATCGCAGGTCAGCAGTCAGCAGGAAGAGGCAGGTTCAACAGGGAATGGAAATCGGAAAAGAACAAAGATGTTACATTCTCACTGATAAAATGGCTTAACATAAAGGATGTTCATCTCGTTAATTTCTACACATCATACATAGTATACAGGTCTATAAAAGAATATTTATCCAGGCTGTTCCCGAACGTCAACAACGAGGATATCATAAAACTCAAATGGCCAAATGACATACTTATAAGCGGAAAGAAGGTATCGGGAATACTTTCCGAATTAATAAGTTTCAATGAAATGCCCAGGAGGTTCGTAATAGGGGTTGGTATAAATGTCAACCAGGTAAACTTTCCCGAAGAAATTTCTAAAAAAGCCACTTCACTGAAAAAATATCTGAATGCAGAAGTCCCTGTCTACGAAATCATAAACACAATAATGAAATACTTTTACGAGAACTTAGCGCTGCTCGAGCAGGGAGAAATCCTGATGGAATTATGGCGTCTGAACTCTGATACAGACGGTAAGCACGTCAGATTCAGGACATCCGACACTGACGGCGAAATTTCGGGTCAGATAGTAGGAGTTCAGGACGACGGAGGGATTAAGATAAAAATATCTGATAATAGCAACTCCAAAAATATTTCCACATTTTATTCAGGTGAAATAAGTTTCATTTATTAGCATTTTTCTTTAATTTACTTGCAATTAATTTTTTAAAATTATTTAAAAAGTAAATACCTCATGCTATCGGATTTTGGGCAAGTTCTAATCTTTATGATTATATCGATTGGTTTTGTTGCAATCGCTGTAATTTCCGGAAAAATTGTTGGTCCCCGTTTTGCTTCAAAAGGCAAAGATTCAACATACGAATGCGGTGAAGATACTGTTGGTGATACGTGGGTACGGTTTAATTTCCGTTACTACGTAGTTGCTTTAATATTTATTATTTTTGATGTTGAAATTGTTTTTCTCTTTCCCTGGGCAGTAGTCTTCAAAGAAATGGGACTTCTTGCTTTCATTGAGATGACAATTTTCCTGTTTATACTGATAGTCGGCTTTATATATGCATACGCAAAAGGCGACCTCTATTGGGATAAACCTCAGCCAATTGTACCAAAACTCGACAGACAAATTTTCAAAAGCGAAATTTAATTATGGGAATACTTAATAAACTCGATAACAGAGTTGAGCAATTCGAAAGCGGAAACATTATAATCACGTCCGCAGATAAATTATTAAACTGGAGCCGTTTATCTTCTATGTGGCAGATGTTTTTTGGTCTGGCCTGCTGTGCAATTGAGATGATGGCAACTTCCGCATCGCATTATGATCTTGACAGGTTTGGCATCATTCCAAGACCATCACCAAGACACGTCGACATTATTTTAATATCAGGAACAGTTACACTTAAAATGGCAACCAGAATCAAAAGACTCTGGGACCAGATGCCGGAACCAAAGTACTGTCTGTCAATGGGCAGTTGTGCAAACTGCGGCGGCCCTTACTGGGAACACGGTTACAATGTACTTAAGGGCGTTGACAGAATCATTCCTGTCGATGTTTACGTTCCGGGATGTCCTCCGAGACCTGAAGCACTGCTTGAGGGATTAATAAAACTTCAGGAGAGAATCAGGGAACAATCTTTAGCAAAAAAACAAGCGTAATTTACAAATATGGAAACAAACGAAGTATACGAAAAATTAAAAAGAGTCTTTGAAGACGGAATAGGTGAAATCAAGACAGATGTCCCAGTATATCCGTTCTTCTTCGTATCAGCAGATAAAATTAACGCAGTATCTTTATTTCTGAGAGATGAAGAATCTTTACAGTTTGATAACCTGTCCTGCTTAAGCGGAATGGATTACGATAAAGATAACCTTGCAGTTGTATATCATTTATATTCTTATGTTCATCATCACAAGTTAGTGGTAAAAGTTGTAATCCCGAAATCAAATCCTGTTGTAAAGACAGTAAGCGACGTATGGGCAGCGGCAGACTGGCACGAGAGAGAAGCATATGATTTAGTAGGAATGACTTTTGAAGGTCATCCTGATTTAAGAAGAATATTGCTTTCTGAAGACTGGGAAGGACATCCGCTCAGAAAAGATTATAAAGTACCAGAATTTTATAAAGGAATGAAAGTTCCTTATTAATATTAATAATTTCATTTTTAAAAATGGCAGAATTAAGAACTGAAGAACTGACTTTAAACATGGGACCCCAGCACCCATCAACTCACGGGGTTCTGAGGTTAGTATTAAAATTAAACGGTGAGATTGTTGATGACGTAAAGCCTGAATTAGGTTATTTACACAGGTGTTTCGAAAAGCATGCCGAGGCAATGACTTATCCGCAGGTTATTCCGTATACTGACAGAATGGATTATGTTAATGCAATGAGCAACGAACTTGCTTACGTACTTTCAGTTGAAAAATTACTCGGTATTGAAATCCCCGAAAGAGTAGAATATATCAGGGTTATAATGTCCGAATTACAGAGAATAGCTTCGCATCTTGTTGCTATCGGTACTTACGGAAATGATGCAGGAGCATTTACTCCGTTCTTATACTGCTTTATGGACAGGGAAAAAGTTCTTGAACTTTTTGAAATGGTATGCGGAGCAAGGATGCTATACAATTATTTCTGGATTGGCGGTCTTTCACACGACATCACTCCCGAATTTATAACAAAGACGAAAGAACTCATAAAATATTTAAGGCCGCGTATAAAGCAGGTCAATAATTTACTTTCTTACAACAAGATTTTTATTGAAAGAACCGCAGATATCGGTATACTTCCTGTGGATGTTGCTATTAACGCAGGCGTTTCAGGGCCATCACTCAGAGGTTCAGGTATAAAGTACGACTTAAGAAAAGACGATACATATTCAATATACAACAGGTTTGATTTTGAAGTATGTGTAGGTACGGGTGAACGCGGTACAGTAGGTGACTGCTGGAACAGGTACATAGTCCGTGCATACGAAATAGAACAATCGTTAAGAATCATAGAACAGGCAATCGATAAAATTCCCGAAGGTGATGTTCAGTCAGCAGTGCCGAAAAGAGTAAAGCCTGTTGCCGGCGAATCTTACGTCAGAACAGAATCTCCAAAGGGTGAACTTGCATACTATGTAGTAAGTGACGGCAGTCTGAACCCATACAGGGTAAAAGCAAGGTCAACATCTTTTTGTAACTTAAGTGTCATTAATCAGATATCACGCGGACACATGATTGCAGATGTGGTTATGATTCTCGGCAGTTTTGATATAGTACTCGGTTGTATAGACAGATAATTTAAACGTTAATTAAATTTTAAATATATAAATTGGAAAACATATTTACACAATGGTTTGGGAATAGTCTGTTAACCTACATATTAATACCCGTTCCTATACTTGTATATGTTAGTGTGTTTGCTCTGTATGCTGTACTGGCAGAAAGAAAAGTATCTGCCTGGATGCAAAACAGAATCGGACCGAACAGAACGGATAAATTCGGACTTTTGCAGACAATTCTTGACGGTCTGAAGTTAGTCCAGAAGGAAATTGTTAATCCCACACGTTCTGACAAGTTATACTTCAGGATGGCTCCGTTTATCGTATTCACTGCAGCTTTCATGGGATATGCGGTATTACCGTTCAGTTCCGTATTTATGGGAGTCAATCTAAACATCGGATTATTCTATTTCTTTTCAATAACATCTCTGGGTGTTGTTGGTGTACTTATGGCGGGATGGGCTTCGAACAATAAATATTCTCTGTACGGTGCGATGAGAACAGTTGCTCAGATAGTCAGTTATGAAATTCCGACAGCATTATCAGCGATAGTTGTTGTAATGCTCACAGGAACATTAAGCATGAACAATTATGCACTGGCACAGAGCGGTGGAATATTTAACTGGTTTATATTCGGCGGTCCCGGTGATATATATAAAATAATATTAATACCAATAATGGTAATCTCTGTTGTTATACTGTTTATATCCACGCTTGCAGAAACAAACAGAACACCATTCGATTTAACGGAAGCAGATTCGGAACTCGTTGCAGGTGTGCATATTGAGTATTCGGGAATGCTGTTCGCAATGTTTTTCTTCGCAGAGTATGCACAGATGTTTGCAGTATCGGGTGTAATAGCGACATTATTCCTCGGAGGCTGGCAGTCACCGTTTGGTGATTTAATACCTTTCCTGAACACACCTGTATTCCAGGTTCTATGGTTTCTGGGTAAAGGTCTGTTTTTAGTGTTCGTGCAGATATGGCTGAGATGGACTTTACCAAGAGTGAGGATAGACCAGCTTATGACGATGTGCTGGAAGTATTTAATACCTATAACACTTGTGAACCTGTTCTTAGTAGGTCTTTATATGTTAATATTTAAATAGAATTAATAAAGTTTAAAAGTAGATTTTTTAATGAAAGAATATTTTAAACACATTTATCAGACAGTATCGACAATCTCTATCGGGATGAACATCACTTTCAAGCAGATGTTCCAGAAGAGCGTAACGATACAATACCCTGAACAGCGTCTTCAGCTTCCTGAAAGGGAAAGGAACCGTTTGTTCGTAAACATGGAAGACTGCATCGGGTGTGACCAGTGTGCAAAAGCCTGTCCTGTAAGTTGTATTGATATTGAAACAGTTAAAGTAATTCCCGGTGATGTTGTGGGAAAGACAGGTGTAACTTCACAGGGTAAGAAAAAAGCTCTGCACGTAACGGATTTCACGATTGATTTCGCAAAGTGCTGTTACTGTCAGTTATGCGTATTCCCGTGTCCTACTGAATGTATCTATATGACCGATGTGTTTGAATTCTCTTCATTCAACCGCGATGTATTAAAATATCAGTTTGCAGATTTATCACCTGAGCAGGGTGCAGAAAAGAAAGAAATGTACGCAAAGTATGCTTTAGAGCAGGAAGAAAAGAAGAAACAGGCTGCAATCGAAGCGGCTGCAAAGAAAGCCGCTGATGAAAAGTCAAAGGCAGAAGAAAAACCTGCTGATGAAAAAAAGGAAACCGATTCAAAAACAGATAATAAAGAGTCATAATATGCCATATACAACAATATTATTCTATGTCTTAGCATTTATTACCGTTGTTTCAGCGGTAGTAGTTGTGTTTAACAAAAATGTTATCCATTCAGCATTCTCACTGTTCTTTGCGCTTTTTGCTGTTTCGGGTATATTTGTTTTATTGCGTGCAGACTTTATCGCAATTACTCAGATTATGATTTATGTCGGAGGTATTTTAATACTCTTACTTTTTGGTGTTATGTTAACGACCAAAATTACTGATATAGAATTAAGGTCAAAAAATCTGAACACTATTCCGGGTATAATATTTACAGTCGGAATAATCTCGATACTTGTATTCATCATTACATCCACCAAATGGCACGTAAAAGCGCCGGTAGTGAATGAAGAAACAGTTTCTCAGATTGGAAAAATGTTATTAACTAACTATTTATTGCCTTTTGAAATTGCATCCATAGTATTACTGGTAGCACTTATCGGATCGGCAATGTTTGCAAGAAGAATTAAAGATTAATTATATTAAAATGGAAATAGGTTTAAATCATTATCTTGTCCTTTCAGCCATACTATTCGGCCTTGGACTTTTTGCTATGATAACAAGAAGGAATGCGATTCTCGTTTTAATGGGTATTGAATTAATACTGAATGCAGCAAACATAAACCTTGTGGCATTCTCGCATTTCGGCGGTATGGGAGTTGATGGTCAGGTACTGACAATTTTCGTGATGATACTTGCAGTTGCTGAAGCAGCTGTAGCGCTCGGTATTGTGTTAAACCTTTATAACAACTTCGCGACAGTTGATGTTGACGAAGCAAATACTATGAAAGATTAAAATTATATTATAATGGAATTTGCATTACATAAATTACCACTTGTAGTATTACTGATACCAATGTTCAGTTTTCTGGTTCTTTCTTTCTTCGGAAAGAAACTTCCAAGAGGCGGCGACTGGTTCGGAACTACGTTGTTGTTTATTAACCTCGGATTTTCTGTGTTTATACTCTACAGTCTGACACAACTCGGAAAATATGAACTTAATGTTGAATGGTTTAATCTCGGAGAGAATAAAATACTCGGACTTCAGACTTTTTACGCAGGTTTTCAGATTGACGCATTAACCGGTGTTATGCTGGTTGTTGTTAATGCAATCAGTGCTTTTGTACATTTATTCTCAGTCAAGTATATGGAGAATGACACAAAGTACACAAGATACTTTGCATTCCTTGGTTTGTTCACGTTTTCAATGCTTGGTCTTATACTCGGCAACAGTATCGTTCTTATGTATGTTTTCTGGGAACTGGTAGGTGTGAGTTCATATTTATTAATCGGATTCTGGTACGAAAAACCTGCACCTCAGGAAGCAGCGAAGAAAGCTTTCATAGTAAACAGAGTTGGTGACGCAGGATTTTTACTCGGCATTTTAATTATATTTTTAACAATCGGTTCTTTCACGTTTAACGGAATATTTGAAGGTGTAGAAGCGGGCAAACTTTCAGGCGGTATGCTGACAGCAGCAGGGATTTTATTATTCTGCGGTGCAGTAGGAAAATCAGCACAGTTTCCTTTACACGTCTGGCTACCTGATGCCATGGAAGGCCCGACACCAGTATCAGCATTAATCCACGCAGCAACGATGGTTGCCGCCGGTGTGTATTTAGTAGCAAGAGTATTCGTAATGCTATCGGCAGATGCATTAACAGTAATCACGTACATCGGTGTTATAACTGCGTTTATTTCCGCAACAATTGCGATAACACAGAACGATATAAAGAAAGTATTAGCATATTCCACGATAAGTCAGCTTGGTTACATGATTATGGCAATCGGTGTAGGCGCTTATTCATTCGGTTTCTTCCACCTTGTAACACACGCATTCTTTAAGGCCTGTCTGTTCTTAACCGCAGGTTCTGTTATTTACGGAATGCACCACGTACAGGACATCAGGGAAATGGGCGGCTTGAGAAAGAAAATGCCAATTACTTTTTACACATTCTTAATGGCAACACTGGCAATTTCAGGTGTTCCTTTAACTTCAGGTTTTTTAAGCAAAGATTCCATACTTGCCGCAACACTTGCATTCGGGAGTATTAACGGCGGGTTTAATTATATCGTACCGATACTTGCATTCTTAATAGCAGGTATGACAGCTTTCTATATGTTCAGATTACTGATACTCACTTTCTTAGGTGAGCCAAAGAATAAGGCAAAGTACGACCACTGTCATGAATCTCCAAAGCAAATGACAATACCATTGATGATTCTTGCAGCGTTGTCATTCTTCGGAGTCTTCTCTTTCAATCCATTCGATGCCAGTGGAGGATGGTTCCTGAAGCTGGTAAAGATGCCTGAGCATCTGCTTGCAGGAACAAGCGGCTTATTCTATCATATACTTCCGCTTGAAGAATACATGGAGCATATACATCATGCCCATATGACGGCGATGGTATTATCACTGGTTATTTCAGGTCTTGGAATATTAACTGCGTTCACATTTTATTACTGGAAGAAAGTTGATGTTGAAAAATTAACCGAATCAATAAAGCCGTTGTATAATTTCTCATTGAATAAATGGTACTTTGATGAATTGTACGATATCATAGCAATCAAATCAACGATGGGACTTTCAAGAATGAGTGCATGGTTTGACGGTAAAGTAGTGGATGGTGCAGTTAACGGAGCTGCGAGTGTTACACGCAGTTTCTCCAAGTTTAACGGATTGTTTGACAACATAGTTGTAGACGGACTTGTAAACCTTACAGGCGGTATGGTAGGTGCTTTCGGATTAATATTCAGGAAGTTCCAGACGGGTAAAATCCAGACATACATAGCGTTTTTAGTATTCGGAATATTAGTAATGTATTTTATATTCCGTGTTTTATAAAATAATAGTTCTTTTGTAAATGCCGAAATGGCGGAATTGGTAGACGCACTGGACTCAAAATCCAGCGAGACTCAAATCTCGTGAGGGTTCGACTCCCTCTTTCGGCACAATTACAACATAAGTAATTAAAATAAACAAAATATATTTGAGATGATTGAATTTAAACTTCTTGGAATTGGGATATTGACATGGATGGTATTTCTGCCTGTTATAGGTATGATTGCCGTTCTGTTCGTTCCGAAGAGTGCAGAAAAATCCATTAAGTACATTGCAGTAGGGTTTACATCTTTATTGTTAGTCCTTGCCGCAGTAATGCTTTCTGTATACGACCCTGCAAAAGCCGGTATCAATTCCGTCGCAGGATTTCAGTTCGTTGAAAAAATGACGTGGATTGACGTACCTGCATTTCTCTGGGACGGCAGATTAAAAGTTGAATACTTCATGGGTGTAGACGGTATCTCTTTCCCAATGGTTTTATTGACGGCCCTTATTTCCTTAATCGGTGCAATAGCATCGTTCAGCGTTAAACGAAACGAAAAAGGATACTACGTGATGTATCTTTTCCTCGTAACAGGAATGATGGGTGTGTTCGTATCGTTAGACCTTTTCCTGTTCTTCGTGTTCTGGGAAATTATGCTTCTCCCGATGTACTTCTTAATAGGTATCTGGGGCGGAGAGAGAAGAGAATATGCGGCAATTAAGTTCTTCCTGTACACACTGTTTGGAAGTGCTTTCCTTCTGCTTGTTATGATTGGTCTGTTCTTCAGTTCAAAAGACCCTGAAACAGGACTGCATACATTTAACATGATAACTTTGATGGACCCGAAGACATTCGCTCCTGATTCATTGTTTGGTATACTGAATCAGACGTGGAGACTCCTTGCATTTGCGGGGTTGTTTGTAGGATTCGCAATCAAAGTACCTGCATTCCCGTTCCATACATGGTTACCCGATGCACACGTTGAAGCGCCAACTGCAATATCAGTAATACTTGCAGGAGTTCTGCTGAAAATGGGTACTTACGGACTGCTGAGAATTTCATATTCTATCTTCCCTGACGGTGCAAGATATTTTATGTATCCAATCGCAATCATTGCCTGTATAAACATTATATACGGAGCCTTATGCGCCATGGCTCAGAAAGATTTTAAAAAACTCATTGCATATTCTTCTATATCGCACATGGGTTATGTATTACTCGGTATGGCATCAAACACCACTATCGGTATCAACGGAGCAATTCTGCAGATGTTCAATCACGGAACAATCACAGCAATCCTCTTCCTTTCAGTCGGTGTTATATACGACAGAGCACATACAAGGGGACTTTACGACTTTGGCGGACTTGCAAACAAAATGCCGAAGTATTTCTCAGTGTTGATTATTGCCATGTTTGCGTCAATAGGTTTACCGGGTTTAAGTGCCTTCATCAGTGAAACATTTATCTTCCTTGGTGCATTCCAGAATCAGTTTATCAGAGTAGTAGCAATCATCTCAGTACTCGGAATAATTCTGAATGCAGCATACATCTTATGGACAATCCAGAGAATATTCTTTGGAAACCTTCCTGAAAAATGGAATGACCTGAAAGATATAAACGCAAGAGAATTGATAAGCACTGTACCTTTAATAATCATTGTTATATTCCTCGGAATATTCCCGTCATATATGTTAAACTTAATGACGGCATCAGTGAATCAGTTAGTGAACTTTATTTGGGGTATAAATTAAAAAATTAAATTTTACTTAAGTGCAAGAACTAACATTAAAGCAAACATTAAATAGTTTAAGCGGTTTCATTCCCGAAACGGTTCTGATAGCCACCGTTATCGTATGCTTATTCCTCGATCTGATTCTCAGGAAGAAATCTGTGATAGTAGCTGTTGCAGGTATCGTTGGGCTTCTGGTCAGCGGTTATTTCGCATACCTTCAGTTTGGCATGAGAGAAGTTATCTTTACGGGAATGGCAGTAGTTGACCCGTTTGCAGTATTCTTTAAAATTCTTTTTGTTGTTTCAACCATATTTGTAATAATCTTCACTATTTCCTCAAAGGAAATTCAGGAATCCACTCACCATAACGAGCACGTATATCTGATGGTAGCGATGGCTCTCGGTGCTTTCCTGATGGCATCTGCATCAAACATGATAATGATGTACCTTTCGCTGGAAACGGTAAGTATTTCTTCTTACATATTATCAGGTTACACAAAAAGAATCAAGCGCTCATCCGAAGCAGCGATGAAGTATGTTATTTACGGTGCAGCTTCATCAGGAATTATGATATACGGAATGAGTCTTATTTACGGATTTACGGGTTCAATGAATATATATGAAATTTCAGCAATACTCGCTAAATCAGCAGTAACAGGAAACCCTGTTATAGTAATGTCAATAATAATGATACTCGCGGGATTCGGTTATAAAATATCTTCAGTACCATTCCACTTCTGGACACCAGACGTGTACGAAGGTGCACCTGTACCCGTTACGGCATTCCTTGCAGTGACATCATCTGCTGCAGGTTTTGCAGTAATGATAAGATTTTTTGCAGTGACATTCCTTCAGAATAATATATTACTGAATGGAAAACTGCAGATAATTCCGGGAATTAACTGGACTGAAATCATTGTAGTTCTGTCGGTTGCATCTATGATTATCGGTAACTTCACAGCGGTATGGCAGCAAAGCGTAAAAAGAATGCTTGCATACTCGTCAATCGCACAGGGCGGTTACATAATGCTCGGAATGACGATGGCAACACAGCAGGGATTAACTGCAATGCTGGTTTATCTTATGGGATATTTATTTATGACACTCGGAGCATTCTACGTTGTGATACTTGTTGCAAACAAAGTTGATTCCGATGAACTCGTTGACATGAGAGGTTTCGGTTATAAGTCACCTGTTATAGCAGTGTTTATGGCAGTCTTTATGTTTTCACTTGCCGGTATACCTTCAACAGTAGGATTCGTCGGAAAGTTTTATCTGTTCTCTGCTTTAATTGAATCGAACATGGTGTGGCTTGCATTAGTCGCAGTGCTGAACAGTGTTGTATCACTTTTCTTCTACATCAAGGTATTGAAATATATGTTCCTGATGAAACCTGAAGAAGAATTAACACCTAAGTATCAGTACGGAATCGGAAATTATGCAGTGCTGTTATTACTCGCGCTTCCTGTTATGTTTTTCGGATTATACTTTGCACCGCTGGTAAAGATTGCAGAATACTCTGCAATACTTATAGGATTAAAATAGATTTGTTTTCATATTGTTGTTTGAAAGGGTTGAGCCTTTATTCCGGTTCAACCCTTTTTAATTAAACATAATATCAGCCCTTAAATAAGGCAAATTTCACTCTTGAAAAAGTTCACTATAATTACTATATTTCTCGTTTGTGATAATAACGCTCCCATCGACTAGGGGTTAGGTCACCACTCTTTCACAGTGAAAACACGGGTTCGAATCCCGTTGGGAGCGCCATTATAAAGCCTTGTAAACTAATAACTTGCAAGGCTTTTTGTTTTCTATCCAGCTACAAGTTAACAACAGGGCAAAGTTGATACGAATCTGATCGACGACAGACCGATGATTGACCGACCAAAGACCGACATCAGTCAATATGAAAAAAGACATGTATTGGAATAGGGATAAAGATACAGTGTTTATTTCATAAATCGGGCTCTCATATATAATACTATATTTTCGGGCAATTTTGCCATTTGAGTCTTAAAAAATCAATAATGCAGAAACTAATTATTATTCCCTCATATATTAACTTCTCATAATTGGTGTAATTTTGCCATCTTATGTAAAATTAAATAGTACAAGTGAAAACGTGTATCCGTTACTGCGGAGTAAAGAAATTGAAAAGAATGGCACAGCATAAAAGACGATTATGATTGATTTACAAAGATTTCAAAGATTTTTTAGGGTTAAAGATAAGCAAAAATACCGATGAATCGGAATTAGTAAAGTAAGAAACTTAAAAATGGAACGCGGATGACGCGGAAAGAACGGATGAAAAACAATTATACAGTTATGAGTGAAAACGTGCACAAAATGGCAAGAAAAGATAAAAGAAGAAATGGCACAGCATAAAAGACGATTAGAGCTGATTTTCACTGATTGTTTTTTAGGGTTAAAGATAAGAAAAGATAATTCTGGTTTACCAGCGTATGAATGATGAAATAAGA
>Ga0194044_10000643_pt1 | contig 17524 bp, 14 predicted proteins | sample JunL4417m_MetaG_FD_155460 | JGI IMG/M metagenome (GOLD analysis project Ga0194044, IMG submission 155460) | Anoxic zone freshwater microbial communities from boreal shield lake in IISD Experimental Lakes Area, Ontario, Canada - Jun2016-L442-17m | ecosystem: Environmental > Aquatic > Freshwater...
TTATTTTTAACTAACGGCTAATTTGAGGCAACGACACCCGAAGACACCTCAAATAACATTCGGAGGTTTTTTGACATCCCCAGACCTCAAATTAGCATTTCTCTTTAACGACACGTCAAGTCTTTAACAAACCTCAAATTACACATCAAACAGAACTCTATATATATTACAATAATTAATTTGAGGTCGCATGCCATATTCTAACCTCAAATTGCGAATCTATATAAAAAAATGACAAATATTATATCTAGACAAAAAACATACACTATAATGACATCATTACGATACATATTTCATTTATCAGATTTACATATTAGAAACGGCGACAAACTAACATGTAGATACGATGAATACAATGAAGTGTTTGATAATACAATTATATCAATTACTGATGAAATAAAAAAATTAGAATTGAAATTTAATGATTATATTATAGTAATAACTGGTGATATTTTTCATAATAAAAATAATATTGGTAATTATGGTTTATTATTGTATAAAAACTTTATAGAAAATTTAGTTAAATTAGGAAAAGTAATTATTTTTCACGGAAACCATGATAGAAATCAGAGTGAAATAGATCAACCATCATTAGTTTTTTCATCAACTTTTAATATTAATAATTTAACAATTTTAACAGATACAACATCTTTTATAATTGATAATGTTGGATTTTCATATGTTAGTATTGATGATACATTAGATGTATATAGAAATTCTGGAAGGATTCAAGATTTGCCAGATTTTCCAATGTTTACAACTGATGTTAAATATAAAATAGCATTGTTTCATGGTTCATTTCAATCTGCTAAACTTTTTAATGGAGATTGTATTAGAGATGAAAATAATCCTTATCCTCTTGAATGGGTTAAAGATTTTGATTATGTTCTTTTAGGAGATATTCATAAAAGACAAGTATTTAATTATAAGAAAAAAACATTATGCGGCTATTCAGGTTCGCTTATTCAACAAAATTTTGGTGAAAATATAATTGAACATGGATATTTAATTTGGGATTTAGAAAATAAAAATACAAAGGATGTAAATGTTTATAATAAAATAGGTTATATTAATGTAAAAGAAAACGGTTCAGAAGAAATATTAATTCGTATAAATGGAAATTATGAAATAAAATTAGAAGATTCTATTAATTTAAATTTAAAATATTTTCCAGAAAAATTAGAAATAAAAACTTTTTCAAAAATTAATTTCCAAAATTTAAATTCTTTATTAAAAAATTATAATAAAACGTTTAATATTATTTCAAGATTAAATGAAACAACTTGTATAGACGATAATGATGTTGAATATATTAAAACTGAAATATATAGTGAGACACAAATGACTAAAATAGTAGACAATTCGTTTATTTTAGACTATTTTAGCAAATATTTAACACCTGATAAGTTGAAAAAATTACATAATATTATTTTTAATAAAGAACAATTATTATTTGATATTTCAAAATATCCAAATGAATTACATTTAGAATGTGTAAAAAGAAATAAAGATTTGTCAGTAGACATATTAAAATGTGTTAGTACTGATGATATTAAACTTATAAAACCAAAATATTTTATAAGATATTTAGAATGGCAAGGATTGTTCTGTTACGAGAATAAAAATTGTTTAAATATGTCTGATTTAGACTTAAAAACCTTTTTAGTAAAAGGTAAAAACGGAACAGGAAAATCAGCTATTTATGATATATTAACATTGGCTATTTGGGGTGAAATAACGACATTTAAAAAAAATAGTGATTTAAGTTCAGGTATAATAAATAATAAAAAGTCATTAGCATATACAATAGTTGATATTGAAATAGATGGAATATTATATCGTATTGAAAGAGATTATGCTGTAAAGAAAGATATTACAAAAATAAATTATAATCATAAAAATATTTATAAATTTATTAATGAAACTGATTTGGAATTAATAAAAAAAGACGCAGCTTGTGAAGTATTAGTTAATCAATTATTTGGAACGATTAAAGTTTTCTTATCATCTTCTATGTTAACACAAAATATAGATTATGATATATTGAAAATGGATAATAAGACAAGTTTTGAGACAATAGATAAATCATTTAATATTGAATATATTTACAATTTATATAATTTATTTAAGACGGCAATTAATAAATATAAAGATTTTAGAAGAATTGTAGAAAGTAAAAAACAGGTTTATGAAAAACTTGTATCAACTAATAAAGTCAATGAAGTGAATGATGAAGATATGATAAAGAATAAAGAAAAATTAGATATATTATTAAAAGAAAAAACAGAATTACAAGATTTATATAATTCACCAGAATATATTAAAATAGATATTAAAAATCCAAAAACATTATTAATATTGGATATTGATTATATTAAACAAATAGAAGATTTAAAAAAGGTAATAAAAACAGATGACGAATATTCATTTTATAAAGAAAAATATAATGAATTAAAATATTTATTAAAAGATGTTACAGCTGTAACATTAAATATATTAAAAAAATCTTATAATCATACGATTGTATTAGATGGTAATAAAAAAATAAAACCTTGTGAATTATCATTTATAAAAAAAGAAGAAGACTTATTAAAACAATATATGAATCATGAACATGATTGTAATAATGATATTAAATGTTTAGAAGATGAATTAAAAATATTAAATGAAAAATATAAAGATTTGAATGATAAACATAAAGAATTAATTAATAATAAACCAACAGAAATTACAGATCCTAAAATAACAAAAGAAGAACATTTAAAAGAAATTAATAAGATATATGAGACGATTGATGATTTATATAATTATATTTCAACAAATATTAAAGAGTCAAAAATTAAAAATAAAATAGATAAATGTTATAATGATTATAAAAAACTTTTAGAACGAGAAAATGATATTGAAAATATTAATAAATTAAATAAAGAAAAAATAATAAAATTGGAGAATGATTTTAAATTAACTTTTTCAAAACAACAAACATTAAAAATAAAAAATAAACCTGATACAACAATCTCATATAAAACATCAACAACTATATCAAAAAGAATTAAGAATATTAATATAAAAAATGTTGAAAAAAAATAAATGATGATGAGAAAATATTAAATAATTATTATGAGAAACAAGATTTCATAAGTAAACTTGAAACAGACTTATTTAATTATAATAAAGAACTTGAATTATTTACATCAAACGATGATTATAAATATAATCCATGTTGTGAAATATGTTGTAAAAGGTCATGGGTATGTCGTATAAAAGAATTAGAAATAATTATAAATACAATAGATACTGATATTAAAAATAAAAAAGACGAAATAGATAATGATGAAAATAATTATTTATTAATTTATGAACGCAATGAAAATAATAATAAAATGAAAAAAGAATATGAAATATTAAATGAATGGTTAGAATATTATAAAAGTAAAGAATTATATGATAAAATAACAAAAGAATTAAATTTAATAGTATCAGAAAAGGATAAGACAAATAAAATCATAGATGATTTAGATAAAGAACTAAATGAAATTAAAATAAATAAAATATATTTTAACAATATATCATATGATTTATATGAATCATATGAAAAAATAGAATTATATGATAAATATAAGAAATGGTTAGAAATATATGAATCTATTAATAAAGAATTTATAGATGTTAAAACAAATATAACAAAAATAGAATATAATATTAATTATTTAACGAATATTAAACCACGCATCAATTCATTACAACTATTAAATAAAGAATATAAGGAATGGGAAGATTATGAGAATAAATTAAAAATAATAAATGCCTATAAGTTGTTTGAATTAAAAGAAATGTTAGACGATTATGAAAAATACAAAGAATATACAAATAATAATAATATAAAACCATTGATAAGAAATAAATTAAAATTATATGATGGAATAAAAGATATTGAAAGGGAAATAAAATCAATTGAAAATCTTATAGTAAAATCATCAACGATAAACGCATATAATAAGGAAAATAGAGATAGTTATGAAATATTATTAGATATATTAACAGATTTAGATGAAACAATAAATACATTAGATATAATAATAACAAATTTTCAGGTTTTTAGAATGGATATGTATGATAAATACATTTTAAATAAATTAATGGATAGAGTAAATAAGATAATAAAATCATTATGTCATAAAGATACAAAACCTTTTAAATTAGATTATTTATTAACAGTAGCAAAAGAAAATATTAATTTGAATTGGTTAATAAATAATGAAAAAATAAATGATATAGAAACAAATTCTAAACAATTAATATCAATAACTCAGGCATCAGGATTTCAACATTTCGTAATATCATTAGCTTTGCGTATGAGTTTGTTTATGAATAAACAGGAATCTTTGTGTAATCAATTATTTATAGACGAGGGTTTTATAAACTTTGATAAAGATAATTTATCAATTGTTCCATCATTTATCAAAGGTTTATTATCATATTATAATAATATAATAATAGTATCACATATAGATTTAATTCAGGATAATATAGATGAAATAGCAGAAATCAAATATAATAAAATGAATAGTGTATCAACAATGGAATATGGAAATTATAAAAAAGTCATAAAGAAACGTAATAAACATCAGACTGATTAATAAGCATATTTCTTATTTTCTTCGTAACTATGATTCATCATTTCGCAAATAATACGATGTTGTTCTTCTGTAATGTTACCATCTTTAACTTCTTTTTGTAAATATGTGCTATATAATCTTCGTATTTCAACAGCAGATATTGAAATACCATATATTTTATTGAATGTTTTCATAATAAATATGGATAAAGAACTGTTTGTAAATTCTTTATGATGATCATTTAATAATAGATGTTTATTATCAGTTAAATCATGTCTTTTACTAATAATATTATTAATAATCTTATCTAAATCGTCAGGAACATCAAATAATTGAATATCTTTGTTTTTAGTAACATTAAAATAGAATTGTTTATTATAATAATAATTATTACGTTCATTCATTTTTAATTTGTTTTCTTTTTTTGGTTTTGTATCAGATATTAGCATTTTTCTATAATCAATTGGTCGTCTTGTTGGAAATAATGTCATTAAAGCAAATATTAATTTTTCAGAGTCTGTTAAATCTAAATCAGGGTTTGATAAAATTGTTAAAATATCTTCTTTTTTAAATGATAAAACATCAATTTTATGTTTAACGATAGCATCAGGTGCTTTATTTATTCTTTTTTCGTTATAGTTATTTTGTTTTTGTTCAATATATGGATATAATTCTTTAACTTGTTTTGCGAAACTTTTAATACGTGTTATAACCGCATATAACGTGGTAATATCATTATAATTATTTTTTATAACATTGAATAAATCAGATTTTAAAAATTGTAATTGTGATTTGATATTATCTAAATTATAAGGTTTGTTTGTTAAAAGATTTAATAAATCAGTATCATCATCAATATCTTTATTATAATAATTTTTATAAATTTTTTTGATTGTTTTTAAATATATTTGAATGCTCTTATCATTTAATTTAGACTTATTTAAAGGATTAATTCTTTTTTTAATAGGTTTCAATGGTATTAAAATAAATTCTTTATCTTCTTTCTCATCTTTATTAATTATATTATTTTCAATTTCTTGTATTTTTTCTTTATTATCATCACTGTTAATAATAATTTCTTCATTTTTAAGTTTTCTATAATGTTTTTTCATTTTTAAACTTATTTTTTTATCATAAGCTTCTTTATTATTTAATAATTGTCTTTCTCTATATTTTTTTTGTCTTTCTGCATTAGTTAAAGCCATTTTTATATTAATAAATAAAAAAATTATCATTTTTTAAAATGACAACATAATTTAAAGAAAAAAAATAATAAATGAAAATTCAGAAGCAATAGAACTTCTTAAAGATAATCAAGATAAAATTGATTGGAATAAATTCTCTGAAAACTCTTCAATATTTACATATGATTATGAAAAAATAAAAAGAATTTTGAAGTATTGGGAGAAGAAATAATAGCAAAAGCATTACATCCAAAAAGAATATGGAGAAGATGAAATTTATAATATTTATTTCGATGATTATTAAGATAACCTAAAAATATATTTAAAGAATTCTTATTACACCAACCGAAAAGAAAAATGAGACAAGATATAACTTTTTTTAGACTATGATGCAAACAATTATACTAATGTCGTCATTAGGAGTTTAACGTAGCAAATTTGTATATTAAAGAATATATATGTTATGTTATCATTGGCAAAATTATTTTTATTTATAAATGTATGTAGTGGTTTTATAATACCGCCTTCTTTATATTCGTTAAATAAACGTAATAAAAATGAATTTGTGTAATCATAATAAAACTTCTTCATTTTATAAAGATAAATATATATTAAAACTAAATTTTTAGTAGATCTTAGTGGTACATTGATATATGCATATTTATTAAAATAGTTAATCCTTACCCATATTCATTATATCAAATTTCAATAAAACTACTAATGTAATTTAAGAACTATTATTGCTACGGTTTGTATTTATTTGTATTTTATAAAAAAGTCTTATACAGACTAAAAATAAGACCAGATTATTTATTTTTATATACAAAAAATATTATATAACATTTGTTTTTGGATGATATAATAAATCATTATTACTTTTAGACCAATGTATAACAGCATTATCCATAATATTTAAATATATATTCTAAAAATGTAATGTTTTTTATTTTTTATAATCGTTATTATGAACACAATTTAAATATAACTTATTTTAATTTTAGAATCATCCTGATAAAATTTTTTTTAATATATTAAATAAGATAATATGTTGAAAAAAAAATATAATTTAAAACCTGATAATTCAAAAAATAGTGAATATTTTATAATTACTTCAAATACAAAATATATACCTATTAATAGTATTAAATCATCTTCGGTTAATTCAATAGATAGTAAAAATAAATCAATTGAATTATATAATATATTACATAAAAAAGATAATTTTACAAAAATAAAACCATTATCAGTTAAGTTTGATAAATCATATAATAAATATATAATATTAACTAATGCATCTATTTATAAAAATGCTATTATAAATAATTGGACACATATATGGTGTGATATATATATAGAATGTGATGAAACTGACAATAAAAAATTAGATATTCTAGCAAGAAAATTTATAAGAATAGCAAAAAATAAAGAAAAGCGCATTACACGATTTTTAAAAAAAAATGTTAAACCACCTAATTATTTATTTGGTTTAAAATATAAATTAAAAGAATATACATCATTGCGAAGAAAATTAAATTTATGGTGTATTAAATCAGTATCAGATAAAAAAATAAATATTAATGTTTATGATACATTAAGATATACTATTATATTAGCATATAAAAATTATTTAAAGGATTTAAAAGATATAATTAATTTATTAGAAACATCTGGATATAAATTAGTTGTATTTAAAAATTTATGGGATAATAACGATACATACTCTGGCATAAATTTAAGATTTAATGATAAAAATGATAAACTTTTTCAATTTGAATTGCAAGTAAATACAAAAGCTTCAATGAAAGCAAAAGAAAAAACTCATAAATATTATGAAAAATATAGAGAAAAAAATTTAGATAATAAAACAAAATGTATTTTATTTAATAAAATGGTAAAAATATGGGCAAATGTACCTATTCCAAAAGGTATATTAAATACTAAAATTAATGATATAGAAATAAGATATGTAGAACAACCTCCAAAAAATTGTAAATTAGATTATGTAAAAAATAACAGTACTAAAATTAAAAATAAATTAAAAATAACACCGTTAAAACTAATATATTAAATTTAGAATTCAATTAAAAACCAAAAATTAATCCGGAGAAAAGATAACTCTTTTTTGTGCTAGGTACAGGTTGATAATTATCTCGCCGTAGTTGGGATGCTAACAACAATAGTAATGTCGTCAGTAGGAGTTTAACGTAGCAAATTCGCATTTTGGCAGAGACAGTTAATTAACAGATAATTGGTGATTATTTATTTTTTTTCTTATGTTGCACCTTTGCGAGTATGACAAATTGCAGATAAAGTTTGTAAATTATTATTGTACTTTCCATCAATATGATATATATAAATCTTAAAATATCGTTTTTATTTTTGCAAAAATTATATTATTTAGCACATTTAATAATGGGATTGTCTTGAACTGACCAATGTTTAATTGCAAAATTATTATTACACCGATTATTTATTGAAAAAAAATGATTTAATTTTTTTATGAATTTATGATAAAATTAACAAATATTATGTTTCTGTAAAATATAAAAATAAAGAAGTAATAAATTTTTATTAAAAATATTTGAAAATTGTCAAGATAGTGAAATATATGTTTAAAATAATTATTTTACCAAAAAATATAAATTCTTTTGATAAATTTCTTAATATTGTTTATTCTAATAACATAAATGAAAACTTTTACATATTATTTTAGATAATATGCCATTGTAGAAAAAGTATATTTACGATATGTTATAATCAAATTTTTATTACTTTTTTGCTGTTAACATTTAAAATGCCGAAAAGGTATAAAAATTTGAATATTTTTTTTGCTGTTAAATCGGCATTTTAAATGTCCAAAGGTGTAAAAAAATATTAAATTAACATTTTTGTTTTTATAATATTTTTAATTTCAGATTTTATAATATTATATATATCTTTATTCAAACTTAAATCTAAATAATTAAATCTTCTATTTATAAATTCAATTAATTCTAAGTTCTTTATTTTTTCTTCAATTTCCCTTTTTTGGTTATTGTAATATCTACAAATTTCATTTGAATTTTTATTGATTAAATTGTTAGATAAATAATCGATGTTTGTTAATTTCCATCTTCCTTCTGCTTTAATTAAACAACTATTATTGTTTTCATATTTAATATTATGATTTTCTGGAAATTTCTTATTGAAATGTTTAAATTCTATATATTTCGGAATAATACTATCACCACTATGTAAAAGTATTCTCATCATATCATCAAAAGTTATATAATCTGTTCTTTCACTACCAAAATTATTAACAATATTATTTATAGTTGTATTATTATTGTTACCATTAATATATAAATTATATTTAACATCTGGATTAACAGTATTTATAATACTATTTGCTTTACAAGTATTTTTTTTAATATGTGCTGACTTATTACTTGTATTACTAAAATTTTTCATACATTTAGGACAAGTCAAAATATTTAATCCTATACATTTTTCTTCATGTCCAATTAACGATTTTTTAGTTTTATATTTTTTAGCACATTTAGAACAAAAAAGACACTCTGAATCGGTTTCCATATGTTTTCTTTCAAATTGAATATGTTTTCTTTCAAATTGAATATGTTTTTTTTCTAAATGAATATGTTTTTTACTATCGTTTTTTGTTGAAGTTTTGACATTATGGACAGCATTACGGTGTCGTTTTAAATTAAATTTGCGATTTGTTGTATAATTACAAAACTCACAATTTAAAATGACTTTTTCCATATCTATATATGGTGTATATAATTTAAAATCTTATATGAGTTTTAAGCATAAAATGAGCAAAAATGAGATAGCTGTCCAAAAATAATTTTTTTATAAAACTTTTTCCAATTGTTTTTTCCATTTGAAAAAAATATATTAATTTTTATTATTATAAGGATCGCCTTTAAAATATTCAAGTCCAATATCTTTTCTATGAATAAATTTATTTCTAAACTTTTTTAATATTCTTTTTAGTTGTATTATTATTGTTACCATTAATATATAAATTATATTTAACATCTGGATTAATAATAGGATTGAATTCAGACGGAAGTGTAACGGGATTTAACGATGGTTATGACTATAATTACTATACAGGAACAACGATAATATGTTCAACAAATGTAAAAGGTTTTTCATATTATAATTAAAAAAAATAATGTTTAAGTTATTATCTTAACATAGTAGTCTTTATAATGTTTTTTATTTCTGTTTTTAAATCATCTTTATTAAAATCAAAGATGTTAATTTTAATGTCTTTTTTTTCAATATCTTCTTTATGGGTATTGTAATAATCTTCTAATTCTTTTAAATTAGTTTCAATTAATTTATTTGTTAAATAATTAATATCTGTAATTTTCCATTCGTTGTCTTGTTTAATAAGACAACCATTGCCTTTTTCAAATTTTATATTATTATTTTCTGGAAAATTTTTATTAAAATATTTAAATTCTATGTATTTTTTAATAATATTATTATTTGAGAATATTCTGATCATATCATCAAATGTTATATAATTTGTTCTTTCAAAACCATAATTGTTGATATAATCAGTGGTTGATTTAATCCCATGAATTATACTTCTTGGTTTACATTTATTTCTTTTAATATGTACTGACTTACTTGATGTGCTATTAAAGATATTCATACATTTAGGACAAGTTGAAATATGTAATCCATTACATTTTGTTTCATGACCCATTAAAGCATATTTAGTTTTATATATTTTAGCACATTTTGAACAAATATAATTATCGTCTTTTTTCTTTTCTTTATCTTTTTGACATTCTATATTATTTATAATTTTATTTGTTTTAATAATTTTACATATTATTTCAATCATATCATCTGGATCTCCTTTAAAATATTCAAGTCCAATATCTCTTTTATGAATAAATTTTTCTTTGAACTCTTTTAATATTTTTTTTTCAGTATTATCACAGTTTTGACATAATATATATAATATTAAGACAGTACCATTTGGATAAGAATCCAATCTTTTTAAGTTTTTTTGTTTAGTTTTGCCAACTTTATAAATTTCTTCTCTTGTTTTTATAAATTCTCTTTCTTTTAACAAATAAATATATTCATCATCTTTATTAAAATCATTTGGATTTAAAGAAGGTTCATTAATTTCATTTAATGTATTTAAAGAAGGTTTATCTATTTCTTTTTTTGTATTTAAGGAAAGTTTCTTTATTTCATTAATTTCATCTTCTGTATTATGTACTTTATTTATATGACGTGATAAATTATATTTTCTATCTGTATTATATCCACACAAGGGGCATTTTAATATTTCGGATGCCATTCATAAAATAATAAAAAATATATTACTTTTACTATTAATTTTTATTATTATAAGGAACGCCTTTAAAATATTCAAGTCCAATATCTTTTCTATGAATAAATTTATTTAGTTTATTATCACAGTCATTAGATAATATACATTATAATTATTTGGAAAATCAAATAAGTTTTCTTGTGTAGTTTATAAATTTCTTCAAAATGAATATGTTTTCATTTTCATTAGGACTAATTGTATTTACCATAAAAAATTATGAAAAATAATTAAAAAAACAAAAATATAGTTCCATCCATTCGTTCATATACAGTGATTCATATTTTTACACCTTCTTAGCTATCTTCATCTCATACTATTAGAGGTTCTCAACATGTCGAATAGTCGAATTATTACTATTTAGTAATCATAGATAATAAATGGTTATTATCATGAATATGGGATTATTTTCTTAAAATAAAAGAAAATAATATAAATATAATGAATAATATTTTAACATCTTATCTCAATAATAAAGGTTTTTATGACTTTGAAGGTTATACACAGAATATACCAGAACAAGTTAATGATATAATAGAGATAATGAATATTTCAAATATTAATAATGTAATGGAAATAGGATTTAATGCTGGTCATAGTGCTGATATATTTTTAAAAACGAATGATAAGATTTCATTAATATCTTTTGATATTGGTACTCATGAATATATAACATCTGGAAAAGAATATATTGATATTACGTATCCAAATAGACATAAACTAATACTTGGTAATAGTATAGAATCTGTTCCTGAATTTATTAGTCATAATAAGAATATTAAATTTGATTTAATATTTATAGATGGTGGACATGATTATGATATAGTAAAAAATGATTTATTAAATTGTTATAATTTAGCACATCAAGATACAATTATAATAATAGATGATATTGTTCCAGAAAAAGAATTAGAACAATCATATACAATTGGTCCAACGAAGACTTGGGAAGAATTTAAAGAAAATAATAAGATAATTGAATTAGGTCATAAAACATATTCAATTGGTCGTGGTATTTCTTGGGGAAAATATTTATATAATAATATATAAATAATATATGAATAGCAATAATATTTTTCCGATAATAGTTTGTATAGCAAAGAATGAATATAATTATATTGAAGAATTTGTTAAATATCATTTAGCATTAGGATTTAAACATATATATTTATATGATAATCAAGATGTTCCAGATACTTATTTAAAAATTTTAGATAAATATTTAGATTTTTTAACAATTATTCATTTACCCGGAAACGATTATGATATTGGTATTCAAATGTTTAGTTTAAATCATTTTATTTCTAATATTGTTTCACAAAATAATAATATAACTCATGTTGTTCATATTGATATTGATGAATATATTGTATTAAAAATACATTCAAATATTACTGATTTTATTATCGAATATATTAAAGACGATTGTTATGCTATTGGTATTAATTGGAAAATGTTCGGATCTTCTGGACATACAAAATATAGTTCTGAACCAATTACTTCACGATTTACTAAATGTGATAAAAATGGTAATATACATATTAAAACTTTATGTGATATTAAAATGATTAATGGATTTAATGAACCTCATTCTGTTAATCTAAAACAGGGATATACTAAATCAACAAATGGTGATATTATAACGGGTCCTTTTAATGATAATCCATGTTATGATGTTATTCAAATAAATCATTATAAATTAAAAACATTAGAAGAATATAAAACCATCAGATTAAGAGGTCGTGCAGATATTATTAAAAAAGATCAATTAGAATATAATTTAAATAATGTTATTGAAGAATTTAAAAATTACGATTTTAATGATATTGAAGATTTAACTGCTAAAACTTTCTATTCTAATATTTCATAATTATTTATATAAATTGTTATTATTAATATTCCTTAAATACATCGATGATTCTATTCGATCCTTTGGGTATTAATGTTATCATTATATAAAATAATATTTCATAATTATTTATATATGATATATGGTATTATATAAATTGTTATTATTAATATTATTATATTTGTATTCATATCCAAATTTACGAAATAGTATGCTAATAATGATGATGATATCATCATTATACTATCTGCAATTATCGCAAAATAAGAGACTTCATTAGAATATTCCTTAAATACATCGATGATTCTATTCGATCCTTTGGGTATTAATGTTATCATTATATAAAATAATATATCATGGCTTATTTGTAATGATAATGCCAATAATATAAATTTTATTATTGAAAATTCCTTAAAGATTTTATAATATAAATAACGACTTAATATTAATACTAAGACTATTATTAATACATCTGCTATTACTGCTGATAGATTGAATGTATTATACCATTTTTTTAAACTTTTGGTTTTTATTAGATTGAGATTTAATAGTAATATTACTATCAAATCTGTTATTATTACTGCGCTTAATATTGATATATAGTCATTCGTATTATTGAAATCTCCTATGTTTTTTATCATTTTTCTTTATATATATTTGTTTTATTTTTTATTAATTTTTATCATAGAAATGGTTGTATGGTGAGATGAGAGACAACATATAAATTAAATAAATGAATTAAAAAGGGTTTTTGGTATTTAAGGATTTATATCTAAAATTTGAGGTTTTTTGAAAGTATAAAACAGATTTTTTAATTTTTTTATATTATTTTTATAAATACTTTTCCAATAACTTGGATTTGTTGTTGAATATCCTTTATCACACATATAATCTAAGTAATCCCTATATTTTTGTATATATTTATCAGTCATATTACAATTATAACTCATATACAATAATAATGATTCTGATATATGACACATTATATGATGATATATATAATCATCGTATATTTTTTCCCAAACATTTAAACCAACATGAACATTTGATAAATCATTTCTCATACTGGATTTTATTATCATTTTATTATTTTCATTTTCAAATAATATATTACAATAATAATAAAATGCGTCATCTTCTGATTTTGTTCTGATTTTATACATGAAATCTTTATTTAAATGACTTGTATCAAATGTTATTTTTTCATCATGTTTATTAAAAGATACTAAATTTATATTATATATGATATTACTTGTATTTGTTATATTATTTGTTACGCAATTATTATTTATTGTTTGATTTGTTATTATTTGTGGTTTTTCTTCTTCTTTATTGTCTTCTTCTTTATTTTCTCTTTTTTTACAAACTTTTAAATGTTTTGTTTTTGAACTACTGTCACATAATATTTTATGACAATATTGACATTCTAATGGATTCGCGATTCCTTTACAAATTAACAAATGTTTTTGTAAATATTGCTTTGATGATAACGATTTTAAACATTTTTCGCATTTATTATTATTTTCTACCGTTTTTTTATTAATTACCGTGTTTTTATTATCATTTTCTACCGTTTTTTTATTAACTACCGTGTTTTTATTATTATTTTCTACCGTTTTTTTATTATCTATATTTTCATGTTTTAACATCATATGACGATTAAAATTATATTTTATATTTGTTTTGTAATTACATTCATCACATTCATACTTTTTTGATGTCATTTATTTATATATTAATTGTATCTTATTATCATATTTTTATTTTATATCAAAAAATGAGGAGCAAAAATGAGGAGTAATTATTTTGTGTGTGTGTAATTTTTAATCTTTATTTTTTTAAATTTATATTTCTAAATATAAATCAAATACTTCTTTTAATACAATTTTGTTTTATTTTTATCAATTTTAAACAAAAATTGATTCTTAGTTTAGTATTAATTTTTATCATGGAAATGGTTAGGGGATAAGACAATGTGTTACGAGAAGTGATAACATAAAGTCAAAAATGGTTATATGGTGAGATGAGAGACAAGTCAAAAGACCAATTAAAAAGGGTTTTTTGGCATTTAAAGGATGTTTTATTTTTTCTTTAAATACAATTTTGTTTTATTTTAAAGAAAAATTGATTCTTAATTTAGTATTAATTTTTATCATGGGGATTGTTAGGTGCAATGTGTTGTGAGAAGATGCAACATAAAGTCTAAATTAATTAATTGAATGGCGTCGGATTGATTGTGATGCCACCCTGAAAGGACGAGAGACAAGTCAAGAAATATCATAAGATGTTTTTTGGCATTTAAAAAACAAAATAATATCATTTCTCTTTTTTAATGACAAAAATATCCCTTTTGTCATTTTTATATATGCCATTTCTTTTTCTTACTCCTCCTCCTCCTCCTCCTTCTTCTTCTTATCCTTCTTCTCCTTCTTTGGCTTCTCCTCCTCAACCTTCTTCTCCTTCTTTGGCTTCTCCTCCTCTGTCTTCTCCTTCTTTGGCTTCTCTTCTTCGCCATTTTCTGCCTTCTTCTGTTTCCACAATACGGCAATGTGCTCCATTTTCGCCTTTGCTGTCATCTTCTCCTCTCCTTCTAATTCCTTCTGTTTCAACACTGCCATATATTCGCGCATGAAGTTGTTGTAAGGCGTGGGTTCGCGTTTCTTCTTCTCCTCTCCTTCCTTTGGCTGTTTCTTTACTTTCGCGTCTTTCCCCTTCTCGATGTCAGTGTAAATCTTTCCCAACATTTTCACAAATTCCTTCTTTGATGGGACGTCAGTCAGATTATCGAGATAGATATTCACACGGTTCTTCAATTCAACAGTATTCATTTTTGATTGGATCCTTTGAACTTTTGGATGATATTTTTAGTATTAATGTTTGTCATTTTTTTTCTTTTTTTTTTATTTTTTATACAAATTTATTTTTGTTTTAATTTTTTTCAAATTTTATAAAAATTGATATTTTTCTTTCAAATTTACTTTCATCTACATAAGATCATTGTCAACATGCCTATCGTATTCGTCTGTCCTAATTTCTGTTGTGTTGATGTCTCTTGTAAGAAACAACATCATCATTCTATCGTAGAACGTGAGGTCTTGAAGAAGATAGTAGATGATTCGCCAGAGGCATTCGAGTTGGTTGAAGATTATGATCCTAAACGAACAACATGTTGTAAATTTGGTTATAGGTGTTTTAAGAATGAAACAGATTGTGGGTTCTTTCATGGCTTGAATTTGGATGGACGGAAGATTCTTTTCAAGAAATTCAATAAGGAATTGAAATCGATAAATATGAAGGAAAAAATAAAGAAGGAAATAGAGGAAATAGGGAAGAATGGAATGAAGGAATGGTGTTAAATTGAAATATGAAAAGGGTTAAAAACGGTGGAATGGTGTTTTTGGCTCTTTTAATAAAAAATTATCTACCAGTCCAATATTTAACAATAGGCATATGCTTAGAATCATCGATATCTTTAAATTTTAATTGAAATGCTAATCTAAAATTTGTAATAGATGATATTAAACACGAATATCGATCTTCAATTTGTAATAAACATCCTAAAATTCTTTCAAGCGCGCTTCTATCTCTTCTACATTTAATATGATCTAATAGAATACTTATATTGTATTTTTTATTAATTTTATTTAAAAAATCATATCTAATAGTTGTCATACAACCAAAACAACCTTTCCAATATAATTTATTTAAATAAAATGACGTTAAAGAATCATTATTAAAAAATTTAATAATTCTAAATTCGTTTTCATTATCATCACAGTCGTGATCAATATCCCAAAACATAGCATATTTACTAACATTAAAAATAACATATTTATTAATTACAGTAGAATCATGTAATATAACAGCATTTTTAAAAAAATTATATTTCAAATAATAATAATATGGTAATAATTCACCTCTTTTAGGATATTCACTTTGAATAATCTTTGTTTTATATAATTTTGTATTTGATATTAAAAAATCATTATTACTATCATCATCTATAATAACAATCTTATTATTTGGATAATGTGTTCGTACTGATTTATAACAGAGTTGCCAGTATAGATTAGTTTCTTCACTATTTACATGTCTTAAAATAATAAATCCAATATCTTCATCATTTTCATTATCATCATATGAATAATTAGTAATTAAATCAATATTTGCTATTATTTTTATAGCTTCTTTCATTATTGTTATTGGTTTCCAACAAATTTCATAATAAGTTTTATTATTTGTTTCATTAAACTCTAATTCAGAATCAGAATTTGAATCAGAATTTGAATCAGAATCAGAATTTGAATCTAAATCAGAGTTAGAATCTAAATCAGAGTTAGAATCTAAATCAGAATTTGAATCAGATTCAAAAGAATCATTATTTAAATCTAAATTTAAATAATTAATAATTTTTTTAATTGTTATTTGTTGATAATGATATAAATCAAGTAATCCATTATAATTATTAAAATAAGCTAGTATATTAGCATCTATTACATCATCTATATAT
>Ga0194044_10000644_pt1 | contig 17522 bp, 19 predicted proteins | sample JunL4417m_MetaG_FD_155460 | JGI IMG/M metagenome (GOLD analysis project Ga0194044, IMG submission 155460) | Anoxic zone freshwater microbial communities from boreal shield lake in IISD Experimental Lakes Area, Ontario, Canada - Jun2016-L442-17m | ecosystem: Environmental > Aquatic > Freshwater...
GACAAGGGGTGCCGCAGAATAACGAGACAGCCATGGGATGGTTCCGCAAAGCGGCTGAACAAGGTAATGCGATGGCACAATTCAATCTTGCTGGTGGCTACTATGAGGGTCGAGGTGTACCCAAGAACCTCGAAGAAGCCGCCAAATGGTGCCGAAAAGCTGCTGAAGGCGGTGACCTTCAAGCTCAATACAAAGTGGGGCTCATGTACTCCAAAGGCGAAGGAGTACCAAAAGACATGCAAGAGGCTGCCGGCTGGCTGCGGAAGGCTGCGGAAAAAGGGTTCCAGCCTGCCAAGAATGCACTGAAGTCAATAGAGGAAAATGAGCGGCCCGAGGATACGGCCAAGTCGAAGGAGAAACCATAAATTGTCGGACAGCCGCACAGGGAATGTCTGCGAATCGAGGAATTGGAACAGGGTCTGGCGTTCTCGTTTATGCACCATGTGTTGCCTCCCCGTGTCGTTCGTTGTGGTTGCTCTGGGTGTTTCAGCTTGCTCCACTGCCCGTTTTCTGTATCCCTTGAGTGAGCACGCAAAGTGTATCAAATCATGTGAAGAAAAGTATAGCTCTACCAAGGATACCTATATGGAGGCGACGTGCAAGAGCCGCTGTGACCATGAGCTTGGTAGAGAATATCCAGACAAGACAGGCCCTCTCCCGAACTAGCGTGAGGCAGATGGGAAAGCGAAGGACAGAGCACCATACTCGGCACTTATGCTGGCGTCCGTGAATGTCATACCGGTATTCCATGGCTCGTGAATCCGTGAGGTAGCACAGCATAGATTTCGGCGAAAAGTGGAATGAAGTATTAATATCAAGAGGCTGCTCGGGTGACATGTGCCATGTGTGAAGAACGGAACGCCCACAAGAGTCGAAAAGGTTGACAAGAGCGCAACCCGTCATAACACGACGGCTCAATAATCGATGCTTTATAGCGAGCATCACGATACTAGGGAGTGATAGGTGACCCAACCGGGAGCCCCTGAATTCGAAGACCATCCCGAGAGCCTACTCCTAGCCTACCTGGAGGATGAATTACGTCCTGAGGAGAGGGCCGAAGTGGAGCACCATCTTGAAGAATGCCCGAAATGTGCAGAGGAACTCCGTACAGTGAAACTGATGCACGCATTGCTTCGAGAACATGCAGAGGAGGTGACCTGTCCCGAGGCATCTCAATTGTACGAGTTCGCACGCATTGGGCTGGACCCCACGGGAAAGCTGAGAAGACACATGGATACCTGCCCAGCGTGCCGGGAGGAGATTACCGCGTACAGGAATGCTTGTGCAGATACCCCAACGCCCGAACTCATGCCCCAAGTGGTACGCGATGCTTTCAAAGAGCAGACATTAGGACCTCAGGATCCGACGCCACCTCGTTTGAACTGGCTCCTGTCCTCTTTGTTGGATGGTGTTAACGTGGTCGTCCGGCGCCCTATATCCGCACTCGGAACAGCAGCAGCCGTGGTCCTCCTTTTAGTTCTGCTATATCCACGAGGGGCCATAGAACCGATTTTAGTACTCAGTTCCGTTTCCTGGGGTGAGGGTGAAGCCAAATGGAGCACCATGAACATCGCTCCGGAAGAACCGATGCCTCCAGTTCGTAGGGCACCGGCAACGAGAAGCGGTACCGTGCGAAGTGCTCCCCACGAGGAGAGGGTAAAGGTTGAAAAGCGAGCGGCGAAGATGCGTGATGGAACTAGAACTACCTTGGAAGAACAGAGGCCAAAGGTTTCGATGGTCATTCTTTTGAAAGGTTTCTCCGAATCACTGCCGCAGGATCGAGTCGACGAGCTGTACAATGCTTTAGATCCCTCTCTGGAAATGAGACGAAGATTCGAGTTTATTCCTCCCGGTCAGGTAAAGAAATCAATAGGGGTAGCAGAGTTCGAACCCGTTAATCTCAGTGAATTAGGTGGGAAACTCCAAAAGGAACTCGGCGTGTCGAAGCTTGTGGCAATTACGCTGACTCCTGAGAGACATGGGGTTGGGATAGAAACCCAAATATTGGACACGGAAACGCGAACGATTTTGGCCCAAACTCGTGACCGTGAAATTTCTTCGGACGACATTGTCTCAAGGCTCAGTCAGTCCGCCCGGACGTTACTGGAAAACACGACGGGACAATGAAAATCGGTCTCTTAGCAGACAAACTCGTCAACAGAATAAGGAACATAAGAATACATAAGAATCACAACTCCAAAATGTCCTGACGGTCGGTCGATCGGGTGCCGCTATGAGAGCGAAGAGATATTTCCGCGCTGTTTTATTGCTGAGCGTCGCTCTTATTGTTTTGCCTTGCCTCGGGTTAGCCGAAACTAAGGAAGACGCGGACCGCCTTTTAAAAGAGGCTAAGAGTTTACAAAAAGGGGCTGTGTATGAGGAGAACCTAGAACGAGCTTTTCAGAAGTACGAGGAAGCATTGGGGATATTCAAACAATTGGGAGACCTCCACGCCATGGCTTCAGTTTACAATATGCTGGGGAACGCCTATCGTACCAGGGATGACCTCCAGAAGGCGGTGGATTATTATGGAAAAGCCTTGGAAACAGCGCAGCAAGTGGGTGATGTCAGACGCTTAGACCAGACACCTTGATAGACTACACCAGCACAAAAAGTCCGTTTTGACCTAGCTATTCGCGGATAACATGCCTCTGTCTTCTTGACCCTACCTGTGAGGGGCCGCCGGCAACACGCGATCCTAGCTCGATTATGCCTCTGTTGTTTAACCGCTCAACCCATCTCACCAAGTTTCTTGGAGCTGTACTCTACATTTTTGTTACCTGGTCATGGCTGAACTCCAACATCAATGCCTTTAAAGCCATCACTCGTACATCACCCTCAGCGATGCGCCCGTGTAGCTTTGGCCGACCTCGATGCTATCTTGACATGAACAGGGCACTGATTGTTTTGTTGTACAACCCGTAACGTTCTCCGAGTGAGCGCGAATACTATGGCAGAGGTTGCGAATAGGCAGCCAAGAGCTAATGGAAATACGAAAGAGAAAGGGACCAAGAAATGACAAATTTAAAGATTGAACCGTCCCAGATCCTCTCGGTATTGGCGGTAGTTCTGTGCGTGATCATGGGAGCGCAGACTTGTTTTGGTGCCTCTGCCGCACAAGGCCAGTTGACCATAATAGAGCCTGACGGCAAGGCTCTCACGAGCTGCCCGCTGGAACATACGTCGGTACGAGCTGAGATTTCAGGTTTCGTTGCAAGGGTTGACGTGACGCAAGTCTTCCACAATCCTCGCCAGGAAAAGATTGAGGCGATCTACACGTTTCCCTTGTCTGCCGATGGAGCTGTGGACGAGATGCTGATGAAAGTGGGCAACAAAGTCCTTCGGGGCGAAATCAAACGTCGGGAAGAAGCAAGACGAATCTATGAGGCAGCCCGGGACAAAGGCCATGTGGCCTCTCTGTTGGACCAGGAACGCCCCAATATTTTTACTCAGTCAGTTGCCAATATCATGCCCGGCGAGAAGGTAGAAATCACCATCAAGTACGTTGAGGTCCTCAAATATGATGACGGTTACTTTTCATTTGTATTTCCTATGGTGGTGGGCCCCAGGTTCATCCCCGGGCGTCCTGACGGAAAGCAAGGCACTGGCTGGGCAGAAGATACGACCTCTGTCCCTGATGCAAGCAGGATAACTCCTTTGGTGGCCGAAGAAGGTCAGAGGGCAGGCCATGACATTGACCTTTCGGTTTCCATTGATGCAGGCATACCCATAGAAACGGTGGAATCGCTGCTCCACGAGGTGGCCATTGATCGAGACGACAAGAATAAGGTGCTGGTCACTCTCAAGAACAACAAGGAAATCCCTAACCGCGACTTCGTACTGAAATATCTTGTGGGATCCGAACAGATCCGTTCGGGCGTACTGACGCACAAAGACGGTGAGCAAGGTTATGTAACGCTGATTATGATTCCTCCAGCAAGGGTCGCGCCTGCACAGATCGCGCCGAGAGAACTCATCTTCATCGTAGACGTTTCCGGTTCCCAGTCGGGTAAACCCCTCGAGAAAGCCAAGGAAACCATGAAGTTCATTATAGAGCGCATGAATACGGAAGACACCTTCAATTTCATAGATTTCAATGACCGCTCGAGGATGCTCTTTTCCTATCCGAAAAAGAATACTCCTGAGACTCGGGAGAAAGTGCTCCAGTACATTGACTCCCTGAGAGGTAGTGGCGGCACCCAAATGGGCCCCGCCATTTGGGATGCGCTCAGTGCACCGCCGCCTGAGAATCGCTTGCGAATCGTTACCTTCATGACTGACGGGCTTGTGGGGAACGATTTCGAGGTCATTTCGATGATAAAGAAACTTCGCGACAAGAGCCGATGGTTTTCCTTCGGAACCGGCAATTCGGTGAATAGGTTCTTGTTGGACAATGTGGCCCGTGTCGGAGGCGGTGAAGTGGACTATATTGTGCTCAACAGTCCCGGTGAGACGGTGGCCAAGAAATTCTACGAGCGGATAGCGACTCCGGTCTTGACAGACATCTCCCTGGCCTTCAATGGTCTTGAACTTGAAGATGTCTACCCCGCGGTGGTTTCCGACCTCTGGTCTCAGAAACCTCTGATTTTCAAGGCCAGGTACACCAAGGCAGGGGAGGGGACCCTGACAATTAAGGGATTTCAAGGAGGCAAACCGTATGCGGAAACCTTGAAGGTGAAGCTCCCTGACAGAGAACCAGCAAATAGCTCTCTGAAATCTCTGTGGGCACGGGCAAAGGTTGACGATTTGATGGACCGCGACCTGATGGGCATCCAGCGAGGCAATCCTGATAAAGAAGTGAAAGAAGAAATTGTCAAGGTAGCTCTGTCTCATAAGATTATGACCCAATTCACAAGTTTCGTCACCGTTGAGGAAGCCACAGTCACCATGGACGGGAAGCCCGTTACGGTGACGGTCCCTGTTGAACTGCCTGATGGGGTCAGCCGAGAGGGCATCTTTGGGCCGGCAAACAAAATGGCAATGGGTGGGCCTGTAGCTCCAGCCAGTGGTGGACATCATACGTTTGGCGCAGCAGGTGTTCGTGCGAAGAAATCGGATGGTGGGTCCCATTTGGCGACTGGATCCCTGACCAAAAGTGCCCGGCCGGCATTACAGTCTTTGCCACAGAACTCTGCTCCCGCCAAAACTGTTGCCCCAGATGGAGACGAAGGCATTCAACCGAAAAGAATGCTAGAAGCGAACCTGGTGATTCCTAAACTGTCACCGGAACTCGCAGCTTTGTTGGAGATAAAGGAGAGACCTCAGACTTACGCCAAAGGAAAAGTCTCGGTGAAAAACGGCGAAGTGGCCGTTCAAGTATGGGTGGATAAGTCTGGAGACGCAACTCTGAAGCTTCTTGAGGACAAGGGCCTGAAGATAACGTTCAAGGCCTCAACGGGCAAGATGGTGATTGGAGTCATTTCGGTCGGAAAACTGGAGGACCTTGCCACGATTGAAGCCGTGCGTCTCATTGAACCTTTTGCCGTGACGGGTTGAGTATCCCTTGAACGAATGTGTCCTGGCACTGCAACGAGTCTCAACAAGATTTTCTGGATTGGGCCGCATCTTTGAGATGGAAACGGGCCCCATGGCACGGGCAGAACATGCGCGAGTCTATACAATAAAATGCCTTCTTGTCGCTGGAACCATCAGGTCATGGTCCAGCGACGCCCCTATCAAATGAAGGTCGAGATACGGTATCACGATTGCTTGTATGACGGTTGTTTGCGCTTGCTAATTCGGTGATCTGATGGTCTGATAAGTAGATAGTTCTTCATCTACAGAAAGTTATTGGGGAGAGGCCTCCATACGGATTATCAAAATGAATCCCGCCCGGACGTGTTGAAGTGAGAAGCAGGTCAGGATCATGATTGACTGAGCGCCCTTGGTCATCGTATGTCTGACCAATAGCGTGAACTCCTGATTTCATGAGAATGAATGCCTGTAGTGACTCGATTCAGCGTCATGGAAACAGGAACTCTAACCCCGGCTCCGTCAGAGGGACTCCCGTACTCTCTAGATACCTAGAAGAGTTCCGGCGAAAACTAGGAGCCTGGGGCAGTACGAAATAGCAGATCGCTGCCAGCGAGTAATCAAATCCCAGACGGGATTGGATCACGGTTTTCGGTATACAGAATGCAAATTAGATCCGGTAACGCTCACAAAGGAGTATCACGTATGCGATTCCCTCCCTACCTGTTGTTGTTGGCCTTGTCGATGGCTCTCCCGTCAATAGTGTTTTCAAATCCCGGAGGCGTCGCAATCTTTTCGCCAAGCGGGGCGATCGTGGCTACCCCTGGCGCTGACTGCACAGTAAATATTTGGGACGTTGCCTCAGGCAACAAGATTAAGTCCCTCTACACCCCTATCTCAAGGCAAATGAGGCTCGTTTCGGAACTTGTATGGACTCCTCTGATCTCCTTTTCCCCTGACGGCAAGGTCTTGGCAACAAAGCGTGGGGGGGATCCTATTAATGTCTGGAATGTACAGGACTGGAGCAATCTAGGGTCGCTGAAGGCAAAAGGAGTTATTACCAACTTCAAGTTGTCCCCTGGTTCAAGGTTACTGGCCATGATGAGCGTTGACAACAAGACCGTTCGTTCCCCTATAGGAATCGCGGTCTGGGAAATCGCCAGCGGCAAGACAGTGCTTCAGATTAGGCAAACCGAGGATACTCCGCTGACAGAATGGTCCTTCTCGCTGGACGGGAGACTAATCATGCTACGCTTGCGGTCGGGTGGTATCAAACTATGGAATATTGAACGAGCTTAAGAACTTGACACACCTAGCGGTTATTCGGCATCGTTTTCACCAGACAGCAAGCTTCTCCTCATTGAGAAGCATGACAGTCGAAGGTTACAGAGAGAAGAAACCGTTAGGAGGTTTCGAATCCTATTCTCTGGGAGGTCCCGACAGGAAAGCGAGGTTTCGTCCAGAAACCTATTTCTATGTGAATACCCCGTGTTCTGGCACAGCCGTGGGGGGTACGTTCTGTGGAAAATGACCCCGTGGCGAAGCCTTGGGGAGTCCTTTTCTGTTTTCAGGACGGCGCATGCATCCTTCCATGGGCAGGCAGCGATGTTTTGGTCAGCGTGTGAAAAGATTTCTATGCGTGGTCGCTCGAGGAGCGCCTACAATTCGTTGTGCTCGCCGACCATGGCCATGTTAATCTCCGCGCTCTGGGGCTTCAGTTGGGTATCGGCCTTTGTTTGTGCGTCACTGTAAATCCTGCTCATGGCCTGTCTATAAATGGGGCCGTTGAGATGCTCAAGCGGGTGAGCGATCAATCATCTGGTTCCACAGGGACTCGGGAATCAGAACCATGCCGAGTTTCTTAGCCTGACGCTCGAGATACGAGGTGATTGACTGGCTCCTTAGCTCTATCAAATAGTCCTCTCCGAGGTCTCTGAAAGAATCACCATGCTTGATGATGTAATAGAGCGCTTTGAGAATCCTGTGGGCAATAGCCATGATGGCTTTCTTTGGACCCAAGCGGGATTTGAGACTGAAATATTTACTCCGCAAGTAGGTTGCCTTTTTCTTGACTGCGCCCCAGGCCGCCTCCACCAGATGAGTCCTCAAATGGTTTCGGCGAACCGGACTCCTCGTGCTGCGTCTCTTTCCTGCGCTCTCGTTGTTGGCGGGACACACGCCTGCCCAAGAACACAAAGCCCCAGCGTTGGGAAAGGACTCCAGAGATGACAGCAATTGATATTTACGCATTTCGGCGTCAATTCGATGGTATAAGGAGAACGATACCCTGCAGGGCCAGAACATGGAGGTCAACGTGTGAGCCCGTTGTGTTCGTAATCTTATCACATCAACAGTTTAAAATCGTAAAGGAAACGGGGAAGGACCAAAAATGACTGAAGTCAAGATTGTCAATAATGAAAACTTAGAATGGGAACCCCATCCCCAACTGGCCACCGCGAAAGTGGCTTTCCTGTTGTCTCATCGTGATGAAGGCGTAGACCTTACGTGCATGCTGGTTCGTATTCCCGTAGGGACGCAAGTAGAAAGACATACCCACGAATGTGATGACATTATCTACGTGCTTGAAGGGAAAGCTACACTCTGGATCGAGGGAGTTGGGGATGTCCCAATGGTGAGGGGCACTTTTGTGAGGATTCCCGAAGGTGTGGCTCATCAGCCTTACAACATTGAGGAAGACTTCGTAGCCTACGATGTCTTCTACCCGTACTTGGCCTGAATAAGTTTCCAGACACTTCGATAACCATTGTTATTTCGTCAGACGCTAAAAGCTAACGGGAAATCCCTCATACAGCATTTTTTATCGTCTTTTCGACTTTTTCTCGTCCAATATTCTGTGATGCAGTTCTCGGAAAGATGCCACAACGCCACCCATACCGGAAGACCCCATAAATACAAAAAAATTGTAAATGACATCTTGTTCTCTGCGTCTGGTTTGGTTAATTTTCTTGAGTGTGAGCATTTTCCCAACGTTGAATAGCGTATATCTACCTCCGTTCGTCTACCATAACGAAGGGCCGAGCACTCTGATCGACGCCCGCGGACGATTGCTATCAGGAAGCTTTAACCCCAGCAGTCGGGTGAGACCGACCGAATTGGCGGAAGTAGAACCAGGATTCACGAATGGTTTGAGGTTTTCGGTCGAGGGCGAATCACCGTGAGCCGTCTTGAGAGCTACCGCTGGTCTCCGGGCTGAAGTTTCCGCCAGCCCGGACCCGGAAATCTGCATCGCCGGCCGGCTATCCAGCTAATTAACGGTCTCCTACGACCCAGAGGTTCCCGATCTACCGGTTGCCCCGATCTGGGTTGCGCATCAATCCAGATCGGTTTCCACATGAATCTGTTGTCTACCACCTACTGACGCTCGTGCCAATATTCAGATTAGATATTTGTAATATACAAGAGGAACCATTCCACCTCTGTTGGTCAAAGCCGCCGTAAGCTTGCGATCCGCCAGAATAATATCCAGAGTGTCCTGACCAGGAGTCACTATCGCCGTCACATCAGCCGGCACCGGCAGGAGAAGAGAAGGCAAAAGACAAACAAGTGCTATCAGCGCTGCTCTAAACAGGCTTGAGGCGATCATAGAACTCTCCAATGTTTGAATTAGACAAAAAAGTCTGTTTAGTGAACTACTTTGCAAGCCGTTTTGTCACTTCTTTTTCTCGAAGCCGGGTACGACCTCTGTACGATTCATGGATTTTTGGGTTACCAAGAGGTGAGCACGACCATGATTTACACACTTGTATTGTGAATAAGTGCGGCGGCGGTATCCACAGGTCGATAGACCGGCTTTGATTTGGCTTACACAGACGGTATATTATTGGGAGGCGACGCATTTTTGTTTACAAAACAGCATTAGAGAAAAAGTTATGAAAAGAATCTACAGTGCGCCCATTCTTGCAGAAGTTGAAAATATGAAAAACGTACTGCAGCTTAATGGGATTGAATCCACCATTACAAATCAGTATCTCAGCGTAGGGATAGGTGGTATCGACTGTAGTCCAGAATTATGGGTAGCAGAGCGGGATGTTGAACGTGCGTTAGAGATAATTGAAACTACTGACAAATATCTGGGTGAATCACAAGGGACCTGGGTTTGCTCTGAATGCAATGAGGAGATAGAAGGACAATTTACAGAGTGCTGGAACTGCGGTAAAGCCCGGAGCAGAGAATAGTCATCGAAGAGCCCAAAAAATCGCAAGTGTGTATTGGCTCCACCCATCCCTGTCGGCGTCAAGGGTATAGAGAATTAATCCCGACTATCCATCCGGTTAAAGGGAAATCAACCCAAGACAAACCTAAGCAATCCTGAACCATTTCCGGCTAATAGCAATCCAGATGCTGACCAAAGGCAGGATTGACAAAACGAGCAGGTTGGTACACATTCAGACATTCCCTTGCCACTCATTTGCTCGAAAGCGGCTATGACATCCAAACACTCCAAGAGTTTCTAGGGCACAAGGATGCGATGCGGAAACCATATAATGCCGTCAGATTAGCCGTGGAATGTTATATGGAAGCAATAACCAGAAGGCGGGTTTATCTTGAAACCATATATGCAGAAATTGGTGGCAGCGATGACCATACGTGATCTGCTGACTCGTCAAAGCCGCAGGAATCTCCTAGTAGGGTTCTTGGCTTGGCTCGCTTTCGCTGGGTCATTATTTGTCGGTGCTAAGTCGGGGCGCCCTTTCTTGCCCTTGGTGTTTTTTGTGCCTTTCATTGGTGCCGTATTAGTGCAGGTTTTCTTTGTTCGCTGCCCAAGATGCAAGGGAAACCTTGGTTTGCTGCTCGCCCAAACAATGTCGCCTTTAACGCTGACATCAAAGGTTAGCTGCTGCCCTTATTGTGGTGTGGAATTCAGTAAAGAAATTCACCCCTAACCTTCCACACCAGCGGACGCGTACTGGTGACCTTTGGCGCTGGATCAGACATGAACCGATGAGGACAAGATGACACAGACCCAGCCAAATCCTGATGATATCCTGGCTCAATTTGTCGCAGAAGCCTTGCAGCTCGGCGCGGACGAACTCAACATCGAGTACAAGGCCAGGCACGAAGAGGTCTGCGCGATGAGGGGAAGTATCGGTTTTTAGATCGCAATTCTTGACTCTTCGGGGGCGGAAGCAGGTGCACTTCGGGAACAACTCCGCACGATCGGAAAGAAGGGCAAGACGCTCAATGTCATGGGAGCGCCCTATCGCCTGAATATCGCCACCTACGATAGCTTCGGTGAAACAGCATTCCGCGTGACTATCGGGATGAGAGCCAACCAGTAGGAGCTGCCGTCCCCCCAGCGGGCCTGGCCGGTGACTTATTATCCATGATGCCACCAGATGAGAATACACATCACAATGCTCCAACCGATTGAGACGATTAACAGGATGAGTCCAGCAACCCCCGAGCCCGGCGGCCCAAAAATGATAATCACCCATCCTATTACTGCGAGGGCAAGTGCCACGAGGCGCTGAAGTTTATATCGTTTACTCGTCAGCAGCGTCGTGACGACAGTCTCCTTGCCAGGGGAAACTAGCCTGAAATTTACTACAGGAGCCCCGCAATGTGGGCATGAAGCCGCCAGGGTAGATACCTCTCTCTTACATTCAGGACACGGTATGAGAGCCATTCTAATTCTCCTCAGCGACCGGACTTATAGAATCTGTATTATGGGGTTGTATTATAGCATAATCATTTGAATTCATCGCTTTCTAAATTTGAAACGGCTTAAAGGATTTTCTCCTGGAAGTGCATGAGTGACTGCTTTTATTGTTTGCTACGCTCCCTGAGGAAGCTTTTCCGATATTTTGGAGTGGGTACTCCTACATCAGCCTTTATGAGCAAAACAATTTATGAAATATCATCTTTTTGAAACTCAATAACTAAAAAACCCTGTAAGCGGTGCGGGGCCGTCTCGCCCACTACCAACGGCGACAGTCTCACACAAAAAATCGGTTCTTCGAGGTTCCAGTAAAGCAATGGAATCCTGAGAGCAGGCAGGAGATAGTTCCGATCGGTAGCAGAGAGCCTCCCGGGTAGCCCCAATGGATGCCACGTTTTTTCCTTGGACATCCACGGAGGCACAACCTAGCCCCAGAAGGAACAAGGATTTCTCCCCCCCGTCCCGGCCTCACGTACTCAGATACGAAAAGATGCCACTATTTCCAGCAGATACAGGACACTTCCACCAGGACGTCCCGCGGCAACCTCGCCACCTCAACGGTTTCCCGGGCTGGAAGACTCTCTCCAAAATAGGTGGCGTAAACTTCGTTGAATTTCGCAAAGTCACCCATGTTTTTCAAAAAGCAGGTGGTTTTCAGTACGTCTTTCAGCGTCACGCCGCTTGCTTCTACGACAGCCTTGAGGTTTTCCAAAACGAGTTTGGTTTGTTCTTCGATGGAACCCGTGGATGATAAAAGCCCTAATCCTCACCACCAGAGCCAAGAAGGGGACGAACCTCTACCTTTTCAGGGAACGTACGTGTACTATCTACTACTTTCTCGGTGATCGCAGCAAATACTACGAGGAGCTAATTCTGATTGTCCTCGGTGGATAAATGTAATTGACGTCGTGTAGGTCAGGCGTCAATATGGCTTGGCAGTCGCCTGATCAAAGCAGTATGAGGTAAGAAAAGGAGAGAGCGTGAATTGGTATCTCGAAGTGTTGAAGAAGTATGCAGTGTTTGGCGGGCGAGCAAGGCGAAGAGAGTATTGGTCTTTCGCCCTGTTCAATGTTCTCATCAGCATCGTGCTTGCGATCATTGACTATGTTACCGGCACTTTCCGTCCTGCAGGAGGCATGGGCCTGTTAGGGACACTTTATGGCTTAGCGGTTCTGATCCCCAGCATAGCGGTGTCAGTTAGAAGGCTCCACGACACTGACCGCAGTGGATGGTGGCTTCTTATTGGGCTGATCCCAATTATTGGCGCTATCATTCTCCTGATATTTGTTTTGAAAGATAGTCAACCGGGTGAAAATCAGTATGGCTCTAATCCAAAGGCCTCTACATTATAATGGCTCTGTTTACACTAATTGTTGACTAACCTCCTGTCATATAGTATAAGAGAAGACAACTGGAGGACGCATGAGACAAGAAGAATTCGATCGTTTGCTTGCCAACCTTGACGATCTATCAGCAGGGCAGAAGACTATTGTACGTAAGGCCATCGATGAGCAACAAGACCTTGAGAAAGTTGTCTTCATTATTGAATCTCGCTTTTTAGAGCATCCTGTCTGCCCTCGGTGCCAATCCAACAATGTGAAGAGATGGGGCAGAGCCAGCAACCTTCAGAGATTCAGATGCTATTCCTGCGGCAAGACCTTCAATCCTCTCACCGGCACCCCATTAGCTCATCTCCGCAACAAGGACCGGTGGCTGACCATGGCCAGTGCGCTCAAACAGGGACTTCCTCTTCGAAGGACGGCGGATGAGTGCGAAGTGTCTCTCCCCACAGCCTTTCGCTGGCGGCACCGCTTCCTCAAGGCAGCATCCCTCGACAAGCCGGAAAGCTCTACGGCATTGCCGAAGCAGACGAAATCTACTTCCTTGAGTCCTTCAAGGGGAGCCACAGCCTCCCCAGGCCCCCATGGCATAGTTGTCTCTGAGGCTCCAGGATCACCAAGCTACTGGATATTCCCGGTCCAATCAATCGGTGACATGGCGGCAGAAGAAGTTGTTCGAACACTCGTTGAAACTGAAAAGGTGTTTGCCTTTGGTCCACGATCCCCCGGACGGAGACGCCTCAGATCGGGCGATTGGATATGCTTTTATGCTTCCCGAAAGGGAGTAATTGCACATGCACAGGCGGCATCTCTTCCGAGCTGGCTATGATGATTGAGATGGTCTGTGTAGATGGTTTTCAAAAATAATGATAGAGTTGGATGCTCTTATAGGTTCAGGATTGGACAATGGCGCTCACCACGTTTTCGATTAAAGATGTAAATGTGACCGTACTCGGCAATTTTAACCCGGCAATCTTGCGTCCCGATTTCCTTACCCAAGAGTGTAAAATTAGTGATCTGGGTCAAGTTATTGAGCAATCACTGCCGGAGATTCCCACGTTATCACATATCAAATACAAGGATATATGGTGGACGGTAGAATTAAATCGAATAATTGTGAGGGATCTGAGTTTATCAGATAAAGCACCACATCTGCTGTCTAAGTATCTTGAACCACTATCTCATACCCCTCTACTCGCTGCCGGGATCAACTTGTTTGCTGATTTGGTCATTTCAGATGTTACCGTTGCAGCGTGCAAATTGCTAAATCCTACCTCAATGTTTGAAATACTAAGAAAATTTGAGGCTTCCCAGATTTATATGACTGTCAGGTATCGGGTAGTCAGCGAGGTTTCTAGTATCCCTGAGAGGTTTATTCTCGAATATGTTACTTATGATCAAGCCCGAGTGCTCGTACAAATAGAACTTGAGGCTGCACCCTTCCTTCGTGCTCACTACAATTGGGAAATTCGAGGTCTAGATATTGACAGAAACAGATTACGACTCATTCAAAACGAGTATAGCCGAGTGTATGACGACTTCAGGAGTTTGATGCAAAGCTCTTTGAAGAGTGATTAAGATTCTGAGGCGAAGAAATGAATACCTATCAGTTGGCTTGTTCTGGATTTAATATGATAGATAGAGGTTATACCTGTGGGATAAAATATACAGCGATGCCAGACGCTTCGGATTTGAGCGAAATTGACGTTTTGAAAAGATACTGGGAGGCTGCCATTCCGTATTATGAGGCGATTTCATCAATATTTCCTGTCAATACGGCAACTAAATCAGAGATTTCCCAACCTTCGTCACAAACTTCTGACGCAGGACAGGATTCTGATAAGGTTGCAAGGTATAGCAGAATTCATCAAATGGATTTGATAGCTGATGAGTACCCAGGGTTCTATTCTGATATCGAGAGATTTAGAAGACAGAAACGAGACTGGGGGAAAGAAGGGAGTAAGAATCCCAGCGACACAACACTTAATTACGCCTACGAAGTGTTTTTTGATTTGATTCTATCCGCCAGAACCCGGGGAATTTCATTGCCAGAGCCAGCCGTTGGGCGTTGTGCGGACGGAAGTATTCTTTTTGAATGGGATCTCTCAGACAAGTCTTTTGAGCTTGAATTCTCAAAAGATAATCACACTCCTCATCTTTCTTATCTCTTGTGTCCCGTTGAGGATGACGATTCTACGTGGCAGGAGGATGAACTTGTAGGTACTCTAACTCAGCACCAGGCCGTACGAACATTTCTTTCTTGGCTATAGTCAATCAAACCAATGATGGAACCTGAGACTATACTTGATACGGATAAGCTGTATCGGAGGCTTGAAAAAGAGGATTTCGACAGGAAGGGGCTAAAATCGTCGGCTTTTAGTGACCCCCAGAAAGAGCCATCAGTTCATTTGGAACGGCTGGCCGATTTCGATAGTATAAAGGAGGTGTATTCTGAGACAATAATAGGCTATGCAATATTTTTGACCTACACCCTTAGGAAACATGAATTCGATGCGGAGCATAGACCGCTATCCTCAGATGTTTCACACAGCGTTATTTTAACATTATCACAGAACGGTTTTACCAAAGGAGCCCGCAAGAGACTTAAAAAACTTGTTTCGCAGATTCTTAATATAGACGTCTAGGTTATAGCTAAATACTGGATATGAACCTAATACCTCATCCCTATGAAAATCTGACTAACTTGATTATTTCTAAAGGTCTTACCTGCATTTCTTTGAATTGGGTACATGGCGTTTGGGAAACAACGTATCCACGCGGTCTGTGCCAAAGCAACTCAAAAACCTAACAGCGTCCTCCTTTCACATTGGACTTTGGCCCTACAGTTACGACCCCACCCTACTCGCTTCACATCCGACCTTCTGATCACGTCCGGACACAAAATGTGCCCCTATTTCTCGAAAAGCGTCTCCACCCCTGTCCAATCGGGCGGAACTCCGTTCACCATGTAGTTGGCGCAGCGTTTCAGATAGATTCGTGAGGCCAGGTCCGCAGGATTCTTCTCCAGTACCTGGTTGAAATGAACGCTGGCTTCCGAAAATTTTTTACTGTAGTAGAGCTGAATACCGCTCTCAAATGCTGGTTTCGTCTGCTCTTTTAGTTCGGCAAGACCTGCAGGATCACCCTCAAACACTTCGTAAACAGTGACCGCGTCCTCTCTTCCCTTTACACGCACTTTGTCTATGAAGCGATACCTGTATTGGTCTGATTCTTTCATGGCAGAAAGAGTCTCGTCACTCAGGCTGACATAGGAGCCGTACGTCTTGTTCAAACCCTCGATTCGTGCGGCAAGGTTCACCGCATCCGCCACCACGGCCCCTTGCATGCGATCTTCACTACCGATGACGCCCAGCATGAGATCGGCAAGGTGGAGCCCTACTCCAATTCCGATCGGGCCAAACCCAGCCTTCTCGCGTTGCCTGTTGTACTCGGCCACGGCCTCCTGCATTCGGACGGCTGCCCTCACCGCATCATCCGGTGTTCCAGGGAAGAGCGCCATCACGCCATCTCCATAGAATTGATCTATGAACCCATTGCAGTCCTTGATCACAGGGTTCACTCGTCTGAGATAGGCATTGATGAAACTGAAAGCCTCCTCTGGGGTCATCTTTTCCAGCAGGGTGGTCCATCCCCGGATGTCCGCAAACATAACGGTCATTTTCCGGCTCACCTGGTCACCCAAATTGATTTCGAGAATACTATTCTTCTGCAGCAAATCGATGAACTCTCTGGGAACGAAGCGCTCATAGATGTTGTTCAACGACGCCAACTCTGCGGTTCGTTGCTTCACTCTTTCTTCCAGCCCTTCGCTGTACACACGTAATTCATCGTTTTTTTCTGCGAGACTCCTTTTTAATCGGCTCATGGTCAGATGAGTATTGACCCTCACATGAACTTCTTGAGGTTGAAAAGGCTTGGAGATGTAATCCACAGCCCCTGTCGCGAACCCCTTTACCTTATTGGCAATATCATCAAGGGCGGAAAGAAAAATGACCGGGATGTCCCGAGTTTCCGGATCAGATTTTAACCGGCTGCACACTTCGAACCCGTCCATTCCGGGCATCATAATATCCAGGAGAATGAGATCCGGCCTCGGTTCCGCCACAGCCATTTTGAGTGCCTTCTCCCCATTGATAGCAGCCACGATAGCGTATTGATCTTTCAACGTGCCCATGAGGACCTGAATGTTCTCCGGGGTATCATCCACAATGAGCACCTTGGGTTTTTTCTCACCCTCCAGCATCTAAGTGCCTCCTTATGGTACGCGTCCGCTCAGGAAGATTGAGGAGCTTCTGCCCTGAGGGACCGAACGATTCAATCTCAATGTAACCATGCTCTGGAGAAGATCTGCTCAGTGAAGCTATGGTACCCGTTTCTTCAGGGTATCCTTATCTCCAGGACAGAGAAATCATCCTCAAGAGTTTCTGAGCCTGCGATTTGCCGTACGTGCGCCCATAGATCGTCCATGGTCGATTTGCCCCTGTCACCTGAATCCTCCAGGTAGGCCTTCAGGTCGTCGAAGTCCCAACTGGGACCGTTTTCATTCATGATCTCATATACGCCATCGCTAAAGACATAGAGTCTAGCCGCAGGTTTGATCTCAACCTCTTCATATTCGAAATCAATGCCCTCCAGGCCACCCAGAAATAGGTTCGGTGTTCTCAGTTCTCGAATCTCTGGGCCGTTCCCAGTTGTGTCCTGTATCAACAGGGCGGGTGGATGGCCTCCGCTGGCATAGGTCAAAAGGCGAGAAGAGGGTTTATACACGCCGTACCACATCGTAAAATACATGTCTCTGTGGTCATGCATAGGAAAAACGGCATTGAGGCTTGCTAGAATCTGTTCCGGTCTCCTAAAATCAACATTCGGCAAGTTCCTGGAACGGAGAACATTGAGCACAGACACTGAATGGAGAGCTGCTCCCACACCATGTCCGCATACGTCAATCAGGTAAATCGCTAACGAATCTTCATCGAGCCAGTGGTACCCTAACGAATCTCCCCCAAGGG
>Ga0194044_10000645_pt1 | contig 17500 bp, 15 predicted proteins | sample JunL4417m_MetaG_FD_155460 | JGI IMG/M metagenome (GOLD analysis project Ga0194044, IMG submission 155460) | Anoxic zone freshwater microbial communities from boreal shield lake in IISD Experimental Lakes Area, Ontario, Canada - Jun2016-L442-17m | ecosystem: Environmental > Aquatic > Freshwater...
GTCCAAAGCCCATAAGAAGGAGAAAGTAGGCGCTGAATCCCCACTTTAGCAGAAAGGTCTCACCGAGAAATGGCCCGACCGCTACGGCGATAGACCCGGACACGCCAAACAGTCCGATGCCTTGAGCCCTTTTTTCCGGAGGACAGAGATCCACAATTGCTGTTGAACAGCCGTTGAAGCAGGCAGCAAATGCAAAACCCTGAACCAGGCGTACAAGGATCATCAGTGGAGAGTACGTGTCAAAAAACAGAAAAAATCCATTTGTGAGGCCCACGATCAGGATTCCCCACAGTATGAAGTTCTTGCGACCATATCGGTCCATGAGTGGTGCAATCAGTGGGAGCGCGCCAAGAGAAGTTACGCCGATTGATCCCATGACCAGACCTACGTCCAGATTGCTACCCCCCAAGCTAACGATAAAAAATGGAAGGAAACTCCATGTTGCAACTACGAGGAACAGACACAAATTGGTAGCAGCTAACAACAAGAAGGGGCCGCTAATAAAAAAACCTGGCATTAGAAAAGCATCCTTGTCCAAGGCATGGCTAGACACAGCAGAATTAAGTTACGGAGCAACATCTTTTCCAACAAGTTTCCTGCCTCAGGGCTGAACAATTGCAAGAGTATCATTTGGGTAACTACGTCACATGTACCGACCGTTACAGATTGAATATGTTCAAGTCCAATCAATGACTCTTCATTAAGCTACTCAACGTCTCCTGTCTGATGACCCGTCAACCGCGGGTTCTGCTTGTCTTTCAGAGCCTTTTCGGTCCCTCCAAATGATCCGACGTGGGGGCCTATTACCAGTGTCGGCTCCAGGAACGTATCCTTCAACTGGTGGAGCCGGTGGACCGGCCACATCCGGTCTATATGTTTGTTGCTCGCTAACGTCTGGTTGAGGCCGACGCGCGTCAGTTATGTCCTCTTCTAAAACGCCTGGTTTCCTCGTCGGTAAGACGTCTTTCTGGAAGACATTTGCGCAACCTGAGAGGCAGAAAAGAAACAACAAGACTCCAAGTGTCCAATACACGCCGGCTCCTCCAAAAGCCCTACAATAATTTGGGATCTACAGGTAGTCAAGGGCAAGTGGCAGCAAGATTTCTCTGCCTAGCAAAAGAATCTACCGCACAGGCAGACGATTCACCTGTTTATTCCTAGACGGCACGACCCCGTACTCGGCGGAAAAAACTTGGGTCGCAAATGATATGGGACCCCTGCATTGACTGACCCCAACGCCCATAAAACGATAATCCGTATTAACGATATTTTTTTTGTGTTCCTGACTTTTCATCCAACCTTGAACGACTAATGAGGCCCATTTCTCAGCGTCTTTGAGCTTACTGTGATATGCTACATTCTCTCCTCCGGACAAAACTCGTACGCTTTTCAATCTTTCCTCGAATTTCTGCCAACCCTTCGGAAAATCATCGGACTCGTGCTTTAATGTTCCAGCATCACACATATTTTGGCTGTGTTTCCGAGCCATCCAGACTAAAGCGCTGCTTGGTGCAAAAGGTGTCAGACCAAGTTTTCTACGTTCCTTGTTAGTACAGTCGAGTATGGCACGTTCTTCCACCGACAGAGCCGCAGCCGTGTTTGCCGTTGAGAACTTTTCGGACTCCTTAACTGCCCTGTTCAATTCGGAATTGCTAGAACACACCAAACTTGTTGATAGAAGAAACCAAATGGCAATAGACATGATTTTTCGCATGCGAGAGTCCCAATCATTTCGGCTTCCTACTCACCGAGGTGCCTTGCCGGTCCTTTGAACTGGATCAGATGCTGTCTTCAGACCAGAAATGGGAAGCAGTGAACCACCCTCTTTCCACAAAGCACCCCCGTGCTTTCAGGGGACACACGAATGGCTAAAATAGGCGGTTAAACATAACATGCAATTGGAGGACCACCGTAGGGAATCGACAAACAAGTTTGGTTCATCTAGTCTCAGTGAGGCGGTAAACAGAACGGTACTGCCACAGGATTTTCCGTTTGCCATCAACGAGCCGCAAGTCTATACTCAAAATGGGCAATGAGCAGAGTGGTAAATGATCTGACGCCGGTAGCAAGAGCCGATTGCCCCTGTTGGGCAGTCCCTGAAGGGCGACCTCGCGATCAGGCACTGTCACTGCGTGAACATAGTGGAGGAGAGACCTGATTTCAACAGAAAAAAAATCATCCGGTCAACACCCTGGGTGGTTCCAGTCTCCAGACCTCAAATGGACGGCGGTTGTTGCAATACTACTAGTCGCCGCGTCCCAGGGCCAGAGTGCATCTCGGCAAGACACCGCGGCCCGGGCCCGAAGTAGAGACTCCGCAAGGATTTCGATCCTCATGGCAACCGGAATGCCGGGTGGAACTTATTATCATGTGGGTTTAGGCATGGCCTCTCTGTGGACCACTAAACTACGGGGAATGGGCATAAGGGTTTCGGCTGCTATTTCAGAAGGCTCCAGGGAAAACATTGAAGCTATCCGAATAGCAGATGCAGACATTGTTGTGGCAGAAGATTTTTTTTGCTCTATGGCTTACACCGGGACCAGCGTTTACAAAGGACAGCCGCTGACAGAACTGCGCGCCATAACTTCTCTTTGGCCCGAAACTGTCAATCTGTTGATTCGATCTGAAAAACTGAAAACCGGGATACTACAAGATTTGGAGGGACTGACTCTTGCTACTGGTTTGCACGATAGTGGAAACAAATATACCACCGAATTATTGATAGATTCTGAAAAATCCCTAAGACATACGGTCAGACTGCGCTCGATGAGTAATGCGGCCGCTGTTGAAGCCTTACGAAATGGAACGGTTCAAGCCGTTGATTTAACTGGAGGAACTCCGGTCCCTGTGATTTCAAGTCTTTTTCACGAAGGAAAACCATATCTGGCCTTTCTGGAAATAACCGATTCGCAGATGGAAGCTGTTCGAGCAGAAGGATGGACCAATGTATTTCGCAGCGTGATCCCACCAGGCACTTATTTTGGTCAGGACAAAGCGGTGAACTCGGTAGGGCAAATGAACGTCCTAGCCACAACAGCCGCTTTGGACCCGGATGTCGTGTATGCTCTCACCAAAACGCTTTATGAGAATCTGGATTACATGGCACGAGTTCATCCGGCATGTCGTAGTATAGCGCTGGACAAGGCTTTTGAAGGAATAACCGTGCCTCTCCATTTGGGTGCAATTCGTTATTACAGGGAGAGACAAATCAGAGTTCCTGAGTCTCTCATCCCTTGACAGTTGTAACGTGTCTGAGAAGTTCATGTATTCAGCAATGTCGAGCAGGACTTTTAGAACGACCGAAACAGTTCAATTGGGAAAACCCGGATAGGCTCACCGGACCAACCCAAGAACTGAGTTCAGGTCAGCAATTTCCTCACGGAGGTATTTTTTATGAAGGAAGCAGTAATCGTGGATGCCGTACGTACACCGGTCGGCTCATTTGGTGGCTTTTTAGCCGGGATATCGGCTGTTGAGCTTGGGACCATAGTGGTTAAGGAGTTGATCAAGAGAACCGGCCTGGACACTTCAACTATTGATGAGTTGATCTTTGGTTGTGTACTCCAGGCTGGACTAGGACAGAATGTCGCTCGCCAGGTACTGATTCGTTCCGGTATACCGCAAGAAGTTCCGGCAATGACTATCAACAAGGTTTGCGCGTCAGGCTTGAGGGCAGTTTCTTTGGCTGCTCAAATAATCAGGCTTGGGGATGCCGATGTCATTATTGCAGGCGGCACTGAAAACATGTCGGCTGCCCCTTATGCCACCGCCAATGTAAGGTGGGGAGCCCGCATGAACAACAGCGTCCTAACAGATCTGATGATTCATGACGGTCTTTGGGAGATTTTCAATAACTATCACATGGGAATGACAGCAGAGAATGTGGCGGATCAGTTTTCCATTTCTCGTGATGAGCAGGACGATTTGGGGGTTATGAGTCAGCAACGCGCAGAGAATGCTATCAAGAGTGGAAGATTCAAAGACGAAATAGTTCCCGTAGTAATTCCCCAGCGTAAAGGAGACCCCAAGGTCTTTGACACCGACGAACATCCGCGTATGGGCACAACCAAAGAGGCCTTGAATAAGCTGAGTCCAGCATTCAGGAAAGATGGTACTGTCACTGCCGGCAATGCCTCCGGGATAAATGATGGGGCGGGGGCAATTCTTGTCACGTCCGCAGAGAAAGCGAGAGCACTGGGTCTAAAACCTATGGTCAAGGTTGTCTCGTACGCATCTGCCGGGGTGGACCCCAAAATAATGGGAATAGGTCCCATCCCTGCCACTAGGAAAGCCCTTGAAAAGGCCGGATTGACTCTGAATGATATAGATCTCATTGAAGCCAACGAGGCCTTTGCTGCCCAGACTCTGCAAGTGGCAAAGGAACTCGGATTTGACATGAAAAAAGTCAACGTGAACGGTGGCGCTATAGCACTAGGGCACCCCATAGGGGCATCCGGGGCACGTATTTTGACGACCCTGCTCCATGAAATGAAAAAAAGGGATGACGTCAAGAGAGGCCTCGCCACACTGTGTGTAGGCGGGGGGATGGGAGCAGCCATTGTGGTGGAGAAACTGTAAGGTTCTAGAATTTAACACTTACACTCCAAGGCTCCAGAGACTGTCTCAAGACGTCTAATTCCCACTGCACCTTCCCCTCTCCCGCTCTCGCGGGAGAGGGGAAAACACCAGCTTCATCAAAGTGCCCCCTTCACATCTCCTGATGGGACGAACCAGGCAAGGATGAATTCCATAGCGGCTCTCAAAAGTTTTGACCGAACCAAGAGGGCACCAGACGCTCGTACTGGTCACTCTCTCAAAAAAAGGGACAAGAAAACCGACCAACGTCGTCATTAGAGGTGTGGAACCACAATCCAAGGCACTTAGACCACAGGTCAAACTTGTTGCCGGACGGTATCCGAAGCCGGGATCTCGGGAAGTTATGGCGGGGAAAAGTATCTCTGAAAGGATTAAAGGGGGGCAGCAGGGAGAGACGCTCCACTTTGCTCTAACTGATTGGGAAGTGGTAGGCATCTTCGACGCGGGTAAGACAGCCTTTAATTCCGAACTTTGGACCGACGCGTAACAGCTATCCAAATTGTCGATGCTCTACGTCATGCCTAATACGGAAGGAAACTTCGGGGTCAGGTCTTGAATTATAAGCGAGTCCCAGGTATACTGAGTTCATGACCAGACCGTTGAGACTCGAATACCCAGGAGCTTTGTATCACATTACCGCCATAGGCAATGTGCGAGAGAGTATTTTCTTCGACGATCAAGACCGGGAGGACTTCCTTAGCGTCTTGGGTTCCGTAGTCAGAAGATACAACGTGCTCTGTCACGCGTATTGCCTGATTGTAATAGTTTCCCTCGGAATGATCGATCCTTTCTGAAATCTCCAGGTCTGTAAGGACGCGGCACGACGTCGCACCAGACCGGACTTTAATAGTTGGCGTAGGTCTCTCTCTTGCCGTCTCTCAGGTCCACCATGTAAAGCAGCTTCGCTGTTTCAGCGAGTTCCTGGTTTAGCTGAGGAAGTATTCTTCTTTCTATCATGAACGCTCTTATGTATACGTATCGGTAGCCTTCCGGCGCCTTGGCGTATGTGGCCATTATACTTATGAGACGGGCGTTGTATTTTCGGATGACGTCTGTGACCTCTTTGATAGAGCCTGGCCTATCCTCAAGCATGAACCCGAAGACAACCCCTCTCTTTCGAAAACCTGGAACCACTATTACAGCCCTGAACAGATCTTTTTTGGTGATGATACCTGCCAGATCCCCTTCATAGCTTAGCACAGGGCAGCCTGAGATATTGTTGGTCAGGAATACATCCGCGACCTCCTCCAGGGTATAATCAGGGGGGACTGTTATCGGATCCGTACTCATGGCAGCCTCTACCTTGACACTCCCCATATGATAAAGGATGTCTTTCATGTCTCCCAAGAGGACGTCCGAAGGAGCGGATCGTTTCAGATCGCGGTCCGTAATCACTCCGACCAACCTTGCCCCATCCAAGACCGGCAGGATACTGATTTCATGTTCTTTCATCAGGTTGACTGCTTTGAGTAAGCTGTCTTTCCTGTCAATCGTTACCACCGGTGTGTTCATCCAATCGTTGACCAACATTTCCTTTCTCCTTTCGCATCGGCCCGGTTGAGCGGCCCAGCAGAGTAGACGTCCGTACAAATCCGATTGGTTTTCCGTGGAATCGCTAGTCTCCGAAGATGCGGTCCTTTCAATTAAGTTGATTATTAGAACGCTCGCCTTTGTCTCGCGCAAGCCAAGTTTCCTTCCTTGGCGCAGTTTCCCGTACTAATTGGACATCCTGTAAAATCTTTTGTTCTTTCTTGTCCGGAAATCCGGCTCGCGTAAAATTTATACTTATTGACAATTTGCAAACCACTTGACCTTGCCAGTGGTTTCTTTCCCGTGGTATCCAAGGAGAGTGTACATAGGTTTCCCAGATTCCAGCATCCGAATGGACGCAGAGCTTTGACGTTATCTTCCAACATTTTTTTGCTATGGCACGTATCTCATCAAATAAGTCAGAAGGAGAACACTGGTGGACTCTCTATACATTAAGTTGGCTAATCGAATCGGCTTGGGGCAGTCTGACGGAATCGCCGGGCTTTTTCAGATCATTGCTGATCCTCGAGAGGCCCAGGTGCTTCTGGCATTGCCGGGAACTGCACCCGTAGTCGCTCAGACGCTCGGTTTTTCGGAGGGTAAAGCGGCCTCTATGCTAGAGACCCTTTTCGTCAAGGGAGTGGCTTTCCCGTCTCCCAAGACCGTCCCGCCTACGTACAAGATGTGCAGAGATCTCGTCCAATTCCATGACGCGTCGATCCTCTGGCCGGACGCCCCTCAAGAATTCTTGGATCTCTGGCAAAACTTCATGGAAGTTGAATGGCCGGAAATTGCCAAGACCTACAGCCAGCTTTTGCCTCGTCCGTTTACACGTGTCATTCCAGTCGGGATAACCATTGAGGCTAAGACATATATGCTGGCTTTTGAAGACATCCGGGAGATCATTGAAAAAGCTCAGACCTTGTCGGTGACAAAGTGTACCTGCCGTCTGACGGCTCACAAATGCGACAGGACATTGGAGGCATGCCTTCAGATAAACCGAGGGGCAGAATACAATATAGCCCGTGGAACAGGTAGGCGACTGACCAAGGAACAGGCCCTGGAAATTGTCCGCCAAGCAGAACTGGACGGTCTCATCCATGTGGTCATGAACAAACAGAACGTGGACCAGTTCATTTGCAACTGTTGTCCGTGCTGTTGCCAGACAATGCCTATTCTTATAGAGCATAATGTTAGTATGGTCGAGCCGAGCCGCTTTGCAGCGAAGGTAGACGCGGAACTCTGTACTGCCTGCGGGACCTGTCTTGACAGATGCTACTTTGGCGCAATGACACTAGACGAAAATGAGGCCGCCGCAGTGGATCAAGCAAGGTGCATGGGTTGCGGCCTGTGCCAGGTGACATGTCCGAGTGGAGCATTGTCCATGGAAGAAGTTCGAAGCAAAGATTACATCCCTGAAAAGTGGTTTGGGTAGCAGACGCCCGCCACACTAAATGTTTCAGGAGTCTACACAACGAAAAATTGGCAACAATTTGGAAAACTTTGCCAGCCAGGCAATTCTTGATATACTAGGCGCCAAGATCAAGCAAGCCCAGTCCCCCAACCTTTTTTCAGCTCAGCTAAGGCTGGTTGGAGCAAGACGACGATCTCGGACAATCTGTCAAGAGCTGTCAACTCTGAAGAGCCGAGTCAGGCATTGATCCATTCGCCGGCAAAAAAAACATAATTAGGAAGGCTCCCGGTGAAACAGTCCGACATTATTTCCACCTTTCTTAGATTTAATCCGAGTAAAATCATTCTCTTCGGCTCTTCTGCCCTGGGAACCGGAGAAGCGTGGAGCGACATTGATCTGATTGTGATCTATAATACGAGCAAACGATTTCTTGACCGTCTGGAGGAGCTTTACTTGAGTTGGCCTTTCCCCCAGGCGGTCGACATTTTACCTTACACTCCGGAAGAGTTCGAAGAAATGCTGGAAGAAACGTTTTTTCTCCAAGACGTAGTAAGCTCCGGCAAAGTAATTTATGAAAACCCCGCATAGAGAAGCATTGCGATGGTTTCTGCAGGCAGAGGACGATTTCCGGTTTGTGGAATGGGCTCTCAAACCGGAGTTTCCGCTCGTTTGCTTTAGTCACTGCACTTTGCTGGTGCGGTCGGGGTTGTCGAGGGTTTGGGCGAATTGTTTTTCCATCCAGATGGGCATGAAGCCTGCGAAAGAATTCCTCGTCCAGACTTCGCCAAACATCTCCATAGCATAGACTTAGCTTGTCTTCGTAGAACTTCAATTTGTAGCTAAACCGGTCAGCGGTTGTGCATACCAATGCTAATTCAATATTCTTGCAGGTGTTGAAAGCGAGAGATGTGAAGGTGCCCAGAACCCGACCGTTGAGCGATTTTGACTCATCTGACAGATACTTGCACTGTATAGCCCAAAACCCGCCCTCCTTGATATCGGCAATCAGATCTATGCCTTCGTCTGCAACTGGTAACCTCAGTCGCTCTTGAACGTGGCGGGGCACCTCCCTTAGGAGCCATACGTTTCTGAGTTTTGTGGCGTAAGTGGGATGGATTTGCAGATAATACTTCGTGAGAGATTCAAAACAGTCACCCTTTTCTTTCTCTGTTACTTGCTCAAGGTGATTCTTGAATTCTTTCCAACTATTTGATTGGCGCACAATTTGTGTTGCCAGCATACGTCTGTACCCGAGCCCTCAGAATATCGAAGAGGTTGTTCGATAGCCCTTTAATCAACTCGGCCAAGCAGTAACTTACCGAATCCCTGAGCACGCTCGAATCCTATCGAGGATCCTTGCCAGATTCTTGCAAATGAGAAGTACTTTGCTGTCGAAGGAAACCTATTTTAAATCATTCCAGCGGTAAAACAACGGGAAAACAGCATCGCCCAGAGAGAAAGCGTATAATCTTTCTAATATTCTGAACGCCCCAGAATGATTCGCTGGCAAATGTTCATGATGAAGTTGTTTCAACCAAAAAGGGAATGAACATAAAGTAAATCTATTTGGTTACCAATCTTAGGAGCATCTGTCGGTCTTGAAATCGCTCTAAATTGAACTTGAGTTCAACAGCCATTTTTTTGTTACTGGCTGCAGAAAATGAGTCGCCGACTTGTCTCGTCGTCCCTGGCTTACGACTTAGGGCCACTCTGCTGCTGATAGGATTATAGGAATCATCGAGAATGGGCCTGAGAACCTTTCTGCGCGATTCGTTGCCTGCCCTATTCTCCAATTGAGAAATCGCGTCCAGCGGCCGCTCCTGACTACTTAATTGAACGCGAGTTCATTTTCACAAAAACTACAATGATCTGGTTGCATCATAATGTATTAATCTGTCCGCCCGACAGGCATGGCTTTTAGAAAGATAGCCTATCAGTCCTTTGCAGCAACGGGCCTCGGTCCCTACTGCTTGAACATTTACCCAATATCTTAGGCCAGTAAAGTTACTAATTAAAAACGGTCTACCCAGAACGGCCCTGTAATCAATTCTGAGCGATGTTCATGTTTTCGGCTAGTCTCTTATTCTATTCTAATGCCAAGAAACGAGTTGTACGCGCGCCTCGTAGTGCCGCACGCGCGGGTGTTGGAGAGAAGTAACACAGGGGGCAAAGATAATCGCCCATACTTTCTCCCGTACGAACCCAATACTGCACGACCTCGTCACAGCTCTATGCTACAAAGTCTTACCAGTAAAGAATCTGACAACCTTAACCCTTCTGCTCAGTGTATTTTCAAAAGAAATTCCAGCCCTTGCCTAGATAAAGCTGTGCACTCAGCCTTTAGCAGATTCCCCCAACACGAAAAATTGCAGGACTGGGCTGACGGGTACCCTGCATATCGCAATTCGTTGTAGTATTTTGTTTACATCACACAGAAAAAGATGCTTGACTTATTAAAAAATAAGAGTAGATATCCTAAATATACTACTACAAATGAGGTATATTGTAATGGAGTTAGGAGACCGACGTCAAAAATTCATCATGCTCGCAGAAAAAAGAGTAACCCGTGCAATCAAGGATCTCCGCCTCATTGGCAACTTATCCAACAAATCAAACTACAGTTACGACCAGGAGGATGTAAGTCAAATTCTCTCCGCCTTGCACAAGGAACTTAGTAGACTTAAGAAGCGGTTTGATTCAATCGCAACGGAAGACTTGTCGACTTTCAAATTAGGCAAACACGGTTCAAAGGATCTTGGAGATGAATAATCCAAACATAGCTGTTTACGCTCTGCACCTTCTAGGTGGTTGGTATCAGCGCATACACACTGAAGACGTGGCCGTGAAGTGCTACGAACTGGCTCCTTCCCGGTTCTCGTGGACAAAGTATCCTCAATATCCAGACTTGGCAGCTGCCCGGTACTCCCTGGAGTCAGCTGCAAAAGACTCTTTCGGTAAACTTGTTGAAGGAGCCAGTGAAAAGACGCGAACTAGCAAGAAATTCCTGGGATGGCGGCTGACAGAGGCAGGACGGGAGTGGATAAAAGCAAACAGAGAAACGGTAGAGAAAGAGTTGGGGACCGTAGGAATTGTCGGTGATCGCACGCTGGCGGATCGTCGTTTCAAGGAACTATTGAGGAGCCGCGCTTTCGCTAAATTCCGGAAAAGAGGCCCGCAGGCGGACATCAGCCTTGCAGAGTTTGCAGAAGCACTACTGTGTACCGTCAACGCTGGCCAGCAAATTCTCAGGGAGCGTCTGGATCAGATCGAAGCTATCACCAAAGAATTCAACAAACCGGAAGTGGCAGAATTTCTGCGTTACTGTGGCATTAAGTTTCTATAGATTGAATCAAGAGGATTTCGAAATGAAAAAGGAGACTGAGATTCCTCACTCTTTTGATTTGGGTGCCGACCGCCGGTATTTCAAAGAGAACATGGCTCGTGCGATGGGGATGAGAATTGAGCGGGCCTTGGTAGAGCTAGTAACGAATTCCGATGACAGTTACAGGAATCTGGAGGAATCCTGCACCATCGCAATTGGAAAAATAAGAATTGAAATTGAGCGAAAAAGAAAAAGAGAAGTGTCTCTTGTTGTCGTTAGAGATAGGGCAGAAGGCATGACAAGGAGGGAACTCTTTAGAAAGATCGGAAAGCTAGGGCTTCGTGAATCTGGTTTTGAAAAAGGGAAACCTAGGAGAGGAATTCATGGGCGAGGTGCTCGGGACACGGCACACTTCGGTAAGCTACACTTCGAGAGCATAAAAGACGGCCTCTACAATCATCTTATTCTTCCTCCCTCTCTGACATTTGAGTGGGAAAACAAAACTCCTGTTAAGGCATCTGCCACCAAGCGTGACTCATTAGGAATACCGAACTGTGGGACGGTTGTCACTATAGAAGTCCAGCCCAATTTCAAGATCCCCCGACATGATAAAATGATTCAAGAATTATCACGTTATTTTAGTTTACGCGATCTCTTCCAAACGCAGACTAGAGAGGTTGTTCTGGTCGACGTCAATGGTGGTCGCGAGCATCGCCTTCGTTATGTTCCTCCAAAGGGTGAAAAAGTTTTTGAACGTGTCTTATCAATTAATGATTATCCGGACTTTTCTGCCAGTTTGGTCATTTTTAGGCACGACACGGCTTTCGACCGCGAACCATTACCTTACAGAGAGGGAATTCTGGTCTCCAGCCGCTCTGGAATACACGATTGTACGTATTTTGATCTTGACTCGGAGCCACTTGCTTGGCGTTTCACAGGAAGGCTAATATGCGATGACATTGACACGTTGGTTCTCGAATATGAGCGACGGGAACAAATTAATCCAGACAATCCAGGCCACCCACAAGAGAACCCAACTAGGTTACTTGACCCGACGCGTGAAGGTTTGATTGGTGAACATCCTTTCAGAAAAGCGTTGTACACCAAGGGGAAGAAGATTCTCAGGAGTTTAATTGAGGAGCTGCAAGAATCAGAAGCAGGCCAAAAGCGAAAAGTTGTTAGTGAGGGTTTGCAGAAAAAACTTAATGAACTCTCAAAAGTTGTATCAAGGGTTTTTGAGAACAGACTCAGAGAATTGGATGAGGATTTGGAGGGAGGTCATGATGACCGAGGGGGTACTATTCAAGTGCCTCTCGGTCTACATTTCAGGCCTCCTGGAGAACACAACATTCTCGTGGAAGATCCAAAGACCTTTTCCATTGTTGTTCGAGATTCGGAACCCCTGGAACCTTCAGTTTCAGTTCTTGTCGAGTGCACCGATGGTGAGATTTCCGTGAGCCCCACAGAGGCTTTTTTCAAGAGATTTTCCGAGGATGGAATGTCGGGATGGACAACGATAAGGGTAGTTGGAAGGTCAGTTGGTCAAGAGTCCATCATTCAGGCTCGGTACAAAGGGTTTGAGGATCTGCTTCTCGTCCGAGTGGCGGAACCAGAACCCGCTAGCCTCCCAGATGGGCTCTCGTTCGAGAAAAACCTTTACTACCTGCCTATCAATAAGGACAAAGCCATAAAACTTTTCTATAAGAGCGATTCTGAGATGATGGATTCACTTAATGCTTCAATAAACATGAACCACAATCAGATAGTCGTCAAAGGAGGAGGGAAGTGCTCGCTTCGAACAACCAGCACTCGAGGTATTATGTCCGGATCGTTTAAGGTCCTAGGGCATCAACTTAATGCTAAAGGCATTTTGATTGCAAAGGTGGACGGTATTGCATCAGCACAGACCCAGGTCGTAGTGGTAGAGAGGGAACCCTCAAGCGGCTTGAAATTTAAATTTGAGGTGGTCGAAGAGGATTTCTGGCCGTCGCGATACAAATGGGGAGACCGAGAGCAGGACCGTTTGTATGTCGGAGCCAGACATCCCGCCATCAGGAGGTATCTAGGAGAACCAGTCGATAATAGTTACCCAGGGATAGAAGATCCCAAGTATCATACAATCCTGGCAGAGGTCATATCAGAGGCACTGACTTTCAAGATTCTCCCTCCAGTGTTTAGCGCAAAGGGAGAGGGAGCGAGGCTAGATGCCTATTCTACGCAATTCTTTTATAACAGATACTCTTCTGAATTTCTCAAGATTTGTCATTCCAGCCTTGTTGTATGATTGGAAATCCCTCCTTCGTCCCTGGTCTGGTGGAGATGCCAACAGGAACACGAGTGGCCGCTCCAATAACAAACATGGTGGGAGGCAGCAGTTGACCATATTGTTGAGGTCTGAAAGCCCAGGAGGACAACAGTCTTGCTATGCACTTCCCAAAATTATCAGAGGAGTGGAATCCAGCCAAGAACCGTTCTTTTGTACCATCGATGTGACCCCAAGAAGCCACCAGAAAGTATGGTGGAGATGTACAAAAGGTCATGAGTGGGAAGCGGTAGTTTCATCCAGAACAAGAGGAAGTGCTTGTCCCTATTGCTCCTCCAGGAAGAAAGCTGTTCGAACATGAAGAAAAAAGCATCCTCAAACCGGCGTGGCCTAGACCCCGAACTAATCAAACAATGGCACCCTACAAAGAATGGACATCTATCTCCTTCTGATGTTGGGCCTGTTAGTCACAAAAAGGTCTGGTGGGAATGTGATAATGGTCATGAATGGGAAGCAGTCATTGGCAACCGAACGCGCGGTAATGGGTGCCCATTTTGTGCAGGTAAAAAAAGCTCAAATGAAAATAATCTTGCTGTCAGATTCCCAGAAACTGCCAAAGAATGGCATCCAACCAAAAATGGTGATCTCTCCCCATCTGATGTAACCCCAGGAAGCGGCAAAAAGGTGTGGTGGAGATGTTTATATAATGCAGACCATGAGTGGCAAGCTTACATCAACAATAGAACTCGATTCGGGAACAGGTGCCCGTTTTGTTCTGGTCTTCTCGCAACAGACAGTGATAACCTAGCGGTCAAGTTTCCTCATATCGCGAAGGATTGGGATTACGGAAAAAATGGAAACCAGAACCCCCATTTGGTTAAGCCTTTTAGTCACAAAAAATATCACTGGAAATGTGAGAATGGCCATACGTGGCCAGCCCCTGTTGCCAATCGGACGATTAGGGGAGACGGTTGCCCATATTGTTCCGGGAGGTTGGCCACACCAGAAAACAACCTTGCTACTAAGTTTCCAGAATTATCAGAGGAGTGGCATCCTACGAAAAACAAAGGGCTCAAACCTTCAGATTTTACTCCTGGAAGTGCCAAGCAGGTATACTGGAAGGGCAAGTGTGGTCATGACTGGAAATCGGCGATTCATAGTAGAACTAGAACAAGAGGTAGTGACTGCCCATACTGCTCAGGCAACAAAGTAGGAGCTGACAACAATCTTGCGGTTTTGAAGCCAGAGGTTGCCAAAGAATGGCATCCAACCAAGAACGGCAATCTCTCTCCATCCGATGTAACCCCAGGCAGCGGCAAAAAGGTATGGCGGCTATGTGACAAAGGTCATGAGTGGCCAGCTCACGTAGATAGTAGGACTCTAAAAGGAGCTGGTTGCCCATATTGTTCTGGGATGTTAGCCACACCAGAAAACAATCTTGCCGCCAAGTTCCCAGAGTTAATAGAGGAGTGGCATCCGACTAAGAATAGACGTTTGAACCCGTCCAATATTACTCCATACAGTCACCAAATAGTATGGTGGAAATGCAAACACCATGGCCATGAATGGAAAGCTAGTATCGCAAACCGGTCTCGCGGCAATGGGTGTCCGGAATGTAGACCTAACACCTCTTTAGCGGAGATCAGACTATTTTGCGAACTTAAAGCAATTTTTCATGATGCAGAACCACGCTTCAGGGTCGGCGGTAATGAATGTGACATCTTTCTCCCTCAATATAGAGTTGCAATAGAGTATGATGGCGTCCACTGGCATTCCGATAAACATACAAAAGACATCGATAAAAAAAAGCGACTGAGAGATCATGAAATAACTTTGTTCAGGGTTAGGGAATATGGTCTACGAAAAACCTCACCAAGAGACGTTCAACTTGAAGCCGGAGAAGTAGGGTTGTCTGTGGTCAAGAAACTAGCCGCAGCCCTAATTCAAGACGTTGAATTATCTCCAAACCACAGAAGACATTTGGAACAGTATCTCAGCAGGAATGAGTTTATAAACAATGAAGATTACTTGAGAAGAGTAGCCAATCTACCGGGTCCCGATTTCGAAGAATCTATGAGTCACCTTTTCCCGAGTATAGCAGATGAATGGGATTATAAAAAAAATTTCCCTTTAAGGCCGGAGATGTTCACGCCCGGCACTCACATCAAGGTGTGGTGGCGGTGTACCGAGAATCATGAATGGGAGGCCGCAATTAGTGGTAGGACTACATCGGGGAGTGCATGTCCTTATTGTGCGGGTAATCTGGCATCTCCAGAAAACAATCTCCTTGTGAAATTCCCAGATATAGCCAAAGAGTGGCATCCAGAAAAAAATGGAAGTCTTCTTCCTCATCAAGTAAGCCCCAACAGTAACAAGAAAAGATGGTGGATGTGTACCAAGAAGCACGAATGGGATGGAATAGTCAGCAATAGGACTAGGTTTCTTAGAGGTTGTCCCCAGTGTGCTAACACCTATCACGTTAATGAAAAGAACAATTTAAAGGTCAAATTTCCCAAGATAGCTGCAGAATGGCATCCCTCTAAGAATGCAGATCTGACTCCCCACGATGTGACACCTGGAAGTCATAGAAAGGTCTGGTGGGTATGTGAAAAGGGCCATGAATGGAAAGCTGTTATTAGCAACCGAACGGGTGGTCGTGGCTGCCCTCACTGTTGGAGGGAAAAGTGAGCTAATAAGTTAATCGATTCACAGACACGGCAGGATTATATGGCAACCTAGGCCCAACGGGAAGGAGCGTGTGCGGAATAAGAGCGGTTGTTAGAGACTGCGTTTCCCGTTTTATACAGACTGTGTAATCATTGTTAGGGTTCTAATGTTTTCAAGCAGGAGGAGTCATGAGTCTTGAACAATTACTCGCAAATCTCGGTCTCAACATTGCGGCGAATGTCATTTACGATCTTCTTAAATCGTTCGCCAAAGACACAAGAGAGCCGACGGTCCAAGCTCTGGAATCATACCTTGCTTCTCATTTATCGGTGGATGGTGCAAATATTAAGGCAGCGAAAATCTTAGAGTTCCTTGCAGAAAAAGGAAACATAGTAATCACGAATTCATCTATAGAAGCTGCAAAGCAAATCACAATGTCGTCGTCTCCAGGAAGTATCTGCGTATTTGGAAACAACAGCACGAGTTCAACAATGAAAACCGCAATTGAAACTAAAGATAATGCTCAGATTCGCATGCAGGGAGGCGCCAAGATAGTTCAAGATGAAGATGGTTCGATAAAATTCTACACATGAAAATGCCGATGCTTAACCAATCGCTGCACGGGGCGCAATCCTGCGGTCGGCGTCTGTGAACTCAGTTCGTTAGCTTTCGGTGTCTGTCTCTATACAGTACCTGGATAAGCCGTAGAAAGGAGACCCTATGACCGTACGACAGCAGATCGTTGAGGACCGGGTGGAAGAACTTGCATCGCTACTTCAGATAGACTCCAATTACGCTTTCTTGCGTCTCGCACAGCACCTCATTACTGGACAGAGCGTTTTTGCGTTTGATCCAGAAGATCTCACAGAGGGTAGTCATGACAAGCAGATAGATACAATTACCCTTGATGAAGAGCGTGACAGAGCCACAGTTTACATTATCCAATCAAAAAACACTGAGGGATTTTCGTCTAACGGACTAATCCAGATGAGGAATGGCCTTCATTGGTTGTTCAATAAGTCCAGATCAGATATCAATACTCTTCCGAACATCCGGCTGAAGGACAAGATCCTCGAGTACCGCTCAATCCAGACTAACTTAGGACCATCAAACATCCGCGTTTGGGTGAGATATGCTGCAAAGGGCCATACGGCACAGTTGTCACATGAATTTCAACAAGAACTCAAAGGTATCAGAGACGAGTTTGACAACGGTACTTTTGCTGAATTCTCCTGCGAGCCTGTGGGTGCAGATGAACTCGTTCATATGATGCGTATTCAGGAGCAAAGAGAGCGTCGGATCGATGCGGATCTCAAAATAAAATACGATGCAAATAACCCTTCACTCATTCAGTACTATGCCGAAGGCCTAAAGGGTTTAGTATGCAGCGTACCCGCCTCGGAGATTGCCAGGCTGGTGAACAGCGACACGGCGGGAGCGATTTTTGATCTAAACATACGACGCTTCCTGGGAACCCGAGGGGCGGTTAACAAAGACATACAAGAAACCTGTTCAAATCCTGACCAAAGCTATTTGTTCTGGTTTCTCAACAATGGCATTACGATTGCTTGTGATCATCTTGATGCAGTTACGGATCCAGATAACCCTCATATCAAACTAGACTGAAGTTATCCGCGTCTTTCCGTGTTTTAGTGAATGATTGTGGGGGCATGGGTGTTATTTTCGGCAATAGTGTAGCCACTAATAT
>Ga0194044_10000649_pt1 | contig 17478 bp, 18 predicted proteins | sample JunL4417m_MetaG_FD_155460 | JGI IMG/M metagenome (GOLD analysis project Ga0194044, IMG submission 155460) | Anoxic zone freshwater microbial communities from boreal shield lake in IISD Experimental Lakes Area, Ontario, Canada - Jun2016-L442-17m | ecosystem: Environmental > Aquatic > Freshwater...
CGACCCGCGGATGTCCTCGGCCCACAGGCGCTTGTCGACAGGTAGGGAATTGCCGAAATCGGCGAGGAAAGCGGCCGGGCTCTTCTCGAAACGACCGCCCCAGGGGGTCTTGGTGTCACTCATCGCCGCTCTTCTCTGGATCTGTGTCGCCGGCGTCGTCTAGACGGACGTCCGGCTTGGTCTCGGGGTCAGCCGTTCGGTTCTGGCCCATCGTGTACCCGAGCCAAAACGTCAGAGCCGCCGGCCCGAACAACAGCAGGGCGACGATCAGGATGATGATGAACTCGGGCAATCCCGTGCCGAACATACGGGTTAGACCTCGCCTTCCTTGCCGACCTTGCGGCGTTGACGCGCCCAGACTCTGGTGGGAAGTCCCCACAGGTCGATGAAGCCCTTGGCCGCCTTGTGATCGAAACTGTCGGCAGCGTCGTAGGTCGCGAGATTGTAGTCATAAAGCGAGTAGGGGCTGCGGCGGCCGACGACCACGCAGCTGCCCTTGAAGAAGCGCAGACGAACGTCGCCAGTCACGAGCTTCTGAGTCGTGTCGACGAAGCCGTCGAGGGCCTCCTTGAGCGGCGAGAACCACAGTCCGTTGTAGACGAGTTCGGCCCACTTCTGCTCGACGCCGAGCTTGTAGTGCAGCACCTCGCGCTCGAGGCAGAGGTCCTCAAGCGCCTTGTGCGCCTGGATAAGGGTGAGCGCACCGGGAACCTCGTAGACCTCGCGCGATTTCACGCCGATGAGCCGGTTCTCGATCATGTCGATGCGGCCGAAACCGTGCTTGCCCGCGAGCTCATTCATCGCGTTGATGATCTCGTGGAAGCTCATGGCAGTATCGTTGAGCGCGACGGGAAGGCCCTGCTCGAAGCTGATCTCGACGTACTCGGCAGTGTCGCACTCGCTGCCTCGCGCGTCGTTGGTGAGCGTGTAGATGTCGCTGGGGGGCTCGACCCATGGGTCTTCCAGCACACCGCATTCGATGGCGCGGCCCCAGAGGTTGTCGTCGATGGAGTACGGGCTCGCCTTGGTCGTGGGAACCGGAATGCCGTGTTCCGCAGCGTAGATCATCTCTTGTTCGCGAGTCTTGAGTTCCCACTCGCGCACTGGAGCGAGCACCTCGAGGTCCGGGTCGAGCGAAGCGATGCCCACCTCAAAACGCACCTGGTCGTTGCCCTTGCCGGTGCACCCATGCGCAATGTACTTCGCTTGATGACTGTGCGCCTCTTGGACCAAGTGCTTCACGATGATGGGGCGCGACATCGCCGAGAGGAGTGGATATTTGTTTTCGTAAAGAGCGTTGGCGCGAAGCGCCTTGGCGAGAAACTCCTCGACATACTCCTCGCGGACGTCTTTGACGATCGACTCAACAGCACCGATATCCAGTGCCTTCTGGCGCACAAATTCGAGGTCCTGGCGCTCCTGACCCACGTCAATCGCGAGTGCGATGACATCGACGTCGTGGTTTTCTTGCAGCCATTTGATGGCCACCGAGGTATCCAGACCTCCGGAGTATGCGAGCACTACCTTGTCCCGAGCCATGAATCGTCCTTCCGAGTCGGACGGCAAGACCGCAGGGCGGCCGCCGCGAATTGCTGTTCCCGCGCCTCGGGCTAGGTGCGTCGAGGCAACACGATGCGCTAGCTGACCCCTCGAAACTTGTCCAGCGTATCGACAAGCAACACGGCGTCTTCCTCACTCACGGTGATGACTAAAATGGTGTCATCTCCCGCGACCGAACCGAGAATCCCGTCGATCTCGGCAGCATCGAGCGCCGCTGCCACACCGGGAGCCGTGCCGGCGGATGCCTTGACCAGCACAAACTTCTCGCTGCGTTTCACGTCCTTGACCAAGTCCGACACCATGCGCTGCAGATGCAGGTCCTCGGCGAGGACGTAGACACCCTCGGGAAGCTTCTTGAGGCCCATTTCGGTGATGTCTCGCGAAACCGTCGCTTGGGTGCAGACAAATCCCTCGGCCTTGAGGTTTTCGACCAACGCGCGCTGCGTCTTGACGCGCTCATTGCGAACGATCCGCTTGATTGCGTCCTGCCGTTCGATTCGCTTCCTCATCTGCGCCCAATCTTCTCTATCGTCAGAGCTTTCGCTAACCGAGCACGAGCGAGAGCAAGGCCTTCTGAGCGTGCAGACGGTTTTCCGCCTCGTCGAAGACCACCGAGCACGGTGCGTCGATAACCGCGTCGGCCACCTCTTCGCCTCGATGCGCCGGGAGGCAGTGCATAAAGAGCGCGCCAGGATTCGCGGCAGCCATCATGGCCGAGTTCACCTGGTAGGGCGCAAACGCCGCAATGCGGGCGTCCCGCTCGGCCTCTTGGCCCATCGACGCCCACGTGTCTGTTAGAACGACGTCGGCGCCGGTGACCGCTTCGGAGACGTCGCAGGTTACCGAAACCCGCCCGCCGGTCTGCTCGGCAATCGCCGAGGCCTGCTCGACGATTCCGGGTGAAGCCTGGAAGCCAGGCGGCGTGGCGATTGAAACCGACATGCCGAGCAGCGCGCCGCCGAGAAGGTAGGTGTTGGCCATGTTGTTGCCGTCGCCCACGTAGGCCAGCCGCACACCCGCAAGCCTTCCGAGATGCTCCTTGATCGTGAGGAAGTCGGCGAGTCCTTGGCAGGGGTGATGGTCGTCGGTGAGCGCGTTGATGACAGGCACCGACGCGTACTCGGCGATCTCTTCGACCATCGACTGTGCGAAGGTTCGAATCACGATGGCGTCGCAGTACCGCTCAAGCACCTTGGTGGTGTCGTAGACGGTCTCGCCACGCGAGAAGGCGCCGTCAGGGCCGGTCATGACCACGGGATGCGCGCCGAGCCGGTAGCACGCAACCTCGAAGGAGACGCGCGTGCGCATCGACGGCTTCTGAAAGATGAGTGCGACGGACTTGCCCGCCAACGGGGCGGTGCGTACGCCACGATTCCACGCGCGCTTCTGCGCCTCGGCGGCGTCGATCACACCAATCAGTTCTGTGGGCGTCAGGTCTCCGAGCGAGAGCAGATCTCTGCCCCTCAGGGGGTTGTCCATGTCAGGTATCCAGTTCCTCAAGAATGTCGGATAGCGTCCGGAGAAGTGTATCAATGTCGGACTTTGTGCACACGAGCGGCGGAAGAAAACGCAAAATATCCGTTCCGATGTTGTTCAAGACGATTCCGCGCTCAAGGGCCGAAGCTGCCACCTCGGCAGCAACGGGTCGCGCGAGAGTGACGCCGACCATGAGTCCAGCGCCGCGAACGTCAGAAATGGCGCTGGTGCTGTTGGCGAGCTCGATGAGACGCTCTCGCAGGTAGTGGCCGGACGCTAGGGCGTTGGCACCGGCGTCGATCTCCACCAGCGCGGCAATGGTGGCGCGGCCTGCGGCGCAGACAACCGGACCGCCTCCGAAGGTTGAGCCGTGGTCGCCCGGCTGCAGCGCGCTTGCCGCGTCCCCTTTCGCGAGGAAGCCACCGATCGGCAGGCCGTTGGCGAGCGCCTTGGCGACGACAACAACATCCGGAGTCACGCCGTAGGCCTGGTGTGCGAAGGCCGGGCCGGTACGGAAGAAGCCGGTTTGGACCTCGTCGGCAATGAGGAGTGTGTTGCGTTCGTTGCAGATGCTCCGCGCGGCAGTAAGGTACTCGGCAGTGAGGGGCCACACGCCGCCTTCGCCCTGCACGACCTCGAGCATGACGGCCGCGACGGTGCTGTCGACGGCAGCCTCGAGGGCCTCGATGTCGTTGGCGGGGACGTGGACGAAGCCGCCGGGCATCGGCGCGAACGCTTCCTGCTTGCTCGGCTGGCCCGTCGCCGCGAGAGCCGCGAGCGTGCGGCCGTGGAAGCTCCGCTCGAGCGTCACGACCTTGTAGGCACCCGGCTTGTGCTCGCCAGCCCAGCGGCGCGCGAGCTTGATGGCGCCTTCGACTGCCTCGGCACCGGAGTTGGCGAAGAACATCTGCCAGCCGCCGCCGAGCAACTGGGAGACGTCGCGAGCGAGCTCTGCACGGTGCTCGACGTAGAACAGGTTGCTCACATGGACGAGCTTGGCCGCCTGCTCGGCGACCGCAGCGGTGACAGCCGGGTGCGCATGGCCGAGGTTTACGGCTCCGATGCCGCTGACAAAGTCGAGGTACTCGCCGCCGGCGTCGTCGTAAAGGCGCATCCCCTCGCCGCGCACAAAGAGTACCGGCTTGCGCGCGTAGGTGTGCATGATCACTTCGCGATCGAGTGCGGCCTCTGTGTCGAAACGCTCGCTCATGGCCTAGTTCTCCTCAGATGTCTCGGTGATCATGGTTCCGACGCCCTCGTCGGTATAGACCTCGAGCAGGAGGGCATGCGGGACGGTGCCGTTGAGGATATGGGCGCGGCCCACCCCGCCGCGAAGGGCGCGCACGCACGCGGCGACCTTTGGCACCATGCCGCCCTCGAGCTGGTCGTTCACGATCATTTCCTCGGCCTCAGCTGGTGTCAGCACGCTGATGAGCGACGACTTGTCGGCGAAGTCGGCGTAGAGGCCATCGACGTCGGTGAGGAAGATGACCTTCTCGGCGCCGAGCGCGGCGGCGAGTTCGGCTGCGACGAGGTCGGCGTTGACGTTGAAGCTGCCACCGTCGTCGCCTGCGGCAACCGTTGCGACGACTGGGATGAAGCCGTCCTCGATGAGGTTGTCGATGACCGTGGTGTCGATCTTGGTGACGTCCCCGACGCGTCCGAGACGCTCGTCGCGCTGCGTCGCCGTCACGAGGTTGCCGTCGTCGCCTGACACCCCAACAGCGAGCCGGCCATGCTGGTTGATAGCCGCGACCAACTCGGGATTGACCTTGCCGACCAGCACCATTTTGACGACTTCCATCGCCTCGTCGGTGGTGACGCGCAGTCCGTTGTAGAACTCGACCTCGAGACCGAGCCGATTCATGTACGCGGTGATCTCGGGACCCCCGCCGTGAACGATGACCGGATTGATGCCGACGAGCTTCATGAGCACGATGTCGCTCGCCACGTGCTCGCGCAATTCGGGCTCGGTCATCGCCGCGCCGCCGTACTTGATGACGACGGTCTTGCCCGAGGTGCGCTTGATGTAGGGCAGCGCCTCGGTGAGGGTGGCCGCCTTGAGGAACAGGTCTTTCATATCGCGTCCTTCCGAGTGCGGCGTGTTCATGAGCGGTACTCGCCGTTGATGCGCACGTAGTCGTAGGTCAGATCGCAGGTCCAGACGGTTGCGCTCGCGTCGCCGAGGTGAAGGTCGACGTCGATGGCGACGTCTGGCGCGCCGAGCGCCTCAAGAGCGGCGTCCTCATCAAAGCCGAGCGCGGCGCCCGCTCGGCAGACATCGATGCCGGCGAAGGTGATGTCGAAGGCCTCCGGATCGAGCTCGCACCCCGACTTGCCGATCGCCATCGCGACCCTCCCCCAGTTGGCATCGCGACCGAAGACCGCCGTCTTGACCAGCGGCGATCCGGCGATTGCGAAGGCGGCGATTTCGGCGTCGGAGTCGGTTGCGGCACCGCTGACGGTCACGGTGATGAGCCTGCTCGCACCCTCCCCATCCCGCGCGATCATGCGCGCGAGCGCCTCGCAGACGGCGTGGATCGCTGCCGAGACGGGGGCGAACGCGGGGTTCTCTACGTCGATGGACGCACCGCCGGCAGCCCCCGAGGCCATCAGGAGGGCCATATCGTTGGTGGAGGTGTCGGTGTCGACCGTGACGCGGTTGAACGTGGTACCGACTGCCGCGCGAAGGGCCGCATCGCAAGCCTCAATCGTGAGCGGCGCATCGGTGGTGATGACGGCGATCATCGTCGCCATGTTGGGCGCTATCATCCCGCTGCCCTTGGTCATGCCGCCGACCGTGTACGTGTGCCCATCCACGCTCACCGCGACCGCCGCCTCTTTGGCGACGGTATCGGTGGTCATGATTGCCTGCGCCGCGTCGGCGCCACCTTGCGGGGAGAGCCCGCTCACAACCGGCGGCAGCGCTGCCAGCAGCAGGTCGACCGGCAGCGGCACGCCGATCACTCCCGTCGAGGAGACGACGATCTCCTCAGCTTTGCCGCCGAGAAGGCGCGCGAGCGACGCTGCGGTGTTCTCGGCATGCATGATGCCTTGGGCGCCGGTGCAGGCATTGGCGTTGCCGGCGTTGATGACGACCGCGCGGGCCGATCCGCCGGCGATGTGACGACGCGAGACGATGACCGGGGCCGCGGCCACCTTGTTGGTGGTGAAGACCGCAGCCGCCGGGACCGGACCCGCCGAGGCCACCACGAGCGCGACGTCGAGCGCACCCGCGCGCTTCAGCCCTGCGGCAACTGCGGCGGCGGCGAAGCCTTGAGGCGCGGTGACGCCACCGTCGACGGGCGTGAAGGTGAAGCTCTGCGAGTCGTGGGACATCGGTCTCTCCTGGGTGTGAGGTAGGGACGCGGGTGGGGTCAGACGATTGGCGCTGGTCGGTTGAGGCCCTCTGCCTCGGGATACCCCAGAACGGCGTTGAGGCACTGCACAGCCTGCCCAGCCGCCCCCTTGACCAGATTGTCGATCGCGCACGCCGCGATGAGCGTGTTGGTGTGCGTATCCACGGCGACGCCGATCGATGCGCGGTTTGTCCCCCGCACCTCGGCAGTCGAGGGCATCGCGCCGAGGGGACGCACAAAGACGAACGGCTCGTCGGCGTAGTGCGCGCAGTAGAGCTCATGTGCGTCGGCTGCCGAGAAGCCCGGCTCCACTTCCATGTACACGGTGGACAGCAGCCCGCGAGACATCGGCACGAGGTGGGGGGCGAATACGACGGCCAGCTGCCTGCCGGCGGCCGATGAGAGCGCCTGCTCGATCTCGGGAGTGTGACGGTGGGCGGCGACCTTGTAGGGCGCGATGGCCTCGTTGACGGTGACGTAGTGCGTTGTGGCAGTCGCGCTGCGCCCGGCTCCGGACACTCCTGACTTGGCGTCGACGACGATCCTGTCGCCGGTGACCACACCTGCAGCGAGCGCCGGAAGCGAGGCGAGAGTTGTGGCCGTGGGATAGCAGCCCGGGCAAGCAACGAGCCGAGCGCCGAGAAGCCGAGAGCGATCGAGCTCAGGCAGACCAAATACCGCCTCGGCGAGTAGCTCGGGTGAAGTATGCGGAGCCGCATACCAGGCCTCGTACAGCTCGGCATCCTGCAGGCGATAGTCGGCCGACATATCGATGACTCTCACTCCCCGCTCGAGCAGCGGCGGGACGAGTTCGAGCGCCGCCGTGTGAGGAACAGCCAACAGCGCGACATCGGCAGCTGCGGCGATCACGCCGGGATCCGGGAGAGAGAACGCGAGGTCGGTCAGGCCAGCAAGCGCAGGGTAGACATCCGAGATGAGCTTGCCTTGATCCGCGGCGGAGGTCGCCAGCGTGAGCTGCAGACGGTCGTGAGCGAGTACGAGGCGCACGGCCTCGATACCTGCGTATCCGGCTGCTCCGACTACTGCGACGTTTGTCATGACCTCACCTTGCCCACTCAAAGGGAATGTAGAGGCGACTATATGCAATTGCACGCATCAATGCAAGTTTCTATGCAATTGCAATCATCGATAGCTAGGGATGATGCGAATTGAAGCTAGCTTCTCAACTCCCCGCCCACGGCCCCGGACACCTTGCGCACCAGTCGTTCATGCACGCCGTCAACTTCCTCGGCGGTGAGCGTGCGATCGGGCGCGCGGTAGACGAGCGAGTATGCGAGCGACTTCGACCCGCTCGGCACTCCCTCGCCCCGGTAGACGTCGAAGAGTCGGACCGACGCGAGCAGCTTGCCACCCGCCGAGGTCATCGCTTGCTCGATCCGCTCGGCGGTGACGCTCTCAGGGACCACCAGCGCGACGTCGAGCTCGACGCCCGGAAAGCGGGGTACGTCGGCGTAGGGTTTGGCGTCGGCGGCCGCTCGCACCAGCGCCGCGAGATCCAGCTGGAAAGCGGTCACGGGGGCCTCGGCCTCGAAAGCCGCCAGGACGGCTGGGTGCACCTCGCCGAGCCAGCCGATCACCTGCCCGGCCACGAGCACCTCAGCCGAGCGACCCGGCTGCAGGTGTGGCAGCTCGGCAGTGCGGAACTTCATCCGCGCAACGCCCAGATCGCGGATGAGCGACTCGACGATACCCTTGCCGTCGAAGAAGCCGAGCGGGACCGCCGTCTCATTCCAGGCCGGAACGTGCCAGGCACCGGCGAGGACGCCAGCGACGACTTGACGCTCTTTGGGCAGCTTGCGGCCGTCGGCCGTTCTGAAGATCGAGCCAATCTCGTAGAGATGGATGTTGTCCACGCCGCGATTCTGATTGTAGGAAACCGAGCGAACGAGACCCGGAAGCAGCGACCGTCGGAGCGTAGCTTGCTCGCCCGACATCGGATTGAGCAGCTCGACACACAGCTCATCTTCGGGACAGTCGTGGCGCATGCGCTCAAGGTCGATGGGGTCGGCGAACGAGTACGTCATCGTCTCGTTCAGTCCCGATGCGCGCAATGCGCTGCCGATACGCTGCCGCCAGCGCTGGTCTCGCGTCAGTTCGCCGACACGACCTCGACCCGCGGGGAGCGTGGACGGCACACGTTCCATGCCCCACACGCGCAGAACTTCCTCAATCAGGTCGATCTCGCGGCTGAGATCGGCGCGAAACGACGGAACCGACACTGTCGAAATGTCACCGTCGGCAGCGACACTGCACCCCAGGCGCGTGAGGATCTCGGCGGCTTCGGCCTGCGAAATCTCGGCGCCGATGACGGCGCACAAGCGCGCGTGGCGCAGCGTCAGGATGCATGGCTCCAGGGAGATCGGATAGGCGTCGACAACTCCAGGCGCCACTTCCCCCTCGGCCAGCTCGGCCATCAGGGCGGCTGCACGATCGAGCGCCGCCACACACGCGCTGCGGTCGACGATCTTCTCAAACCGCGAGGATGCCTCCGAGAACAGACCCAGGCGGCGGCTTGTGTGGGAGACAGATGCCGGCGCGAAACAGGCCGCCTCGAGCAAGATGTTGACGGTGCCGTCGTGAATCTCTGTCGACTCGCCGCCCATGACCCCTGCCAGAGCGATCGGCCCTGAGCTGTCAGTGATAACGAGCACGTCCTGCGCGAGCTTTCGCCCCTTGCCGTCGAGCGTGGTGAGCTTCTCGCCCTCGCGAGCGAGTCGGACGCCTAGCTCGATGCGGCCGGAACTGCCGACGGCGAGAAGGTCGGCATCGAAGGCATGTAGCGGCTGACCCAGCTCGAACATGATGTAGTTAGTGATGTCGACGATGTTGCTGATCGAGCGGGTGCCCGATGCGGTGACCTTCTCGGCGAGCCATTGAGGGGACGGGCCGATTTTGACGTTGCGTATAAGCCGCGCGGTATAGCGGGGACACAGTTCAGCGTCATCGATCGTGACCGCCACGCTTTCAGCGACAGGAGCGCCACACTCAGCCGGGGATGATGCGGGAACCGACGACTCGACGCCGAGTACCGCCCCGATCTCGCGAGCCACCCCGACAACCGATAAGCAATCCGGCCGATTGGGAGTGATCTCCAACTCAAGAATCGTGTCCGAGAGGCCCTGGTACTCGGCAAACGGCATTCCCACGGGTGCGTCGGCCGGCAGAATCATCAGGCCATCGTGGTCCTCTCCCACGCCCAGCTCGCGCGCCGAGCAGTTCATGCCGCGGCTCTCGACGCCACGCAGCTTGGCCTTCTTGATGGTCATCCCGTTGGGCAGCGTCGAGCCGACCAGTGCGACCGGCACCTTGTCGCCTGCCGAGAAGTTCTGCGCCCCGCAGACGATCTGGAGCAGCTCCTCGGCGCCGACATCGACGCTGGTGACCCAGAGCTTGTCGGCCTCGGGGTGTGACTCCTTGGTCACGATCTGCCCCACGACGACGCCGTCGAGCGACTCGCCCGCCGACTTGACGGCCTCAACCGCAGTTCCGGTCAGGTCGAGCCGATCGACGAGCTGGGGCACGGGCAGCGATATGTCGACGAGTTCCTTGAGCCACTTGAGCGAAACGAGCATGATCGCGCGTCCTTTCGAAAAGACGGTGAGCGAGAACGGCTGGGGCAGGCTAGAACTGGCGCAGAAAACGCATGTCGCCCTCGAGCAGCATGCGCAGGTCGGGGATGTTGTACTTGAGCGCGGCGATGCGCTCGACACCCATGCCAAACGCGAACCCTGAGTAGCGGTCAGGATCGATGCCGACATAACCGAACACGTTGGGATCGACCATTCCGCAGCCGAGGATCTCGAGCCACCCGGTTCCCTTGCAGAACCGGCAGCCCTTGCCTTCGCAGATGCCACAACTGACGTCCACCTCGGCCGATGGCTCGGTGAACGGGAAGAAGTGCGGGCGGAATCGCGTTTTCCGGTCGGGACCGAAGATCGCCTTGCAGACGTGGTCGAGTGTGCCTTTGAGGTCACCGAACGTGATGCCCTCGTCGACTACCAGCCCCTCGATCTGCGTGAACTGCGGCAGGTGACTGGGATCCGCGACGTCTCGGCGGTAGACCTTGCCCGGCGCGAGGACGTAGATGGGCGGCTTCTGCGACTCCATAACGCGCACCTGCACGGGACTCGTGTGCGTGCGCAGAAGCACGTCGCTTTCGCCCTCGATGTCGGCACGCTCACCCGACAGATCGCGTACGTAGAAGGTGTCTTGCAGCGAGCGAGCAGGGTGGTCGGGAGGCTGATTGAGCGCAGTGAAGTTGTAGTAGTCGAGCTCGACCTCGGGGCCCTCGGCAATGCGATAGCCCAAGCCGAGAAAGACCTCGATCACCTCGGCAGAGATCTGCTCGATGAGGTGGCGCGAGCCGATGGGATGGGCGCGACCCGGCAGCGTGACGTCGACCGCCTCGGCGCCGATGCGCGCCTCCATGGCCGATGCCGAGAGCTCGGCGTGGCGTGCCTCGAATGCCGCTTCCAGTTCGGTGCGGACCTCGTTGGACACCTTGCCTACCGCCGGGCGCTCCTGGGAGGACAGCGCACCGAGTCCGCGCAGAATCGCGGTCAGCGAGCCTTTCTTCCCCAGGTACTCGACGCGAACCGCATCGAGACCGGCCAAGTCGTCCGTGGCGGCCACAGCCGAGATACCTTGATCGCGCAAGTCATGCAGTTCTTGGGTGATACCCATCTGCTCAGATACCTTTCCTCGGCACTCAGACGAAAGAAGGGAGCCGGTCTCCGCCCTCGGCTAATAACGCTCTGCCCAAGGACGGGAGCCGGCTCCCGCGGTACCACCTCGGTTGGCTCGCACGTGCGCAAGCCCACTCGGTCGCGACGCCTTCGCATCGCTCGTGGCAGGCATCACACCCGCCGCGGCCCGCTATCGGGGGCTCCGGCTTCCCTAGCAACACCGGCCTTGGCAGGTGCATTCAGGTCGCGACTGATGGAGGGAACCACTTCGCTGCAATCCGCTGGATCCTCTCAGCTAGCGCTGGACCCATCCCTGTTCGGACTGCGCAACGCTCTGCGTCGTCTCCGTCATCGTCTCGTGCTGTTCGGTTGAGCCGTCATGGTACCCCACTTCTCGGGAGTCTCGCCAGCGCTTGAGCATCGTCCCGGCAGGGATGACGCGCTCCACAACGCCGACTATCTGAGCCGCGTGGACCTTCTCGCGATCGTCGATCGGGTTCGCATCACCTCGTGTGGTGATAGCCCCGTCCATGGCGATCGCCACCACTCGGTGAAGAACCGCGCCGTGCGGCGAAGCGCGCACCAACACGATGCTACCTTGACGCGGCCGAGCGGCCTTGCGCACGATCACCAGATCGCCCGGCAGAAGCGCTGGGCTCATCGAGAGACCGGCCACCCGCACCGGCTCCCACAGCGTCAGTACGGCGAAAAGCAATGCAGCGACTACCGAAAGCGCCGCCACGAACTCGGCCGCGGCGCGAAGCTGCGCTCTCATCAGTGCGCCTGCTCGGCATTCACATAGAGGGAGACCTTGGCGTAGTCGCTAGCCACCGAGTTGGTCGCCGTGGCCGGCAGGCTGACCTCGAAGCGAAGATCGCCTTGGGCACCAGGGGCGAGTCTGAGGGGCGTTGTCCGCAATCCCGCGAGTTGCCCGTTGTAGACCTCGGTTCCTGCGCATGAAACGCGCGTCGAAAGCGCGTTGTAGAACTCAGTGATGCCTGCGCTCTTGGTGGCGGTCACCACCAGGTCCGCGGGCAGCAGCCCGTCATTGACCACCGAAAGCGAACGGACTGCGCTGGTTCCGGGGGCAAGTGCATCAATTGCCAACGGCGCCGTCGTCGGAACGGTCGAGATCGCCACGGATCCGGCCCGGATGACACTGTCAGCCACCTGCACCTGCGCCGCAAAATACGCTCCCGCAGCCCCGACCGACAGCGCGGCAAACGCCCCTACGACGGTAAACAGAACTCTCTTGATCATGGTTCCTCCTCGGATACGGGTGTCGCCGAGGGGGAGCGGCACAACCTGTTGTCGTGGACGGCGGACGCCTCGCCGACCGGGAAGCATCTTCGCGCGCGACTCTTACCGTTTTCTGACTGGCACCTTATCGGGAGGACTCACCGGCCTCAGCGCATGGACCGCGGCGCTCGGTGGCAAGGCCCCGGAAACGCCGAAAGCCCCCTCACGATGGAGGGGGCTTTCGGAGTGATGATATGGGTCGAGTGCTTCTCTAGACGGCCGTCTTGGCGAGCTCTACTAGCTTGGCGAAAGCGGCTGGATCGGTGATCGCCATGTCCGAGAGAACCTTGCGATCCAGGGTGATGCCGGCATTCTTCAGGCCGTGCATGAATACCGAGTAGGACAGGCCGCTGATGCGTGCGCCGGCGTTGATGCGGACGATCCACAGACGGCGGATCTCACGCTTCTTGTTACGACGGTCACGGTACACATACTGCAGCGAGTGCTGGGTCTGTTCCTTGGCGGCGCGATAGGTACGGCTTTTTGCGCCGTAGTAACCCTTCGCACGGGCAAGAACTGTGCGGCGCTTCTTCTTCGCCGTGGTTGAACGCTTCACGCGAGGCATGGATAAATCACTCCTTGAGTCTTAAGCGAGGTCGTAGGGGTGGGGACCATCAGTACTAGCCGATGCCCAGGCCCTTCTTAACGACACTGGTATCGGCGCGCGAAACGATGGTCTCCTGACGGAATCCACGCTTACGCTTGGGCGACTTCTTCTCGAGAATGTGGCTCTTAAACGCCTTGCCGCGAACAATCTTGCCCGAGCCGGTCACGCGGAACCGCTTCGCGGTGCCCTTGTGTGTCTTCATCTTTGGCATGTGTGCTGCCTTTCTAGTCGGTGCCCGCCGCAAGCTCTTCGCTTGCTACGTCACTGTCGTCGGGCGTGGTGCCCTCCTTGACTTCCTTCTTCTTCACCGGAGCCAGGAGCATATGCATGTTTCGTCCCTCGAGCTTGGGCTGTGTCTCGATGATCGCGTCCTCACCGAGCTCGCCTGCAAGCCGCTCAAGGATATTGAGACCGAGTTCCGGATGCGCCATCTCTCGACCGCGGAACATGATCGTGACCTTGACCTTGGCGTTTGCCGCCAAGAAGCGCAGGACGTGCTTCTTCTTGGTCTCATAGTCGTGCTTGTCAATTTTTGGTCGAAACTTAATCTCTTTGATCTCGACCTTGGTCTGATGCTTGCGCGCGAGCTTCTCTTTTTGAGTCTGCTCGTACTTGAACTTGCCGTAGTCCATGATCCGGCATACGGGAGGATCTGCGAGTGGTGCAATCTCAACTAGGTCGAGATCCTGCTCCTCGGCGATCCGCTGTGCGTCTGACATCGCAAAGATGCCAAGCTGGCTCCCGTCGACGCCGATAAGGCGACATTTCTGGGCGCGTATACGCTCGTTGATCCGTGGCTCCGTGCTGCTGCTGATAGGCAGCTCACCTCCGTCGCTTCCGGGCCCTCGTGCCTGCAGCCCTTCTCTCCTACAAAGACAGAACTCCCGCGGCCACGATCAGCCGACGGGAGAGACAGGCACCTTCGGACCGCTCCCTTAGTGGGGAGCCTCCAGAGATACTCGCATCGACCAGACAGCCGCCGGTGTGGCGCCGCAAGGTGGGAACCGATTCACTCCCGCACGCAGAGTGGGTCCCGCTTGTGAGCGGTATTCGATTAGCTTTGGGAGTATAGCGGTGGGTTGCCGAGGTGTCCAATGGTCCGTTTTCGGCGCCGATCCGCCGCCGATCCGGCTCCGATCCGGCTGATGCCCCGGCCGCTTCCCCGCCGATCAGTCCCCCGCCTCAGCAGCCGCCAGTTCGCCCGCATGGTAGCTGGAACGCACGAACGGCGCGCTGGCCACCGCCGCGAATCCCAGGCGATACGCCTCTCGCGAGAGGCTGGCGAAGACATCCGGCTCGACATACTCTGCCACCGCTAGGTGCGCTGCGCTCGGCCGAAGGTACTGCCCGATGGTGAGCATCGACACGCCGCTGCCGAGAAGATCGTGCATGACGGCGACCACCTCGTCGGCCGTCTCGCCGAGGCCGAGCATCAGGCCGGACTTGGTCGGTAGGTCGGGCTGGGTCTCGCGCACACGCTCGAGCACGCGCAGCGAGCGCCCGTAGACGGCTCCGGGACGCACCTCGGAATAGAGCCGCGGCACGGTCTCCAGGTTGTGGTTGTAGACGTCGGGCCGAGCCGCTGCAACGGTGTCGACGCTCTCGAGCCGCCCACCGAAGTCGCTCGTGAGCACCTCGATGGCGGCCTCGGGCAGCGCTGCCCGCACCGCCTCGATCACGGCCACAAAGTGAGCGGCACCGCCGTCGGCGAGGTCGTCGCGGGTCACTGTGGTGATGACGACGTGGCGCAGAGCGAGCCGCGCTGCTGCCTCGGCGATGCGACGCGGCTCGTCGGGATCGAGCGGCTCGGGCGTGCGCGTCTCGACCGCGCAGAAGCGGCATCCGCGGGTGCAGGCGTCGCCCATGATGAGAAACGTCGCAGTACCTGCCGAGAAGCACTCGCCGCGATTGGGGCACTTCGCGGACTGGCAGACGGTGTTGAGATTGAGTTCGTCGAGCATCTCGGCGACGGCGGTTGCCTGACCCGGCTGCGCGATGGGGCGGCGCAGCCACGCGGGGAGGCGTCTGGAGGGCTCAGGCTCGCCATGGGAATAGCGGCCACGTGATCGGGTCTGTGTCATGCGCGCCATGCTAACACGCGACGGGAGGCGTGAGCGCACCAGCAATATCCCTATCCCACCCTCGCCGACACCAAACCCGACCATCGTAGGTCAACACCAATCGAGCACCTCAGACGAGATGGTCGGCGTCGGTTCGGCCGCCCATTGTCATGCGCCCATCGGCCCCTCTAGCCGTCCCTGTCCTCTTCCGAGGGCTCGTCGGCCCCGCCCTTAGGAGCGGATCTCCAGAGCACGGACGGATCGCGCCCGACGAAGAGGACGAGTATCACAAAGGGAAGCGCTTGGGCGAAGACCATGTAGGCAACTGCGGTCACGGACTGACCGGTGTCGCCGGCATTGAGCCCGGCAAACGCCGCGTGCATCATCCCTGAGCTGAGGAACCAGTAGTCCACCAGCAGGAAGATGCCCAGCACGACAGCCGCGTAGATCAGCCGACGACGCCAGGACACTCCACGGGCAGCCATGATGACGCTGGCCGCCGAGATCGTGATGAGCGCATCCGCGGGGTTGTAGGTCACTTTGGGCAGCAGCCAGAAGAAGGCCGCCAGGGCCACCGACCAGGCCAGCGTCACCACCACGAAGACCGCGATATCACGCTTGGCTGACATTGCGCCTCGCATACAGCAGCCACCAACCCCAAAGGCCGAAGACCACCAGCATCATCGCGACCTTGAAGAGGTAGTCGTGGACGAACAAGAACGCCTGCGGGGACAGAGTCACGGAGGCCACGACGACTCCGAGCAGTCTGGCGATGTTGACCACCGCGATGGCGGGAATGCCTACGGCCAGACCGATTCCTCGCGTCTTCCAGGGGATGGGGTAGGCCAGAATCAGAGCTGAGTAGAGCGCCATGAGCTGGATGGCGGTGCAATCAGGGTCGATCTCAAGAATGTTCCTGCTGGTCGTGATCTGGATCCCGTTGAGAGTCACAGGAATGCCGATCACCGAACTGAGCGATGCCGTGATGCGAGCGTTGAGTTCCATGAGCCAACCCAGACCGCCCTGCAGTGCGAAGTAGAAGATCACGCCTTCAAGGACCGCGAAGATCACGAAGAAGAGCGCAGCGACAACCGGCAGCGAAGATCGGTCAAACCTGGGCTTGCTCGCCTCGCGCTGCTCCAACTATGTCCCATTCTCTAAATCGAATCTTCAGCAGCCGACAGGCATCCGTGTGACGCTCTGCGAATGCGCTACTCACGTCAGAAACCGCAGAGTAGCATGTCTGGACCCTGATCAGCCTCGTTGAAACTCGGCGGTGCCTGACTGCGCTCAAACCGTCGCTCGTCCATGCTAGCGGCCTCCCGATAGGCTCAGGCTACGAGGTGCTCCCCTTCCTGCGGATCACCCATCCCATCACAAGTCCCCCCATCGCCAGCAGCGCCAGGCTCCAGTCGCTGGATGCCGGTGTGCTGACCGGCGGACCACTGCCGCCGCTCTCCATGATCGTGTAGTCCGAGAAGGAGTGGGCGTGCCCGGTCACGGTGCGCTCGCCCGCGTTCACACCGGTGGTGATGTCGACCCAGGCACTACCCTCCCAGTGGTAGAGATGCAGGTTGGCCGAGTTGGTGACCTTGGTCGGGTCGTAGGAAAGCGTGACGTTGAACCCGTCAGAGGAGTTGAAGGTGGTCGTCGTCGACAGATCGAAATACGAGCCGGCGACAAGAGCAAAGCCACTCGGTGCGGGCTTGAAGCTGCCGGGCACCGTGGCGGTTACCGTGCCGGCCACGGAGGCCGAGTCAAACGAGACGACGATGCCGTCGGCAGGGACGGTGTCGATCCAGGGACCGGCGTGTCCGGTCAGAGTCGCGGTGTTGGGGGCGACGAGTGTGGCCCCGCTCGCACCTGATACCGAGCCCAGCCCCACCGTGACCGTGTAGGTCGTACCCGGCTTCTGGGCGTTCGCGGTCAGGCGCACGGTGGTGTTGCCGGGCTGCAGGGCCGCGGCGCTGACGGTCAGCCCCGGCACCGTGAAGTCGGAGGCCGCCACGGTGGCGGCGTCGAGCGGTGCGGAGAAGAGCACGTCGATCTGGGTGGTGCTGGCCGCCAGAGCCGAGACCACCGTGGGAGCGGTGGGTGCGAAGGTGGCGGTGAGCGTGGCATCGGCGGTGACGTTACTGATCGTCAGCGGATTGGTCGTCGTGGTGACGAAGCCGCCGGTGCCACTCCAGTTCACGAAGTGGTAGCCGGCCGTCGCCGTCGCGGTGACTGCCGAGCAGTTCGCACCGTGGAACACGACCTGGGTGGCCGAGCCTTCCACCGAGCCGCCGGCAGTCGGCGTGTAGCGGACGGTAAAGGAGCCGCCGGTGACTGTCAGCGTGCCCGTGTGATAGGAGATGTCGTAGTTGCCCAGGCCCACGCCACTGGCCGCGCTCGGCGTGACGGTGTAGGTG
>Ga0194044_10000650_pt1 | contig 17472 bp, 18 predicted proteins | sample JunL4417m_MetaG_FD_155460 | JGI IMG/M metagenome (GOLD analysis project Ga0194044, IMG submission 155460) | Anoxic zone freshwater microbial communities from boreal shield lake in IISD Experimental Lakes Area, Ontario, Canada - Jun2016-L442-17m | ecosystem: Environmental > Aquatic > Freshwater...
GAACCACGGACCAACAGATTAACAGAAATTTGAAGTTCATTTTTTTGTAATTAATTCAATGACTTAGTTTAAAAAAGACCCTTTGTGTAATAAGTCGTGTAATAGAAAAAAGTTGTTTTTTACAACTTTTTGGTGGGGAAGGGGGATTTTGCTTGGGGTAAGTGCTTATGATTCAGGTTTTATGCCGATTTGCTTAGCTAATCTAGCAAATCTTACGGTCTCACTTTTAATGAAAGCCGCGAACACTTCTGGAGTTGAGATGGCCGATTCGAAACCTAGATTTGATAAGCGTTCGGCAATATCTGGAAATAAGAATACCTTGGCTACAACAGCATTGATTTGGTTTATGATCTCAGTGGGGGTCTTAGCTGGCGCTACCAATCCCAACCAACTTACGATATTGTAACTTTGCATGCCAGGTGTTACAGAAATTGTTGGAATATCCGGATGGGAAAAATACCGATTATTGCTCGTAACGGCTAGTAACTTGAGTTTGCCTGATTTCACATGAGACAGAATTGCTGAGGGTGCAAAAAACCCGAGATCAACTTGCCCTCCCATTAGATCTGTAATTGCAGGGGTGTCACCCTTATAAGGAATATGCGTCATTGCAATACCTGCCATTGAGCAGAACATTTCTGCGCTAAGGTGGCCTATATTGCCTACTCCAGCCGATGCATAAGAGAATTTATTCGGTTGCTCTTTGGCTTGCTTGATTAAATCTGCAACGGATTTTACTTGTAGGTTACTATTGATAACAAGAAAATAGGGGTATTTCACTAGATTAGTAATTGGGGCAAAATCCTGAGTAATATCATAATTTAGATTGGAATAAAGATTGGGCGCAAAGGTAAGTCCTCCAGGTGCAACTAGTAAGGTGTAGCCATCCGGCACAGACTTAGCAACAAAGCTTGCCCCAATCGTAGCCCCAGCTCCCCCTCGGTTGTCTATCACTACAGACTGCTTTAGTAGTTCAGCCATTTTAACTTCCATAGCTCTTGCCAAGGAGTCAGTCACTCCCCCAGGAGGGTAGGGAACCACTAGCTTGATAGGCCTCATGGGATATGAATTTTGACCATATGCGTGTGGTATGGCAATTGATCCCAGCAGGAACTTGATGATGGTGCGACGTTTAATCATAAGCTTTCTAGTTAAATAATTGAAAGAGGACATTTATAATGATCAAGACAGGAAGTTAGATAAATTTCCAAGGGCTTGCAACAGTAATACCTGTGCGGACAAGCATATCCTTCTCTAGGCCCCTAAGTTTTCGCAAGATCTCCTCTTCGTCAACAGTTAAGATCTGCTTTTTATCAACGATTACTTTCCCGTTGATAATCACCGTTTCACAGCTATCACCGGTAGCTGAATGTACAAGAGCCTGGATTTCGCTAAACATTGGACGCCAATCAAATCGATTAGTGTCGAAGATCGCTATATCAGCTTTTTTACCAACTTCGAGGGAGCCAATTTCATGTTCAAGTCCAAGCGCCTTTGCACCATTTATAGTTGCCATCTCAATAGCACACTCAGCTCCCATAATTTCAGGGTCCAATCGTAAGCCCTTATAAAGACAGGCCTCTAAATTAAGTACCCGAATCATGTCGTGGTAGTTTGAGCAGTCAGAACTATCACTACCCAGTGCAACGGTAACGCCAGCATCAAGCATCTCAGGAAATCGGCCAAATTGGAATGCATAGCCGAGTTTCAATCCCGTAGATGGACAAGTTACAACCTTAACATTGTGTTTGGCGAGGATCTCTACTTCAGGCTGATTGATATACAGCATATGGACTAGGACTAGGTTACTGCCAAGTACGCCAAGCTGTTCCAGGTGTTCAATAGGCCGGCAATTATTCCTTACACGTGACTCGTTAACAGTATCGTTCCATGCTGACTCGTGCATCGTCATTATGACCCCATAGCTATCAGCCATTTTCTTTGCTTCAATAGCTAATTCATCTGAGTAACGTTGCATCCCGACAATTGTGACGCAGGTCTTGATATTTTTTCTATTACTGTATTTTTCAAGTAGATGTTGTTGTTTTTTGAGGATATCGCTAGTCGACTCCATCAGCGAGCTATGGCCTAGGCTAGCCCGATCAAATGCTCTCCGACCCATAAGGCCTTTGATACCAATTTCCTCGATGCCACCTTCCAGCACTTCAATTGGGTGGTAAGAGCCTGATTCTAGAAACGTGGTAGTTCCGCCCTTTAGCATTTCGATAAGCAGTGCCTTGGAGCCCCAGACTTCATGGTCGACAGTCAGATGAGGTGAGATGTTGTAATGAGTGTACCGTGATTGGACTGCTGGACCAAGCGTATCTGGCATCAGCCCCTTGCTCATATGATGACTGAAGTGAATATGGGAGTTAATGAGTCCAGGTATGACTACTTTATCAGTGCAATCGAGGATTTGAGATGCTTGGTATTCTCGGAGCGCCTCATCCTTTTTACCAACGAAAACTATATCTTCTCCAAGAATTGCGATTCCCATGTCCCGGATCACTCGCCTTTCTTGGTCAACAGTAATAGCAGTTCCGCCACATAGTAATAAATCAACTGATATTTTCTTCTCAGATTTCAAATTACTATCCATTAGCATTTCCTTGCTTTTTATTCCGGCTTTTTTAATTTAGCGCTAAGATTAAAGAGGGTTTAACTTTACTAAATCATTGAACTGCTGTCAATTTAGGTCCACGACCAAAGAGAGTTTTTCTATAGTAAATCATTGCAGCAACATGGGTTGATTCTGCAATAGTTTGGGTACTTGGGTTTGGGGTGCTGGAGGTCTGTAACCTAAAGCGCTATGGGGCCTGACTTGGTTATAGTGTTTCACCCACTCCCCCACGATGATCTGGGCTTCTTTTAGGTTATAAAAGATCTCCCCATCCAAAAGGTTGTCCCTAAAAGTGCCGTTAAAGCTTTCACAAAAGCCATTCTCCCAGGGGCTGCCTGGTTCAATGTAAGCAGTTTTCACTCCAATGCCAGATAACCAACTACGCAGTTCTTTGGCAATAAATTCTGGGCCATTATCACTGCGGATGTACTCTGGGATACCGTTGTCAATCATGGCGTTGGCCAGTTGTTCAATCACTTGGATCGAGCCAATTCTTCTGGCGCAGTGGATCGTTAAGCATTTTCTACTGAACTCATCAATTAGGGTGAGCATACGGATCTTGCCACCATAGGCATCTCTAATAAAGACAAAATCATAACTCCAAACATGATTGGGAGCAGTAGCTCTTAGCCTCATACAACTGCCATCGTTAAACCAGAGTCTACCCCTGGGAGGCTGCTTTTGCGGGATCTTCAGACCTTCCTCTCGCCAGATGCGAGCAACCCTTGCAGTAGTCGCTTGTCCCCAACCAGCGCTGCGCATCATGCTGGCAATAAATCGATAACCGTATCTACCGTAGGTGCCGGCCATCCGGATGACCTCGGCTCTCAGCGGCTCTTCGTCATCTCTAGGCAATGGCATATAGCGATACGCTGCTCTAGATAGCCCCACTAATTCACAAGCTAAGCGCTCTGATGTTGAGTATTTATTCATCAACACCTGAGCAGCTGTTTTGCGTTTAGCAGGGCTTAGAAGTTTCCCTTAATAACTTCCTTAAGCATGACTTCTCGCAAGGAGAGATCGGCAACAAGCTTCTTTAAGCGGGTATTTTCCAGTTCTAGATCTTTGTACTTACGAGCTTGGTCTACCTTCATACCGCCGTAGATCTTGCGCCAACGGTAGTAGCTTTGCTCTACCGTTCCCACTTCTTTGCAAGCCTGAGCTAGGGTTTTGCCATTGGTGGTTAAAACATCGATTTGCCGCAGTAAGGTGACGATTTGCTCGGGTTTAAGACGTTGGCCTTTTGCCATATTTAGCACTCCTTTAAGTGAGAGATTATCAAAAATCCTCTCTTTTGGAGTGGTACTAAAAATCAGGTCAGTTCATGGAGCCTAGAGTTGGTTCAAAGCGAACCCAAGCACTATCTAGAGTAATATTAAATGAATCAGGAATATTGGTACGTGAAATTGCTAATTTATGGGCTTAAATAGTAAAACGGAGCTCTGGTATAACTAAAAACTTATGCAAGTAGGAACAAATACATCATTTATTTTGGAGGGCAAGAGAAATAACCCAGTTTTAGTGCTGGCGAATTCACTCGCTGCTTCACCATCAATGTGGGATACACAAGTTAAGTCATGGGTAAAGAACTACCAGGTTTTACGATTTAGCTATCCAGGACATGGCGATACAGTAGCGAATGACAAAGTTACAACAATTGATTTATTGGCTGCCGAATTAATGGCCTTATTAGACCAATTAAATATTAAAAAGTTTAGCTTGGTTGGTTTATCTCTCGGTGCCATGCTAGGTTTATATGTGGCTGCAAAAAATCCTGGTCGCTTACAAGCCTTGGTTGCTGCTAACTTTAGACCTTTTCAAAATGAAACTACTAAAGAGCAGTGGCATCAGCGAATTACTGCTGTAAAAGAAAAAGGTATTGAAGCTATTGTAGATGGTACTGCTGAGCGATGGCTGTCTGCATCTTTTCGTTCGGCGAATATGGGGATTGATAAAAAAATACGAAAGATGATTAGAGAAACTTCCGCAGAAGGTTTTATGGCTTGTGCTCAAGCAGTCAAGGATTTCGATGCTAGACCTTTTCTTGCAGAAATTAAGTGCCCAGTCTTATTAATTAGTGGTTCAGAAGATTTAGCTGCCCCAGTAGCTGAATTTGTTGCTGTTAAAACAGCAATACAGAATAGTTCTTATTTAATGCTTGAGGCTGCACATATTTCAAATATTGAACGCGAAAAATATTTTACGTCAGCCGTGTCTAATTTTTTAAAACTTAACTTATCGACGTAGTCAACTAGAGAAACTTATAAATGGTCCAGAAACGACTTGGTGTAGCAGTAATTGGATATGGCTGGTGGGGCAAAACTATTGTTGCTACCCTGCAGGCCAACCCTTTAATAAAGGTTGAAATGGTGGTGGAGGTAGATCCTGCTATTTGTGCAAATGCAAAATTGCTGGGCGATAAAAATGATTTTATTGTTTCATCGTCGTTTGATGATGCGATTACTAGTACAGAAGTTGAGGCAGTAATTTTATGTACCCCCCATTTATTTCATGCACAGCAAATTAAAGATGCTGCTAAATCTGGAAAGCATGTATTTTGTGAAAAGCCTTTGTGCCTTACGTTTGCAGATGCAGTAGGATCAGTTGCAACCTGTAAGACTGCTAATGTGCTATTAGGCATTGGGCATGAGCGGCGCTTTGAACCAGCGATTATTGAGCTTCGGCGCCGCATCGTGAATGGTGATTTAGGTACTATTTTACAAATTGAGGGCAACTTTAGTCAGGATAAATTTTTTGCATTACCGCCAGATAATTGGCGCTTATCTAATGAATTGGCTCCATGTGGCCCTTTATCGGCAACTGGAATACATCTAGTAGATTTAGCAGTTGCTATTTTAGGACCAGCTAATAGTGCCTTAACGCGCTTAAACACATTGGCAAGCAATTTTGCTAATGGTGATACCTTGGCCATAATGTTGGGATTTCCTAGTGGGGCAACTGCGCTAATTAGTGCAATTTTAGCAACTCCATTTGATGGGCGCTTTGCTGTTTATGGATCTAAGGGGTGGATTGAGATAAGGGATCGAACTCATCCTGAAAATCCAACAGGTTGGGATGTCAGTGTTGTCTTAAGCGGTAAAGAGAAAGTGACTCATTTTGAGGAACCCCACACTGTAGTTCGTGCTAATTTAGAAGCATTTGCGAACGCCGTTCGTGGGGCATCATCATATCCAGTTTCTCATAAAGAACTACTTTCAACTGTAGCTGCTTTAGAGGGAATTATGAAATCAGCCGTGACTGGCCAAATTGAAAAAATACCCGTAGTTCTTAACGAGTACGAATAAAATGAATAAGTACTAAATACAATAAAAATTTAACGGAATATTGCGATGAAATATAGCACCTTCATGATGCCTTTGCATCCTCCGGGTCGTAACTTGGTAGAAACTCTTCATGAGGATCAGGAGGCAATTATTTTGGCTGACCAGCTTGGTTTTTCTGAGGCTTATGTTGGTGAGCACGTGACTGATGCATCGGAAACGGTAACATCATCAATGATTTTTTTAGCGTCATTAATTAACCGCACTACTAATATTAAATTAGGTACTGGCACAATTAATCTTCCGAATTCGCATCCAGCTAATGTTGCTGCGCAGGTTGCCATGTTAGACCACCTGTTACAGGGCCGTTTCATCATGGGCATTAGCCCTGGAGGCTTGATGTCTGATGCAGAGGTTTTTGGTAACTTCGATAAAGATCGAAACGCGATGTTTGTAGAGGGCATTAATACAGTTTTAAAAATCTGGGAATCAGATCCTCCATACAATATCGAAGGCGATTACTGGAATATTTCGGTGGAGAAAACAATGATTCCTGAGATCGGTCAAGGTTTTATTATGAAACCATTTCAGAAACCGCACCCACTGATTGTGGGCACTGCTGTTGCGCCATTTTCCAAAGGTGTTACCGAGATGGCAAAGCGGGGTTGGCAGCCTATTTCAGCCCCCTTTTTGATGCCTGAGTGGGTAAAAACGCACTGGCCTAAATATGTTGAAGGACGTGAGGCCATCGGAGCAGTAGCACAGCCTGATGAGTGGCGGGTTGCTAAAAGTATTTTTGTTGCAGATGATGAGACTACAGCAAAACGCTACGCGCTTGAAGAGGGCGGGCCATATCATTTTTACTTTAAACAATTGGTACGTAAATTAGTAGGCGGAGGAGGGCGAACGAATTTATTTAAAGTAGATCAAAGTATGCCTGATTCAGAAATAACTGCAGATTATGCAACGAAGCGTTTAGTTTTGGCCGGTACAGTTAACTCGGTAGTTGATCAAATTTTGGCCTTCAGAGAACAGATTGGTGAGTTTGGTCAATTGCTTTACGCTGGCCATGATTGGATGGATCCAGGATTAGCGAAACGATCAATGCACTTATTTGCCACAGAAGTGATGCCACGAGTAAACGCCGCCATCAAGTCATAAAGTTCGAATAAAGATATTTTAGGATTCTGCGAGGAATAAATGAATGAGTTATTAAGTGATCGAGTAACATATTCTGCAATAATTGACAGACAAAAACTCGTCTTGCCCGAATCTGCCCGAATGGTGGTTTGGTTGATAGTTAACATTGAACATTGGTCTATCGCAAACTCAATGCCTCGTACCGTACTAAGCCCGCCTATGGGGCAGCCATTACAGCCCGACCTACCTAATTGGGCTTGGCATGAGTATGGCATGCGAGTTGGGTTTTGGCGTATATTTGACGCCCTAAATCAACGTAAGATTATTCCCACCCTAGCGACTAATGGAATTGTTTGTACATCATATCCACGCGTAGCCGAAGCCGGACTGCAAAAAGGTTGGGAAATGATGGGTCATGGCTATATACAAGGGCCAATGCATAAATTACCTAATCAATTAGAATCGATTGAGCAAACCATTGAAGCGATTAAAAAATTTAGTGGGAAGGCGCCAGTTGGATGGGAGAGTCCTGGTTTAACAGAAAATGATGAGACTATAGACCATCTATCTCAGGCTGGTATTGAATACGTAGCTGATTGGGTATTAGATGATCAACCAGTTTGGATTCAGGCAAAACCAAATTCTGTTCTTTCAGTGCCATACACGGTTGAACTTAATGATATTCCAATGATGCTTTTGCAGGGAAATCGAGCTGATGAAATGCTCAGAAGGGGAATAGACCAATTTGAAAGGCTTTGGTCTGATAGTGAAAGTAATCCACGAGTAATGGCGCTGAGTGTTCACGCTTATATTACTGGTGTGCCCCATCGAATTACTTACTTTGAAAAATTGCTCGATTATATTCAACAGAAAGATGGAGTATTAATCAAAACAGGGGAATGGATTTCAGATTGGTACCGAAATCAAGTGCCAGCCCCAAAATAATGCTTAAATGAATGATTGATAAGGGAGGTTGCAATGGGTTTAAAGTTTATGGAGCACATTTTAATTTTGACCCATGATCCCGATGGTACAAGAGATTGGTTTTGCAAGCATCTTGGATTTCGCGATGGGTATCATCCCGATTTTGGTTTTCCAGTGCACTGGCTATATATTGGCAACCAAGATGTCATTCATATTGGTAAGGCAAAATTTTCTGATCATCAAGATACTTACTTGCGCACCCCCAGCGATAAGCAAGTTCATAATTCCCCATCTTCTGGAGCAATGGGATCTGGCAGAGTAGACCATATCTGCTTTAATTGCGAAGGAATCAATGAATTTCTCGAGCGCCTGACGAAAAATAATATTGAATTTAGCGAGCGTAAAGCACACAGCTCTAATTTATATCAATTATTTATGCGGGAGCCAATTAATGGCATCAAAATTGAGCTTAATTTTTCTGCTGAAGAGGCAGTACAGGCCGGCCGTGTCCCTGGCTGGACGGATGCCGGTGTCTCTGCTAAACAGGTTTTCTGATGTTATTTGTTAAGTTTATTTCCATACAGCCCCGTTGGCTTAATTAACAAGATAATTAACATCATGGCGAACGGTGCCATGATGGCCAGTGGAGCATAGATTAGCGATCCAATAGACACAACCTGACCCACAATGATTGATGAAATTAAGGTACCCTTAATACTGCCCAGACCACCAATAATGACAACCATAAACACAAATGCCAGAATTTCTAGTCCCATACTCGGATCAACCATAATTAGTGGCGCGTAAAGCCCGCCACCCAATGCCGAGAGCGCGCCTGCCAGTACAAAGGTAATGGTAAAAAGTCGTGAGGCATTAATGCCAAGTCCCTCAACGTGGTTCATGTCTTCAATACCAGCACGAATGGCTTTGCCAATAATGGTTTTATTAAGAAAAAGCCAAATACCGATATAAACTAAGCCCGCAATTGCAATAACTAAAATTCGATAGGCAGGAACATCGGTTCCCAGCAGGTCGATTTGATTAGCAAATGGAGGCTTAATAGGGCGCGGGATAACTCCCCAAATAGCTTTGATAATTCCAATTCCACCTAAGAGGATACCAAAAGAAGTGATCATACTAAATGTGAGTTCGCGTTCGTAGATACGTCTAAAAATTAGTCGCTCAACAATAAAGGCAACCAGACCACCCACCATAACCCCAGCAATAATACCCAGCCAAAAATTATTGCTTACGGTTACAACTGAATAGGTTATATAAGCACCAATCGAATAATAAAGTAATTGATCAAGGCTAATAATGCGCATTAATCCAAAGCACAGTGACAAACCAATAGAGATTAAAAAATAAATACTAGCTAGACTTAGACCAAAAATAACACCAGAAAAAAGTAGTTGAATATCCATTTATTTTGGTTTCTTTTTATTTAAATTCGAAACCCGCGCTTTTTCTAGCCATTTATTGAGAGCATTCTCAGCCCCCCCGTATAAACCACTGGAATTAGTTAGCATAATAAATACTAGAATGAAGCCAATAAAGAGCTCCCAATTACCAATCATCTTACTAATGACATCGCGAAGTCCGGTATAAGCGATAGTGCCAACCAAGGGACCAAATAACGTACCTACACCACCTAAAATAGTTACAACAATAGGATCTGCTGTGCGAGAGGGGCTAGTAATTTCAGGGCTAACTGAACCAAGATAGACTGCATAGAGACAGCCAGCGAGGGCTGTGCTGGTATTGGCAATCACAAAGGCCATTAAGCGAATACGAAAATTGCTATAGCCTAAAAATTGAAATTTAGTTTCATTAATTTTAGTAGCTAGACAGCAGGCTCCGAAAATAGTGCCATCAACGTATTTATAAAAAGCCCATAAAACAATGGCAATAAGTAAAGCGAAAATAAAAAAATCACTTGGTTTAGTTAGGTCTAAAATTGGAGTAGAAGTAATATTTGTTAAAAACCATAAACCATTATCGCCCTTAGTTATCTTTACTAAAACCTTTTGCATCATATAAAAAATAATGACTGCTAATGCTAGATTCACTAAGGCAAAATAATCACTTCGCAAGCGAACAAATAAAGGCGCTACTATGAGAGCAAAAATAAATCCAGCGGTAACTCCAGCGAGAATTCCAATATATGGATTTGTGCCAAAGTAAAATAAATAAAATGCTGTTCCATAGGCGCCAATTGCTAAGTAAGCAGGTTGACCAAAGGATATAAACCCTACGCGACCAAGCAGGAAGTTGCAGCCAATAGTGTAAATAGAAAAAATAAGTACTTCATTGACAAAGGGTAACGGTAGAAATAGGCGTCCGATTGCGACTAGCGAGAATGCAATGATAATTCCGCGCCACCAGCGCCATGCGTTTAACATTAAATAGCCTTATAGATAAGGTTCGCAAACATTTGGGGTAATTTCATCAGGGGTTGTTAATTCGGCCACTATCCGGCCTTCACGTATTGCATAAACACGATTAGCAAGGGCGCAAATTAAGGGTAAATTTTGTTCAACGATAACGATTGAAGTTTTTTTACTTAACTCAGTGAAGACATGACGTAAGTGAGTAACGATACTGGGCGCTAAGCCTTCGGTAGGCTCATCGATTAAAAGCAGTTTTGGGGCCCCTAAAATAGCCCTACCAATCATCAGCATTTGGCGTTCCCCACCACTTAAGAAGCCAGCTTTTCTATCTAGTAATAGTTTTAATTTTGGAAAATAATTAAAAACGGGCTCCCAGTTATAGTCTTTACTGGCATAACTTCCTAACTCTAAATTTTCTCGAACCGTTAGATCGGAAAATACTTTCTTATCTTGTGGCACATACTTAATACCAAGTTGTGCAATTTGGAATGGATGCAGGCCAACTAAATTATGGTTTGGTATGTTTACTTCGCCTGAAGAAAGTTTTATAAATCCAGAAATAGATTTCAGGAGGGTAGTTTTCCCCGAGCCATTCCGACCTACACAAGCAACAATTTCATTTGGAAAAACCTTAAAATTAATATCAAACAAAACTTTTGATTCACCGTAAGCAGCGTTTAATTGAATTACCTCTAAACTAGAGAATGAATTAGTCATTGCCTTCCTAGTCTGCTTCTATTTGCCAGTAACTACGTCTTACCTCTGGATGGTTTAGGCAATCTTCATATCCGCCTTCGGCAATAACACGACCCTCATGCATTACCATCAACCGCTCAACAAATTTTTCAATATGAGAAATTTTATGCTCTACCAACACAATAGTTTGCTTGCCAATATGACGGCGAAGTACTTCTAATACACCCCTAATTTCTGAGTCAGCAAGGCCCGCAAGTGGCTCATCTAATAAAAGTACTTCTGGTTCAGCTAAAACAGCCATAGCAATTTCTAGCCGCCTTTTTTCCCCGAGACTAAGATGTTGAACCTGGCGATCTTTTAGTTCAAGTAAATTAAAAGTTTCAAGAGTGCTTAGAATTTTTGGATTGTTATAAAACGATTTTCGAGTAGTTAGTAACAATTCTTTTGCAGAGGTCTGATGATTTGCACGGAAATAAACAAGAACCAGATTATCGGTAACATTTAAGTTATCAAAAGTTGAAGTTAGTTGAAAAGTTCGGGTAAGTCCTTTCGCAACCCGTTCTTGTGCGGTCATCCGAGTAATATCTTCCCCTTTAAGCGAAATACTACCTTCGTCAGGAAAAAATAAACCTGTTAGGAGGTTGAAAAAGGTGGTTTTCCCGGCACCATTTGACCCAAGAATTCCAACAATTTCAAATTCATTGACGGAAAAATTGACGTTATTAACAGCCTTAAGACTACCAAATTTTTTGCTTACTCCATGAGCCTGCAATATTGCTTTTGACATTAGTTTTTATAAAAATCAACCGAGCTAAGCCTAGGCGATATCTGTTTATTAGTAGCCTAATGATTTAAGGGATGGCATTACTTGTTCTCCACCAGCTGAGCCTATTACTGTAAAAAGATCCCATTCATTCTTTTGCTCTTTTGCGCCTTTCCCTTTAACTAAAAATGCAGCATATTTATACTCTGCTGCATGATCTTCTCTCCAGCGAGCGGCACCTTTAACGCCAGTATTAAATTTTCCACCATTAGTTTGAATTGCGGCAGCAGATTTGATTGGGTCGAATGATTTTGACAATTCAAATCCACGAAACATTTCTAAATATGCAATATAGGCTATTGCAGCATAGGCGTCGGGAGGGCGTCCATACTTTCCGCGGTAAAGGTCGGTAAATTCCTTGGCACTTTTAGCCAATTCCTTATCTGGAAAATTCTCTAGGTCATAGTAGAAGTAGTGCATTGCATACACACCTTCCAGGGCTTCTGGGGGAAGCCCTTTAGCAACTACATTAGTTATGAAAGCATTGAAGATTGTCATTTCTTTATTTAAACCCATTTGCTGCGCTTGTTTTAGAAGAGCAACAGCATCTGCAGCAAACTGGGCTGCAATAAACACATCTGGTTTTGCCGCCTTCACTTTTTGTAAAACAGTTGTGTAGTCTGCAGTGCCAAGCGATAATTCATCGTAACCAACAATTTCAGCGCCATATTCTTTGGCGGCAGCATATACGCCATCACGAATATCCCAACCAAAGCTATCTGCACGGGCTAGAAAGAAGATTTTTTTCTTGCCAAGAGTTTTGATTGCGGCTTGGCCTGCCATGTAGCCTACAGTCCATGGGCTATATGCAGTTGCAAAGGTCGTTGGTGATAACTTACCTTTTTCAAATGCTTCTTTAGCCATCACGCAGACTGGAAAGTAGGGTAGCGGATCTTTCTTCACCATGGCATTAATTGCATAGGCCAAGGGCGCAAAGGTTTGTCCACCCAAGCCTTTTACACCTTCATCAACCATATACCGATAACGGCGTACTCCTACGTCTTGCTTAGCTTCATCATCAGCAACTACACCCTCAACCTTAACTTTGCCATTGGGCATATTGAGGCCACCGCGCTTATTAATTACATCAATTGCTAATAAAGCACCATCTCGTTGGGTTTCTGCTACTGCAGCAAAGGTTCCAGTGAGTGGTAGCAGGATTCCAACCTTAACTGTGCTTGGGTCGGCTGCGTGAGCACTATTTAGAAAATTACTAAAAAGAAAGCTGAAAAAAAGCGGAAGGATATAAAGTATATTTTTCATAGTCACACTTTTCAAAAAATTGTCATTAAAGCATACAGTAAATCTAGGGCTTTAAGGGTAGATATAAACCCTTATATTTTGTTTGGCCGTGGAAGCTGGCCCGATTATTTTGTTGTATATTTAGTGAATCCGTTGCTCAATTTAAGGTAATTTTGACCTATTTTGATTGAGCTAAAAAAGGGAAGAGACATGAAACAAATTAATCTTGGAATTATCGGTACTGGTTGGTGTGGCGGCATTCGAGCCGAGGCAGCCAGAGCAAGTGCCCTAGTAAAAAATATTTATCTTGCCGAAACCAATGAACTTCGTCTAAAAGAAATTGCTGATTTAGTAGGGGCTAAAATAGCGACTACCGATTATCGTGAGATATTGAAGATCAAGGAAATTGATGCCATTATCATTTCTGCGACCCCAGAAACTACCCACTTTCCAATGGCTCGCGATGCTTTGTTAGCTGGTAAGCATGTTTTTTTAGAAAAGCCAATTGCTCTTGAGTTAGCCGAGGCAGATGAGTTAATTGTATTAGCTCGTAATGCTAATTTGAAATTTACCATTGGATATTCTCAGCGCTTTAATCCTAAATTTGCTTACGTAAAAAAATCAATAACCACTGGCGCTATTGGTAAACCTGTGAGCATTTTAGTTAGTCGGCATATTACTAGAGGTTTAGGTAAGAAGATTAGCGGTCGCGTTAAGTTATCACCTGCTGCAATGGAATCAACTCATGATCTTGATTTTGTCTTTTGGTGTTTAGAGCCCGCTAAACCAGTAAAAGTATATTCGCAAATAAATTATGGTGCAATGCGCGAGTCAACCGGTGCTGATGTGCCTGACTGCCAATGGATTACGGTAACTATGGATAGCGGGCTTTCTTTTGTAGTTGGGGGTGGCTGGAGTTTGCCTTTAGGATACCCGAATTTTTCAACTACTTGGATTGAGTTTATTGGTACTGAAGGCGCTGTAATGGTTGATGATAGCCATAAAGATGTGATGATTAATACCGTTACCAAAGGCATGCAATTTCCAATGTCAACCATGCCAGGAGAACGAGTTGATCATGTTTTTGCAGGACCTATGGCAACAGAAACGGTCCATTTTATTGAGGCTGTTGCTTTAGATCGGCCGGTATTGGTGACTGGTGAACAAGCTCGTACTGTGATGGAGGTCTATATGGCCGCCGATATTTCTGCCGAAACTGGCGATCCCGTTTACTTGCCTTTGTCGAAAGAAAAATTGAAGCTAGTAGCTAGTTAATTTATGCGTGATCGTCAGGCAAAAAATATTGGTTTAGCTATTGTAGGCGCGGGTCGCGTTGGGTTATTTCGTGGTGAAGTAGCTGCACGCCATGCGCAAGTGGGGTGGATTGGTATAGCGGAGAAAAATCCCGAGCGAGCAAAGTTTGTCGCTGAAAAATTGAAGGCAGATTTTGTTACCTCTGACTATATGGAGTTACTTAATCGACCCGAGGTAAATGCCACAATTATCTCTACCGATGAGCATTTACATGTTGCTCCAATCTTAGCCGCAGTTGAACGCAAGCATTCATTATTGATTGAAAAACCGTTAGCAACTGATTTAGCTGATTCAGCTGAGATTCTTAAGGCAATAGAAAAGGCAGGTGTTGATGCGGTTGTTGGTTATACCCAGAGATTTCGTAGACGCTGGTTAGCCGCCAAGGAAAAGGTAAGCACTGGCCAATTAGGCGATGTTACGCTGGTTTCCTCTAGGGCTTTTATGAATAGACTAGTGGCAATTGATAACTATAAGCGCACTGATCAACCTGAAAAAATTTCGCCCATGGTGATTTCGGGTACGCATGCTTTAGATATTGTGATGTGGATGATGGAGGATAAAACCCCAGTAGAAATTTATGCTCGATCAATAGATAGAGCACTTGGTCCTGAGTGGAAAGGAATAGATGCAACCGCTGGTGTAATTACTTTTTCAGATGGAACTATTTATCAGTCGACAATATCTTGGGCTTTACCGATAGTTTGGCCGGGGGCTGTCTATAGCTTAGATATTGGTATTGTAGGAACGGAGGGCGTTCTAACCATTGACGATACCCATCGTGATATTGTTTTAGCAACTAGCAAATCGCAAAGCGAGGGCTATGCACCCGACGCCGCCCGTCGTGTCGATTTCATGGGTAGCTATCCTCCTGGGGATATTGCCTTAGGCGAATTGCGTGGACCCATGAGAGAAGAAACAGAGTCATGGCTCAATCGAGTCTCATTAAACCTTCCTACACCAGCTGCAACGGCAGCGGAAGCTCACCGAAATTTAATGCTTACCAAGGCTTTTGATTTATCTGCGCGCTTAAAAAAACCCATTTCTTTACCAATTTTGTCAGCAGACGATATTTATTGATAGCCTCTATTTAATTTTGGAGATTTATGAATAATTACCTGAAATATAGAGTCAGTTTTTTTAAAAAAATAGCTTGCTTGCTTGTCTTAGTAGGTCTGCATATTACTGCCGAAGCGCAGCCTGTTTCGTACCCAAATAAACAAATCAAACTGATTATTCCTTTTGCCCCTGGTGGGGCATCAGATTTTATCGGTAGAATTATTAGTGTCAAGTTAAGTCAAATTCTTGGCCAGCAAGTGGTTGTTGATAATCGTTCTGGTGCGGCTGGTAATATCGGCATGGAGGCAGCTGCAAAATCAGCTCCCGATGGATACACAATCTACCTGGGAAATATTGGCACTATTGCTATCAATCCTGCTATATTTCCAAATCTCAATATTAACCCCTTGCGTGATTTCATACCGATTGCCCAAGTAGTTGATGTTCCAAGCGCCTTAGTAGGCAATATAGACTTTCCTCCGAATAATGTGACGCAATTAATTACTTATTTGCGAGCCAATCCTGATAAATTTAATTTTGCTACTCCAGGGGGTGGCAGTGCCAACCGCCTTGAGATGGAAGTTTTTATGAAGCTCACAGGAACCAAGATGACACATATACCTTATAAGGGCGGCGGCGGTCCAGCAGCCGTTGGTTTGATTGGTAGCGAAACTCAGGTTATGTTTAATACACTTCCCTCTGTTAAGCAATTTATGGTTGCTAATAAACTTAAAAGCTACGCTGTTACAGGGCTAACTCGCCAACCAGGACTACCTAATGTGCCTACAATGATTGAGCTTGGATACCCTGAATATAAAACGGGTTCTTGGCAAATGATCATGGTACCTATAGGAACACCAAAAGATATTGTTAATAAACTCTTTGAAGCCATAACTCAAGTAATGACAATGCCAGATGTGGTTGAGCGCATTGTGAATGGTGGGGCGAATATAACTTTAAGTAAGTCTCCGGTTGAAGCTAAAGATTTTGTCGCAGCCGAATTAAAAAAGTGGAGCGGTGTAGTTAAAGAATCTGGAGCCGTTTCAGATTAAGATCTTCTCGTCAGAAAATCTTACCTTTTTTATATCTCTGCGCCTAGGATTAAGGCTTTATTTGAGGTGATCTGACTTGATTTTTAGTAACACTCCAAAAGAGAGGAAATTTGACAATTTAATACTACACCTTTAAGTTCAGTAACTTTGCTGCATTGCCACCTAAAATTGCAATTCTTTGCGCATTACTAAGTCCAGGTGTAGCCATCACGTGCTCAACGGGATACTCTTCCCAAGGAATAGGATGATCTGTGCCAATTACAACTTGACTCGCGCCAACTTGGGCTACTAGATGACGCAAAGCCTCGGGGGTAAAGACAAGAGAATCAAAGAAAAGTTGGTTAAGGTATTCAGTCGGCTTCTTTTTGAGAACAATATTAGGGTCACAATTTTGTGGTGATACAAAACAGCTGTGGTCCATACGGGGTGCATAAGAACCCAAGAAACCACCGCCATGCGCAGCCAATATTTTTAACTGCGGATATTTATCTAAAACTCCTTCATAAATGAGGTGCTGCAGAGCGATTGTTGTATCGAGTGGGTTACCAATCACATTTGACATCCAGCCATTGCCTTTAAAGCGTTGGGCAAGTTGAGGAGTGCTTTGTGGATGAATAAATAGTGTGACGTTAAGCTCTTGGGCCTTAGCAAGCACTGGATGGTACTTTGGGTCGGCAAAGTCCTGACCTAAAACACTGCCACCAATAGCAGCACCACATAGACCTTGTTTTTTAACTGCATATTCCAATTGTTTAACAGCTAATTCTGGAAATTGCATAGTGAGTGATGCAAAAGCAGCAAATTTATCAGAACGAAGAGCGCATAGTTCAGCAAGGTGAATATTATTTAGTCTACAGATCTCTGCAGCGGTATCTTTATCCTTGCGGTACCAAAATGGATTGATACTTAAGACTTGCATATCAATACCTTGTGC
>Ga0194044_10000654_pt1 | contig 17448 bp, 6 predicted proteins | sample JunL4417m_MetaG_FD_155460 | JGI IMG/M metagenome (GOLD analysis project Ga0194044, IMG submission 155460) | Anoxic zone freshwater microbial communities from boreal shield lake in IISD Experimental Lakes Area, Ontario, Canada - Jun2016-L442-17m | ecosystem: Environmental > Aquatic > Freshwater >...
TCTTCAGAGCCGGCGCTCCATGCCAATATTGTGTCTGATAAAGAACGGATGCCTTCCCTTGAAGCTGTCCTTTATGCCCTTGAAGAAATTAAAAAAAACATTCGTACAGAGTTCACTGCGCTAAGATCTGAACTCAAGTTATGACGAAAGAGAGGATAATCCAAAACGCTTATGGTAATATTTTGTGAAGAATGCGGAGAAAAATATGTTTTACCGCAACAATTAGCCACCATTCCGGCAGAATTTAAATGCCGAAACTGTCATGATATTTTTAAGATTCCACAATCTGTTTTGAAGAACAGTCAAACTGAACAGGTGGATAAAGCAGATGAAAGAGGGGATTAAAAACCCTTCCGCTCCACTTCCTGCACTCAGGCGATAGACCCTGAAATGACTATTCCAGCAGCCAAAGGCTATTTCGCTATTCCTGTAAAGTACTTTCAAACCCTTTGAAACCGCCAGAGTTTCAAGTTTTCTGGCTGAGGTTTTTAAAATAATGAGCGCTACTGCCGCCCATAAACAGTCAGATATGAATACCAAGATTCGTGAGGCTGAGATGTATCAGTCCATGGGACTTTTGGAAGCCAGTCTGGAAATCTATTGCCACTTGCTTTCAGACTCAAGTATCTCGGATCCGCAAATAGAAGAGAATATTCAAAGCAGGGCTACTTCCCTTCGTACGCAAATCCAGGAACTGGAGAAAGAAGATGTTGGCAAAGTTTCCCAGAAAGAGCTTTCCATTCTTCAAGCCAGCCCCATTGCGGATGAAACTCCTGAAACTCTGATGGAAAGCGCAGCCGCCCTTAAAGAACTTGGACTATTTAAAGAGTCTGTCATTGAGTATGAAAAAGCATTCGCCAAGAATCCTTTTGCTCCAAATCTGGTGAATCGGCTTATGAACTGTCTGTTTCAACTTCACACCCCGCGCCAAGTTGTGGACCATTTTTCCGGCCTGATTCATGCCCATGCTATTGGGAAGCCTGAACAAGCCAATCTGGTTTTCACTATGGGGCTTGAGTTTGAAAAACTGGAGCAAAAGGATTATGCGATTGAATTGTATAAATCTGCTCTTGAAATGGATCAGGGGGACAAAAAGATCGAGTTGAGACTAAATGCCCTTATGGTGCAACTGGCGCCGGGGTCGCGGTACGATTATCTGATTCATCAAAAATTAATTACTCCAGGGCAACTTCAGAAAGCTCTGGTCATTTATCAAAAAACTCGAAAAAGTGTGGAATTTATTCTTATGGAAGAGTTCCACTTGAAAAAAGAAGATATCGGCAAATCCCTTTCCGCGTTTTACGGCTGTCCATTCGTATCCTTTGACCCCAAACATCCCGTTCCTTTTGAACTCATTCGAAGGCTAAAAAAATCTTTTCTGATTCATAATGTATGGGTTCCCCTGGACTGGGGGAAAAACGTCATGAAAATCATTGTGGATGACCCCAAGGATATCCGAAAAACCGATGATATAAAAGCTCTGATCAAAATCCCCGACATTGAGCTTTTGGTAGGAATCAAAGAAGATATCATTCAGTTTATTAACATGTTTTACGAAGAGAAGCCGATAGATCCCAAGGAATCGTCTATAGATTTTGATGATATTGTTCCTGATATCAGCTTTGATGAAGAAAATGAGGAGGCGGTCGAGTCTATGGATGAATCCACCAGCCAGGTGGTCCGTCTGGTGGATCAGATTCTGGTGGTGGCTTACCGGAGTGGTGTTTCGGATATTCATATTGAACCATCGCCTGTTACCAATAAAACGGGGATCAGGTTCCGAATGGATGGTGTTTGTCAGGAGTATCTGAAAGTTCCGAACACAATGGCCAGAGGGATTTTGTCCCGAATCAAGATCATGTGCAATCTTGATATATCAGAGCGCAGGCTGCCTCAGGACGGAAAAATAAAGTTTCGTAGAAAAGGTGTCCCACCTTTTGAGCTTAGGGTGGCGACCATTCCATCAACGGGCGGATTTGAAGATGCAGTGCTGAGGCTTTTGGCAAAGGCAGGGGCCATGAAACTGGTGCAAATGGGATTGAATGAGCGAAATCTGAAGATCATGGAAAAATTGTTGATTCAACCTTATGGCATGATTCTGGTAGTGGGTCCGACGGGTTCCGGGAAAACTACAACCCTTCATGCCGCATTAGGGCACATCAATAAACCCGGCATCAAGATATGGACTGCTGAGGATCCGGTTGAAATTACGCAGGACGGGCTGCGACAGGTTGAGATAAAACCTCGAATTGGCCTGGATTTCGCCAGGGTCATGCGATCTTTTCTTCGGGCAGATCCTGATGTGATCATGATTGGTGAAATGCGCGATAAAGAGACGGCATCCATCGGAATTGAGGCTTCTTTAACCGGGCATCTTGTGTTTTCGACCCTGCATACCAACAGCGCACCCGAAACCATTACCCGGCTTTTGGACATGGGTATGAATCCACTGAACTTTTCAGATGCTTTTTTGGGCGTTCTGGCTCAGCGGCTGGTCAGAACCCTTTGCGCCAACTGTCGTCAGAGCTATTCTCCAACTGAGGAAGAATTTGCTGATATTGTAACTTCCTACGGTTCTGAAGCCTTCAAACTGACCGGTATAGCCAATACCCAGGATTTTGTCCTCTATCGATCTGCAGGCTGTGATACCTGCTCAGGAAGCGGATACAAGGGTCGGATGGGAATTCATGAACTCCTGGAAGGAACCCGGGAGATCAAGCGGTTGATTAAAAAGCAGGCATCTGCTGAAGATATTTTAATTCATGCAGCCGGTGAAGGAATGATCACTTTGAAACAGGATGCGATACAGAAGGTTATTAAAGGTCTTACAGATATGAAAGAGGTTAACAGGGTCTGTATCGGGTGACCTTTTTCAGTCAATAGAAGTCCAGTAAGTCTATATTACAAATGCAGAGTTCCTGCAATTTATAAGGTAAAACAATGGCTAAAAACGCGCTGGTAGTGGATAACGATTTCTTTTTTGTCGAGTTTCTGGCCGGGATTCTTCAGAAACGCGGGTATGAAGTCTTCAAGGCTTATGATGGCAAGGAAGGTATCACCATACTTACTGAAAAACCTGTAGATGTTTTATTTGTAGATATGGTCATGCCCAAGATCGACGGCAGACAGATGATCCAATATACCCGACAGCAGTTTCCCGATGCCAGGTTCCCGATTGTTGTATTATCCGGGACATTGATTGAACAAATTGAAAATATCCATAAATTCGGCGCTGATTTTTATATTGCAAAAGGCCCTATCGGAACAATGTCTGGTCATATCAACCGGTTTATGGACAGGCTGGAAGAACAGTCTTTTCCGTTTCCTGATCATACGGAAGTCCTTGAACCTGTAAAACTGTACTCCCGACAATCCACAGCCGAACTGATTGACGCCATGGATTTTCAGGAAGCGATTCTTAAATGTATCGGAGTTGGAATATTTATTGCGGACAAAGATGCCACAATTATCAGAGCCAATGAACAGGGGTTGGAGATAATTCATAAATCACTATGGGAAGTTCTGAATCGCCATGTAACAACGATTTTCCCTCCTTCAGAGAAATTCAAACTTGCCAATGAGTTAAACAAAATCGCCCGTCATCGTGAGTTGAAGCAAATTGTTTTTTCAGCAACCATTGATTCCAAAGAAATTCGCAATACCGTATCGCTCCTTGAAGTGAATGATGAGTTTGTCGGTTGGATCATTGTTATTGAGGAAATCAGCCATTAGGAAAAAATATTAACATCGCCGCAATACTCATATATTTTGGTATCTTTTGGCCAATATGAACAGGATAAAAGACAAAAAAAACAGTTTGTTAGCTTTTTTTATCCTGACTATCCTGTTCATCCATGTTAATTCTCTTTTACCCTACTCGCGCACTCACTTTCGCAGCGCAGCATGCGCCGCCGCCAGGCGTGCAACGGGAACCCGGAACGGAGAGCATGACACATAAGTCAATCCCAGTTCATGACATAAATGAATGGACTGGGGGTCTCCGCCATGTTCACCGCAAATCCCGCATTCTAGATCGGGCTTAACGGATCTGCCCTTGATCAGAGCGATTTTCATCAACTCTCCCACACCGTCCCGATCAATGGTGGTAAAGGGGTTGTGCGGCAGAATGCCTGCTTCCAGATAGTGGACCAGAAAACTGGCTTCTGCGTCATCCCGTGAAATTCCAAAAGTCGTTTGTGTCAGATCATTTGTTCCAAAAGAAAAGAAATCTGCGTATTCAGCGATCTTTTCTGCTGTCAGCGCTGCACGGGGAATCTCGATCATGGTTCCAAATTTATAATCGATATCCATGCCCCATTCATCCATGACCTTTTTCGCTTCAGTTTCAAGTATCTCGCGTTGGGTCTTCAGCTCGTTTACATGACAAGTGAGCGGAATCATGATTTCCGGATGAACATGAATGCCTTCCTTTGTGGCCATGCATGCAGCCTCGAATACCGCCTTGACTTGCATGATGGTTACTTCCGGAATGTGAATCCCCAGACGAACCCCGCGCATTCCCAGCATGGGATTGGATTCTCTTAGATTCTCCAATCTTTTAAGAACAGTTTCCTTGGCTCGAATCTGGTTAAGGAGTTCATCAAGTTCAGTAAGATTGGCGGCCTGTTTGATTCGAATCTTTAAATCCGCCAGATCACGGACCAGATCAACATGGTTGGGCAAGAATTCATGAAGCGGTGGATCCAGCAGTCGAATTATGACTGGAAGCCCGTCCATAATCTTGAAGATACCATAAAAATCTTCCCGCTGAAACGGCAGAATCATGTCGAGAGCTTCACGCCTTTCAATGGGAAGATCTGTCATGATCATTTTCTGAACAAAAGGAAGCCGTTCGGTTTCAAAGAACATGTGTTCGGAGCGGCACAGTCCGATGCCTTCCGCCCCGTATTCTCTGGCCCTGGCGGCATCTCTCGGATAGTCGGCATTGGCCCAGACACCAAGGCGCCGGTATTTATCCGCCCAGGACAGCAGCTTGATGAGCCATGGGTCATTAATGTCTGGAATGGTTGTATTGAGTTTTCCCAGGTAAACTTCTCCGACGGTGCCGTCAATCGAGATCCAGTCCCCTTCCCGAATGATTTTGTCCTTCATCATGATGCGGCGTTTGATCATATCAATTCTCAGATCCGTTACGCCGACCACTGCCGGTTTTCCAAACTGCCGGGCGACTAATGCCGCATGGCTGGTTCTGCCGCCACGGCTGGTCAGAATACCTTGGGCAGCCAGCATGCCGTGAACATCATCCGGCCGGGTTTCAGCCCTGACCATGATCACCTGCTTGCCTTCCTGTTTGGCCCATGATTCCGCCAGATTGGCATCTAACGCCACCACGCCGAAGGCTGCGCCAGGGGAGACATTCAGGCCGGTTCCCAGGAAATCGCCCGAAGCTTTGGCAGCCTGTCTGGACTTGCTGTCGAACTGGGGGTGAAGAAAAAAATCCACTTGTTCCGGACTGACCCTGAGAACAGCTTCTTCACGGGTTATGAATCCTTCTTCGGCCATATCCACGGCAATGCGGACCGCAGCCTGCGCAGTTCGCTTACCATCGCGGGTCTGCAGCATCCACAGCTTGCCTTTTTCAATGGTAAACTCAACATCCTGCATTTCGCGGTAATGGTTTTCAAGGCGTCGGGCAATGGCTTCAAATTCCATGTACGCTCTGGGCATTTCCGTTTTCAACTGGAAAATGTCTTTGGTCAATCGAATTCCCGCCACAACATCTTCGCCCTGCGCGTTGGTCAGGTAATCACCTTCAATTTTATTCTCACCTGTGCCTCCGTTGCGGGTCATGGCTACACCGGTGGCGCTGTCGTTGCCCATGTTGCCGAAAACCATTGTTACAATGCTGACAGCAGTACCCAGGTTATGCGCAATTCCGGCCGCGTTGCGGTAGTCAACGGCCCTTTTGCCGTTCCAGCTTTTAAAAACCGCCTCGGTTGCCAGGCTTAGCTGTTCGTAAGGGTCTGTCGGGAATTTATGTTTGGAATGACGTCTGAAAATTTTCTTGAATTCCTCGGTAACGGCTCTCCAGTCTTTGCCGGAAATCTCTGCGTCGCTGTCAACCCTTGCGCGCTGTCTGGTTGCGGTGATCACTTCTTCAAAGTGCGCATCCGGAATGTCCATGACCACGCTTCCAAACATCTGAATCAGTCGGCGGTAGGCATCGTAAACAAATCGCTCATCTTCGGTAAGTCGGACCATGCCTTCTGCGGTTTCATCGTTCAGGCCAATGTTCAAAACCGTATCCATCATGCCAGGCATGGAAAACTTGGCGCCAGACCTGCAAGAGACCAGAAGAGGATTTTCCGCATCGCCGAATATTTTTCCGGTTCTGGCTTCAACCTCATGAAGGGCCTGAAGCTCCTGGTCCCACATGCCTTCTGGAAAAACGCTACCTGCGGCCAGGTAGGCATTGCAGGCTTCTGTGGTTACGGTAAATCCCGGGGGTACGGGGACATCAATTCTGGCCATTTCCGCAAGGTTTGCCCCTTTGCCGCCCAGAAGTCCGCGAACCGCATCCCTGCTTCCGCCAACATAAGCTTCAACCTGTTGAACTTCATCAAAGAGATATACCCATTTTTTTGTCATCTTTTCTTGCCTCTTTTCTGGTAAATTGTAGGAAGTCATTTGTGATGGGGTGAATCGCTCGCTGGTTCATTAACACCTACTTATAGAAAAAATGATTTCTCTTGTCAATCCGTAAAGCTGGAAAACATAAAAGCTATAAATGGATGCAGTAATTTGTTGTTCATTGAGAAGTGAAAAACCGGTACATCCTTGACGCAAGGAAGCGGTGTTGAAAGATGATGGTCTTTACATCGAGAGTTAATCAGGGTATTGTCAGTTCAAATTGTTGATAAAGCCATGAACGAACTGTCGGGTTTTTGAACTCGTCCCCAACAATTATTACTCATAACTGCCGTATGCCGCCAAGAGGGCAGATTGAAATATGAAGACTATTTACCCATTCATTATGGCGGTTCCTGAAGCTGATCGCCAATTGCGGGGCAGGAACAAGGTTCTCCAGTTGAGCAGCCTTGCCCGCCAGGCTGTACAGCTTTCGGCGAATCAAAGTGGTGTCAAACTTGGCGAGTTGATGAAATCGCCGGAAGGCGCGCCGCTTCCGGTTGGAGGTTATTTCTGGTCTCTTGCCCATAAAACGGACTATGTGGCCGGGGTTGTGGCCGATTTTCCAATTGGTATGGATGTCGAGAAAATCAGACCCTGTGCCCCAAAGCTCTATCGCATGACGGCGGATGATGCGGAATGGAAACTGGGAGAGTCGATAAGCGACCTGCTGTTTTTCCGCTATTGGACAGCCAAGGAAGCTGTGTTGAAATCCGTTGGGATCGGACTGAAAGCGCTTTCCCTGTGCCGGGTCATTGAGATTGTGGATGACCATCATCTCATGTTGTCTTACAAACAACAGGAGTTTGACATCGAACACTATTATTTCAACGGCCACATCGCCGCCATCCTTGCTCATCCAGTTGTCCAGTGGATGGTTCAGGATATTTCAGGGTGGTTAGTGTCTGAACGGCAACCCTTAACCATTTAACAATAAACGATCATGGCATGGTCTATGCCGCCCCCATGAATGAAAATTGTTTCCCACGAGAAGGCGCAAAGAACATTTTTTCGTGTATTTCGTGTATTTCGTGTGTTTCGTGGTTTAAAAGTATTTTCACGGTAACACATATTCGCGGTTTCTCTTTTATCCTGGCCATCCATCTGAATTAATTATTGAGGGCAGACATAATGCTGAGCAAAGAAAATCTTCAGGAAGTTTATCCGCTTACACCGATGCAGGAAGGACTGTTTTTTCACGCCCTTTATGAACCGGATTCATTAGCCTATTTGCAGCAGATTACCTATTGCCTTCGTGGCGCATTGGATGTCGTGGCGTTTGAAACTGCGTGGAACCAGTTGATTCAGCGCCACGATGTTCTGCGCACAGTTTTTATTCATCGTCATGTACCCAAACCGCTTCAGTTCGTGCTGAAACACAGGCGATTGAATCTCTCTTTCCAGGATCTGCGCAACCTGGATCCAGCAATGCAGCACGAAGCCATTCAGAACGTGCTACAAAAAGATCGCAGCACGCCGTTTGACCTGTCCCGTGATGTATTGATGCGGCTGCAGGTATTGCAGACCGGAGATGCCGTATTCCGTGTGGTCTGGAGTTTTCACCACATCATCATGGACGGGTGGTGTTTGCCCATCCTTCAGCAAGAGTTAATGGCCCTTTATAGCGGACAGATCAATCAAAATGATCCAAACCTTCCGGTACCAGGAGCATTTCGAACCTTTGTCGAGTGGTTGGAAAAACAGGACCGGAACACCTCCCGTGAATTCTGGCAAAACTATCTGGAAGGTTATGATCAGCTTGCCACGTTCCCGAAACAAGCCCCCACTCAGGCTTACGATCTAAAAACCGTTTCGACGTTTCTGGATGTTGACACGACCCGTGCTCTGCGCCAGTTGGCCAGCCAAAACAGGGTAACCCTGAATGTCGTGGTACAGGCTCTTTGGGCCGTTTTGCTGGCAAAAACCAATGATGTGGAAGATGTGGTCTTTGGCATTGTCGTATCCGGTCGGCCTTATGAAATCGCCGGTGTCGAACATATCGTGGGACTGTTTATCAATACTGTGCCACTAAGGGTCCATGCGCCCAGCCACCGCCTTTTTTCAGAAATTCTGACAGAGCTTATGAATCAGATGGCTTCCGGGATGAAACATCATTTTTTCCCTCTTGCAGATATTCAAGCCAACAGCCCTTTGAAACAAGGATTGTTTGACCACATACTGACCTTTGACCCAAATATCTCCAGGTATCCCTTTGAACAGGCAGCAGTGCAACCAGAGCAACAGATGCCACCAAGCAACCGGTTGATACTTGAACACTACGAAAATATTGAACAGACCCACTATCCCCTGGAAATCGCCGTTGGTCCGGGGGAGCAGCTCCGGTTCACATTTCGCTTTAATGCAAGGGTGTATTCGGTTGATCAGATCGAAGCCATCCAACGTCATCTGCGCGAAATGATAACATCTGTCCTGGCCTATGAAAACGATGAAAATTCAGGCATTGATGTCAAGAGAATATCCATCTTATCCGAATCCGAGAAAAACCAGTTGATGACAGGGTTCAACCAAACTGATTGGCCGTATCCTCAGGATCAGTCCATTGTGGATGTATTTGAGTCCCAGGCTGTCCTCAGACCAGATGCTCCGGCAATCATAAGCAATGGCCAATCCCTGACGTATTCCAATTTGCATCTTCGAGCGGCAAGAATCGGATATCATTTACAGGCTGCCGGTGTTCTGCCCAAAGATCGCGTTGGCGTGTTACTGGATCGCAGCGAAAATATGGTTGCTGCTATTTTGGGAATTTTATACACCGGCGCCGCATATATTCCCATTGATCCGGCTTTTCCACAAAAGCGTGTGGACGCTATTTTAACAAACAGCCACTGCAAGGTGCTACTCACCCAGGTCAACCACCTAAGTTCATCCGTTACGCCCCGAATCGCCATTCCTGAAGGGACTGCCGTGTGTTTTCTGGATGCAGCCCTGTCCGAAACCGTGAGTGACGAAGGAACCCCTCGGCCCTCAGCCCTCGACCCTGCTTATGTGATGTACACCTCCGGATCGACCGGACAGCCCAAAGGTGTCGTCGTAACCCACGAGAACGTGGTCAGCTTTAACGCTAACATGACGGCTGTGTTTGGGTTCAAACCCATGGACCGGATACTGGCTTTGACCACAATTTCCTTTGACATTTCGGTACTGGAAATTCTTAATAGCCTGATGACTGGTCTAACAGTGGTGATCTCTCCGGAAGCCGAAATCCGTGAACCTAAGCGCATTCTTGATATCATTCAAGAACAGGAAGTTACCGCCTTACAGCTTACACCTTCGCGTCTCAGGTTGCTGCTGGAAAATGAGTATCCTGTATCTTCAGGCATTCCCGCCGCTTTACGCCAATTGCAGGTTCTTTTGATTGGCGGCGAGCCGCTTCCACTGGACTTGTTTGAGCTGATTCAGCCGATCTTTGACAGTGTCAGGGTATTTAATGTGTACGGTCCTACCGAGGCCACGATCTGGTCCATGAGCCAGCGTCTGATGAGTAGCGAGAGACAAGGTGAGACGGGCGAGATAGGGGCGAAAAATGTTCCGTCCCTGACAACTCCTCGACCCTTGATCCTAAATCCCATTAATATCGGCTCGCCCTTGAAAAACGAGCAGGTATATGTTCTATCGCGAGACCTGAACCTGATGCCCATCGGATCAGTGGGTGAGATATGTATCGCCGGAAAGGGTTTGGCCCAAGGCTATTTCGAATTGCCGGAGCAGACCGCGGCGGCTTTTATTGATCATCCGTTTGCGCCGGGCAAGCGGCTGTATAAAACCGGCGATTTTGGGTACTGGCAACCCGATGGTACGCTGGTATGTCTGGGCAGGCGCGACGACCAGGTAAAAATTCGCGGATACCGTATTGAAACCGGAGACATAGAAAGCCATATCAAGCAGTTTCCGGATGTGCCAATACGGGATGCGGTCGTTATTGCCTGGACCGGATCAGTGACTGGCCCTGAGCTGGCGGCCTATCTGGTGTGCTCTCATCCCCTCGTTTCCGACAAGATGCCGGCGCAAGCTTTGAATGATGAATTGAGGATTATTCATAATTCACCATTCGAAATTCATGATTCTGTGATGCCGGCGCTACAGGAATCGGAAAGCGGGCAGCGTTCTATCATTCCAGCATTGCGGGAGTTTTTGCGTCAACTTATTCCGGATTACATGATACCATCCCATTTTGTTCAGTTGGAGCGCTTGCCCCTGACACCAAACGGCAAAGTCAATAAAAAAGCATTGCCTGACCCCCGGCAAATCGCTCTTACTACAAATGTCCATTTTTCTACAGCATCAGGTATTCCTTGTGATGCCCTTTCTCCTGGGACCGCCGCACCCCAGTGCGGCCAACAATCAGATATTTCTTCCACCGCCCTTTTTTCCAAACCAGACGAGGCCAGAATCGCAGGGATTTGGCAACAGATTCTGGAGCGTCCTGTTGTCAGCATTCATGACAATTTTTTTGATCTTGGGGGCCATAGCCTGAAAGCCATGAGAATGGTCTCCGCCATCCACCGGGAGATGGGCGTAGAAATCAGTTTGCAGGATATTTTCGCCCATCCCACAGTTTTTGAAATCGCCAAAATGCTGCGCTCCAAAGATGCTAAAGTTCTGAATAAAATTACGCACGGTCCGGTTCAGGCCCATTATCCATTATCTCATGCTCAGCGCCGTTTATGGGTTCTGCATTGCATGAATCCGGAATCACCGGCCTATAATATGCCTGGAGCTTTCTGGCTCAATGGCCAAATTGAGCCAAATCTGATACGTCAGGCATTTGAGCTTATAGTTGATAGACACGAATCCTTGCGCACTGTGTTTCGTGTGGTGGATGGCGAGCCGCGGCAAGTCATTCAATCTTCAGAGACAGTCCTGGAAATGGAGGATATGCGCTCCCGTGAAAATCCGGTTCATGCGGCAATAACCCTGATTCGTCAGTTATCCACTGTACCTTTTGATCTGTCCACAGGCCCCCTGTTTCGGGTTATGTTGATCCGGACAGGAAAAAGCCAGTATCTTCTTTTTATCCATGCACACCACATTGTCTGCGATGCTTGGTCCATGGACATCCTGGCCAGAGAAATGGCTATTTTATATATGACTTATGTTGGAACGCCGGAATGCCGGCATATCGGCATATCGCATTCCAATCTGCCTCCCCTGCCCATTCAATACCGGGATTATGCGCTCTGGCAGCAAGGTTCGGAGGCTGGTGCTCAATATGCCGAGGACCGAAAGTTTTGGCATTCGCAGCTCTTGCCCCTTCCGGAGCCGCTGGATTTTCCTCTGGATTTCCCACGTCCGGCTACGCCTTCTTACAAAGGCCATACCCTGCGCCTGCCTCTGGAACCGTCCGTATTTACGAATCTTAGAACACTTGCAGGAAGGTATCAGACCACGCCATTCATTCTGTTGGTTAGCTCTGTGAAAGTTCTGCTCCATCGCTATACCGGTCAGACAGAGATTACCCTGGGTACAGCGGCTTCAGGTCGCACACACCCGGATTTGGAGCATCAGGTCGGATTTTTCGCCAACATCCTGACGCTTCGCGATTCAATTGACCCCCAGAAGCGATTCGATGATCTGGCGACTCAGATCAGAGAAACGGTTCTTCTGGCCCACAAGCATCAACGTTATCCCTTTGATCAATTGGTGGATGAGCTCAAGCCGGTTCGCGATCAAAGCCGGGCGCCAGTATTTGATGTGATGGTTGTCATCCAGCAATATGTCCCAACATCTCTGGCCGTAAAAGATATGAGCATCCAGCATTTAGCGCTGGATACCGGAACCAGCCGTTTTGATATGACATTTGAGTTCATCGAGAGCTTGGATGGCTTAAGTTTGAATCTCTCCTATTGCTCGGATCTGTTTTCACCGGATACGATTCAGCGAATTGCGGACCATTGGCAAAGGCTTCTGACCGATTGCCTGACCCATCCCCAAAAGAAAATCCATGAACTGGAGATGTTGTCCGAACCCCAACAGCAGCAGGTACTGGTGGATTTCAATGCTCCTGCATTGTCCCGGCCTGTGCAGGAATGGTCTTTGCTGCATTTAACCGATGTATTCGCCAGAGCCGTGGATCAATTTCCGGATAGCACAGCGGTTATAGATGCCGATGGGATTCTAACATACCGGGAACTGGATCATGAAGCCAATGTGCTGGCTAATATGCTCAGAACCCGCTTTCAAGGACACGATGATTTACCGTCAACGGTCAACGCTCTTGTAGCCACCACAAGAGCGTCGGCTGATCGCCCGTCACCTGATATCTGTATAGGCGTAATGCTGGGAAGGTCCCGGCAGCTTATTATAGCCATTCTGGGTATTTTAAAAGCCGGGGCCACTTATTTGCCCATAGACCCGGATTACCCGATCCAAAGAATCCAATACATGGTTTCCGACAGCAATTGTCAGATCATCCTGATAGAGTCGGCGTATGAGAGCCGTCTTCCACTATTTCCCCATATTCAGACCTTGCGGATACCCGAGCCCATTTTGTCCGCCGATCAACTGGGGACAGAGCCGGAGACCACACAACATACCCTCTTGGGCCAGCACCATCCCGGGAGCGCCGCACCCCAGTGCGGCCAGTCTTCCAAACTGCGCCAATCTCATGATCTCATGTATGTCATTTATACCAGCGGCTCCACTGGTCAGCCCAAAGGAGTCATGATTCAGCACGATGGTTTTCTGAACATGATTCAGACCCAGATCGACGTTTTTGGCATTCTTCCCCATGACCGGGTTTTGCAATTTGCTTCGCCGGGTTTCGATGCTTCCTTGTCTGAAATCTTCATGGCCCTTCTTTGCGGAGCAGCCGTGGTCATGATTCCGGATGCCGTGATACGCGACCCATACACTTTTTTGCAGTTTATGACGGATTACCAGGTAACAGTGGCCACCTTGCCGCCGGCCTATCTGCATGTGCTTCCCCGTGTGGATATGTCTCCCTTGCGAGTCCTGATCACTGCCGGTGAAGCAGCCATTGCCGAGGATCTGGTTTTCCACAGCCGCTCAAGAACAGTGTTTAACGCTTATGGACCCACGGAAGCCTCTGTCTGCGCCGCCATCTACCGGTTAGATTCAAACGCTCTTGTAGCCGCCACAAGAGCGTCGGCTAAGACGGAGGCCGGCGATATTCCCATTGGTCAGCCCCTGCCCGGCGCTCCGGTTTATCTTCTGTCTAAAGGATATTCTGGCGCTCTTGTGTCGGCCATGGGACCAGAAGATAAACCGGCCATTCCCATTGGTGTTTCAGGAGAAATCTGTATTGCCGGCATCGGGCTGGCAAGGGGATATATGAACCGGCCAGATCTGACTGCAGAAAAATTTATTTCTCATCCATATCTACATAGCCAGCGTCTCTACCGATCTGGAGATATGGGAAAATGGCGGGCGGACGGACAGCTTGTTTTCCTGGGCCGGATAGATGACCAGATCAAGGTCCGCGGCTTTCGGATTGAACCCAATGAAATTGCATCTGCGCTCCGAAGCCACCCTCAGGTCAAAGATGCGGCTGTGATGAAATGGTCCCTGAATGGGGAAACCGATGAGCTGCTCGCCTTTGTTCAGTTCGTTATGGATACTGGCATGCTGCTGCAAACAGCAGGGGCAGGCCCCAATGCCTGCCCACCCCTGCAAAACTATCTGGCAGAGCGATTACCCAGGTATTGTCTGCCGGACAGAATCATCCCCGTGGATATGCTGCAGTTGACACCAAGCGGCAAAATTGACCGTCAAGCACTGCTTGCAGTCGCCGCAAAATCTGAAAGCCGGAAGCAACGCCAGGTTGCTGCGCCATCCAATGATCTGGAAAAGATATTACTTGAGGCATTTAGCTCAGTTCTTGGTAAAAAAGAGCTGAACATGGAAGCAGATTTTTTTGACTGGGGCGGCAATTCTCTCAAGGCCATCCGGCTGTCAACCCTTCTTTGTGATCAACTGAAGCAGGAGATTCCAGTCAGAATGATTTTCCTGCACCCAACAGTTGCACAGCTTGTGGCCATGCTGCAAAATAAGGAACAGGGTGCCGTCAAAAACAATCAGACTATCGCTCCTTGCCAAGAGACACATGGGCCGCCACCCTACGGTCCTGAAGCTGACAGCCAGTTGTTGGATGCGTCTTTTACACCGCCACCATGGCCGCAATCCTGGCCAGATTCCCGTGCGATTTTCCTCACTGGCGCATCGGGTTTTCTGGGCGCGTTTTTACTGGCCGAGCTTCTGGAGCAGACCCACGCAACGTTGTATTGTCTGGTGCGTTGCAGCCGGCCTGAAGACGGTATGGCTCGCCTCATATCCAAACTAAAGACCGTTGATCTTTGGCATCCCGAATACGAAAGGCGTATAGCGCCTATTCCGGGGGATTTGGCAAAGCCCTTGTTTGGGCTTGATCCTCGGACGTTTTCCGAACTGGGCCAGTGTTTGGACATGATCTATCATAACGGCGCGCTCGTTGATTTTTTACAACCCTACCAACGGCTTCGTGCGGAAAATGTACTGGGAACCCAAACGATTTTAAACCTGGCGACAATCGGCCCGGCCAAACGATTGCATTTTGTATCCACGCTTTCTGTTTTTCCAAAACAGGGGCAAGGATTGAGTAACGGGGGGCGAGATGGGGACGAAGGTAGTGGCGAAAAATCTTTCGCATCTAACGACACTGTATTTGATGCAAGGATTGACGAACAGGACCCGCCTGCCCACTGGATAGGCCTTGAAACCGGTTATGACCAGAGCAAGTGGGCGGCTGAGAAACTGGTTCTGGCTGCCAGGGACAAAGGACTTGCTGTTACAATTTTTCGCCCGGGACGCATAACCGGCCATAGCCAGAGTGGCCTTAGCGACCCGCAAAGTCTGTTTGTAAGGTCATTGCGCGGGTATATAGAACTGAACATGGTTTCAGATCGCTATGCAGATGAAGACATGACTCCTGTTGATTTTGCGGCGAAGGCGCTGGTCGTGTTGTCCCTGAAACCCGATGCAATTGGCAAGATTTTTCATCTTATCAATCCGCAACCCATGCCAGCTCCGTTGATACTGAGCTGTTTGCAACAGGCCGGATATAAGCTGGATATTGTTCCGGACAGCCAGTGGCGCGAGCGGATGGTGGCGAAGCTGGAAATGCAGCCGCACAACCCGTTGTATCCGTTTTTACCGCTCATCAAGGAATTGCCAGCTTCTGTGTCTGTACAGCGTTTTGGCTGCAGCAATACATTAAAATATCTGGCAGGAACAGGTGTTGTCTGCCCACCGGCAGATGCCGCTTTATTCCGGACTTACCTGAAATATATAACGGGGTAAGATATAATTCATAATTGTCATGGTAAACGGTCAAATGAAATTAAAATATTTTCGATTTATTCGCAAGGAAGCCGGCAAAATGTCGCTGAAAATCAGCGCCTTTGCCTCTATGGCCGGGCTGCTCCAGGGCATGGTCATGGTTATCATCAATGGCGCTGCTGAAAAATTCCCTGAAAAAGGTCTTAATTTTCGTTACCTGCTGATGTTTGTCGTCTGTATCAGCGGCTTTATACTGGCCAAGCGATATTCTCTGACAATGACAGCCAGCCTGATTCAACACATTGTCTTTAGCATCCGGCTGCGGTTTTTGGATAAAATCCGGAATACTGGGCTTATGGCCTTTGAAGACATTGGTAAATCTCAGATTTATACGGTTCTGGCGGAAAATACTGAAACCATTTTTGATGCGTCCCGCCTGATTGCCAATGCGGGATCATCGGCGGTGATGCTGATTTTTTCTTTTTTATATATCGGGCATTTGTCCATTACCGCATTTTTTCTGGCAGTTATTATCATAACTGGCGGTGTTTCCATCTATCTCATTAATCAAAAAGCCACAGGTGAAGATCTGACAGAGTGCCTGAAAAAAGAAAATGAATTTTTTGACGGGGTTAACCACCTCCTGGATGGATTCAAAGAGATCAAAATGAATACGGCCAAAAGTCGGGATCTTTATGAAGGCCGTATTCAGCAGATTTCCACGGAGGCCCGTGACATTAATATCCGCACAGAATATCGCTTTATTGACAATTATATTTTTGCACAGGCTTTTTTTTATATTCTTCTGGCAACCATCATTTTTTTGCTCCCGCAAATCACGGATCTGGGTTACGGAATAATCACCAACATTACGGCTGTGGTATTATTCATGGTAGGACCTTTGGGTAACATCGTGGAAGCACTGCCCCTGGTCGCCAGGGCGGATGTGGCCATTACCAATATCGAAACTCTGGAAAAATCCCTTGATGCCGCCGATGAAGGTCACACCAAAGGCCCGGTTGATTTCAGCAGGCCACAGACAGGTTTTGATGCCATTTTTATGGAAAATATTGCCTTTTCTTATATGGATCCAGACCGGCATAAAGTTTTTACCCTGGGTCCCATCGACCTGAGCATAAAGGCCGGCGAAGTGCTGTTCATTGTAGGGGGAAACGGGAGCGGCAAATCAACGCTTTTAAAAATTCTGGCTGGCCTGTATTATCCCCATAACGGAAGAATGCTGCTGGATAATAAGGTGTTGGAGCCAATCCATTACGCCCGCTACCGCAATCTGTTTTCCATAATTTTTACGGACTTCCATTTATTCGACCGGCTCTACGGCCTTGGGAAAATTGAAGCTCAAAAAGTATTTGAGCTGCTGGATATCATGGAGCTGTCTGATAAAACATCTTTTGTCGATGACAAATTTACTAATACCAAACTGTCCACCGGCCAGCGCAAACGATTGGCTTTGATTGCCTCCTATTTGGAGGACAAGCCCATTTT
>Ga0194044_10000655_pt1 | contig 17444 bp, 15 predicted proteins | sample JunL4417m_MetaG_FD_155460 | JGI IMG/M metagenome (GOLD analysis project Ga0194044, IMG submission 155460) | Anoxic zone freshwater microbial communities from boreal shield lake in IISD Experimental Lakes Area, Ontario, Canada - Jun2016-L442-17m | ecosystem: Environmental > Aquatic > Freshwater...
GGACCGGGATGGACGGACCCCTGGTGTTCCGGTTGTCGCGCCAGCGGCATAGCCGGGTAGCTACGTCCGGATCGGATAACCGCTGAAAGCATCTAAGCGGGAAGTCGACCTCAAGATTAGATATCCCAGGGCTACGGCCCCTAAAGACCCCTCGAAGATTACGAGGTTGATAGGCCGGGTGTGGAAGTGCGGTAACGCATGGAGCTTACCGGTACTAATAGGTCGTGCGGCTTGATTCCTTCATATGATTTGTATCCTCGATCCCCTATTTGGTTGATATACGTGCACGAGGCTTTTTGCCTCGTGCATGAGCATTTATTATACATTTTTAAGTCTTCCCGGTGGCCATAGCGGAGGGGAAACACCTGTTCCCATTCCGAACACAGAAGTTAAGCCCTCCAGCGCTGATGGTACTGCGTGGGTGACTGCGTGGGAGAGTAGGTCGCTGCCGGGATTCATATTTCAGCCCTCGTTTCTTTTGAAACGGGGGCTTCTTGTTTTCGGCGACAAAGTTTCTGTTTATACTCCTTGCCAAAATTTCTGTCCGGGCTAAATAGTATGAGCCACGTCAAAACAGTTCTGAACTTTCGCAACAGATCTATTACCGCTCTGAATAATCCTACGTTGCGGAAAGCTCTGCGCAAAGCCACGGATACCACCAATACCAAACGAATTGAAGCTTTTGCCTTGGTTCCCAATTTTCAAATACGACGCGACACAGCTTCATCCATTCGCATGGAAGTAATTGAAAATCTTGCTGCATACGTTGACATATTTTCGTGTAACGCTACAAAGGCCGGAGCGATTGTTCACAGGGCTCACGACGCTGAATCTGCACGAACCATTATCGGTGACATTCTGAAGGATCGTGGCGTTCAAAAAGTTGTCAAAGCCAAATCCATGATTACCGAAGAAATCGAACTGAATATACATCTTGAAAGACGAGGCATCCGCTCCTTTGAAACGGATTTGGGGGAATACATTGTGCAGATGGCTGGGGAGAGACCATCGCATATTACTGCTCCGGCAATTCATAAGAGCCGGCGACAAATAGGAAGGCTCTTTTCTGAGAAGCTCGGCGTAGACTACACGGACGATCCCGAAACCCTGACATCTTTCGCTCAGAAGGCGTTAAGAAAAGAATTTCTCACAGCCCAGGCCGGGATTACCGGTGCAAATTTTGCCCTAGCCGAATCGGGAAGCCTTGTACTCTTTACCAACGAAGGGAACGGTCGGATGGTTACAACTGTTCCGCCCTTACATATAGCTGTGATGTCTCTGGAAAAAATAATTCCTTCACTTGTTCAGCTCCCCATTTTTTTGGAGCTTCTCCCCCGTTCCGCCACTGGGCAACCCATTACTTCTTATGTCTCCATAATATCGGGCACCAGGAAGTGTGGTGAAGTAAGCGGAGCAGAAGAACTGCACATAGTTCTCCTTGATAACGGACGTTCAAAGATTGCTGCGAGCGACTACAGAGAGATCCTGAAATGCATCCGGTGCGGCGCGTGCATGAATGTTTGCCCGGTTTATGGACTTGTGGGCGGGCATTGTTATGATTCCACATATGCTGGTCCCATGGGGATTGTTCTGACAATTTTGCTCGAGGGGATGGAACACGCCCACACTTTGGCAGATGCATCGACTCTCTGCGGGGCTTGCGTAGAAGTGTGTCCGGTACAGGTGCCACTGGTAAAGCTCATTTCCAAGTTGCGCGAACGCAAGGTACGTGAGAATTTTCCTACGGCGCTGGAACGATCCGGTATGCTCGCCTTCGGTCTGGCTTCAGAAACGCCCATCTTGTATGGCTTAGGGCAATGGTCGCTTGGAACGTTGTGGCCTGTGCTTGAGAGAGTGGCGGGACAAGGACCTCTTGCGAGGATTCCAAAGCCCCACCAGGTACCACTTCGCCGGAGATTGAAATGAATGAGAACAGCCTGGCCACCCTGTTTCTGTCCATTGAATTTGAAATCCTACAGACCGAGACTCAATCATTCAAGATTCATAAGTTCAAACCTGTTATAGAAAAAATTGTGGAATACTTACTCAACGCCCGGCACCCTGATGGTTCAGGCAAGGCAAGGTTTTTCTGCAAATTTGGTTTCAGACCAGAATCTTGGGAGGATTTGGCAGGCGCCCTCAAACACTTGGCAATGGAAGGAACAGTTGTGCTGCTTATTGAATCTGTTCACGGCAGCAAGTACATTATTGAAGGTAGGTTGCGGTCACCGAGCGGACGGGGACCGCGAGTCAGGACGGTCTGGATTCTGGAATCAGGCGATGAAGGGGCCCGGCTTGTGACGGCGTACCCCAAGGAGGACTCATGAGCATGAGTTTTAAGGAACATGACCGCGTGGTCTTGAAGGCAGCGTTGCCATCGGATGGTCTGGAACCGGGGGATGTGGGATGTGTGGTGCATGTTTATAGAGATGGCTCCGCGTACGAAGTGGAGTTTTCTTCCCTGGACGGGTACACAGCTACAGTGGTGACCGTGGAAGCTGGCGACATAAGGCCCGTGTACAGGCGGGAGATTACTCACGCTCGGGAATTGAGAGTTCAATGAGTTTTGGGTGGGATTCCATAATGTTTCCCTCGACGGCAGACTGCTTCTCGTATCGCAATGCGGGATGTCCCTTCGCCGGAGATTGAAATGAATGAGAACAGCCTGGTCACCCTGTTTCTTGAGAAAGCGGCAGAGGCAGGGGCGACGACTGCCACAGTAAACAGTGCCCAGGAATTACAAAGAATCTTCTCCGAAGTATTACTGGAACATGGATCGGTATACTGTCCAGGCATGACCGACAAAGAGAGGGCCGTGCCGATTCCTGCGGACCGTCGGCAGCCAGCTTATGAATCCGCATCAATAACCATTGAAGAGTCATTCGCGGGTGTCGCGGAAACGGGAACCGTCATTTGCTCCAGCGCCTCCGGCAAGTTCCTGCAAGCAAGCCTTTTGCCTGAACACCACGTGGCAATAGTGCCGAGGGAGAAGATATTCCCCACTTTTTCGGAATTCTTCGCATCATTGGCAGAAATGCCCACCAACATAACTCTTATTACAGGCCCAAGCCGAACCGCAGATATAGAGAAGACTCTCATCATAGGAATGCATGGTCCCAAGAGAGTTACGGTGATTGTCTGGTGAGGAGGTCATGACACGGAAGCCGCAACAAGGCAACGCCTACGTTCATTCCATTGTTTGTTCAGGGGAAGCTTGTTGACTCAAACAATGAAATAACCAGTTGATTATCCAATATTTCTCTGATGCACAACCCGGCTGGGCACTTGTTTTGAGGTGCCTTCTTTATTGTTTATCGGATCCCTCACCACCAGTCAAAACCCATTGCGAGAATCGTCTTGGTCCACTGTTCAGATTACTTCACCGACTTATGCCATTGTCCAATTTTTCCGGACCAGCTATCTTCCCAAGTCATCCTTGTATCGGACCAATCTAATTTTTCGAAATTCAATAAGGACTGTTTATGAAGTTCTTCCTTCTCCTTTTCCACCAATTCGTTAAATGCATCAACAAGTCCTGTCATTTCATACATCGGAGTATTAGCCATACGCTCAAGTTCTCGTGCAGCTTCGACATCCCCCCGGTCTGCTTTCTCTTGTAAACGTGCTGCTCTTAACCAATCCGCATCAAGTTCAGTGGAATCCATATTGATAACCAGAGTTCCGTCATCCTTGTAAAAAAATGGTTCGACTTTTTTCATAATGGTCTCTGCTCTTTGGATTTACATATTGATTCAGCAGCAGTTGGAGCAAACAATAGCATGCTGGGCCCCTCGGATGGAACAGGCGGCTTGCCAGATCCAAGATTCCAGAGATTTCCCTTATTGTTATGTTCCGGCATGTCCTTGATGGTTTTCATAATATTTCAGTTCAGCAGCTTCGTCGGGCATCCATCTGTATTGTTTAAGAATCCTGATTAATGATGTCACTCAATTTCTGCAGCAAGTTGCTGCAGAAATACCTAGGAACCTAAGACTTGTGTTTTACCTGTTTGGCGACAGCGTGTCGCCAAAATTCGTGAACTACTGGCCCCTTACCACCGGCGGCGGATTCCACTTGCCCACGAGCACTTCACGCTTAGGCGCATACAGGCTGCTGCAGAAATTCCAGGCAGTCTTCCTCTATCCTCTACTGCCATCCAGTTATGAAGGTATTTACTGGCTCCTTACCATCGGCGGCGGATTCCACTTGCCCACGAGGACTTCACGCTTCGGCGCATACAGGCGCATGGTAAGATTGAAAGGCCCTTTGGGAGCGGGCAGCCAGTTCGCCTCCTTGCCTGTGCCCGGATTCTCATTCTGGAAATAGAGGTCTAGCGAACCGTCCTGGTTATACTTGAACGGCATCCAGTTGCTGACCGCGAAGCGATTGAGGCTGTTTGCAACCTGGAAACCATCCTGATCATAGAGGGTGATAGACCAGAATGCATCCACGGGCGGCAGGGCACTCTTGTCGAAGTGGATGGTGTACTTGTTCACCCCGTCGAGCGGTTTCCCTGTATACTTCACGCTTAGGCGCATACAGGCGCATGGTAAGATTGAAAGGCCCTTTGGGAGCGGGTAGCCAGATCCACTCCTTGCCTGTGCCCGGATTCTCATTCTGGAAATAGAGGTCGAGCGAACCGTCCTGGTTATACTTGAACGGCATCCAGTTGCTGACCGCGAAGCGATTGAGACTGTTTGTGACCTGGAAACCATCCTCGTCATAAAGGGTGATAGACCAGAATGCGTCCACGGGCGGCAGGGCACTCTTGTCGAAGTGGATGGTGTACTTGTTCACACCGTCGAGCGGTTTCCCTGTATCGTCGGCAAGGTTCATCGGGTAAACAGCATCTTCCGGCACGTTAGCGCCAAGGCCTTGCTGGGCAATGATGGCTCGCTTGAGGTAGTAGTTCCCATACACTCCCATGGTATCAGTGTTCATTGACCAGCCGTTCACAACCCGAGCGAGGCTGGGTACCTTCCAGTCCATGAGCTTCTGAGCTTCTTCGGGAACACTTTCGAGAGCCTTCTTAATGGCAGGGTCAACCTTGTCCATGTCGAAACTCTTGCCGGGCTCGATACCTATCCGCTTCATAATGGTAATAATCGGCTGATCGGTAATGTGCGGAGGATGCAGCTTCAGGACTTCGGCCGCGTAGGCGAAGAATTTGCCGGCAGGCATGGTATCAACCTGCTTCTTCGGCGGTGTCTTCATGTCTACAATCGGATCGATCTTGACCTGAACCGGTTCGGGATCCTTGCCAAATCGTGAAAGCGGCGTGACCTTGAAGCCCGCCTGGATCTTGTGAACCGCGTCGTAGTCCTGAGGGCCGTCCGTCTTCGTGCGTCCGATGACCCACACATAGGGAGTTGACGCATCAATGCGTTGGGTGTCTTTCGGGAGCCTGAACTCTTCGATGAGCCGATCTTTCAAGTCGGGCCTCCAGTGTGGCGGAACGACGATGAAATTGCCTGCCTGAGTGCCGGTCGTACGCCAACCCGGCGACGCGAACACGTCTGTCCACATGTCGAGCATTTGAAGCAGGTAGTAGCGGCCGCCCGTATCGGGGACCGACACGATTACGGGTTCCTTGGTGAGATCGAGCCACGCGACAGAGTAGAGAGTGTCAAAATTGGGTCGAACGATAATCCTCAAATCTGCAGGGGGGTACTCGGAAATATTGACAAACATGTTCATCGGCCCCCCGAGAATTGCTTTGCCAGGCTCGATGTTGGTGGATTGTTTACGTGTCACGTCCATGGACTCGGAAATATTGACAAACATGTTCATCGGCCCCCCGAGAATTGCTTTGCCAGGCTCGATGTTGGTGGATTGTTTACGTGTCACGTCCATGGTGATGATCGGGTAGAAATAGAGATAGGCATCGACGCCTATGGCGTGAGCCTCCTGTTCACTGATACCAGCTATGCTCGTTGCCGGGATGCTCGTAAACATCACGGAGAGCAGTACAGCCAGGATAACAGGCAGACAAAACCCACTCCTAAGCATTTTCCAGCGTAAAATCATATGCTTTATCCTCTTGGTTCTATTTTTAACACCGCGTTACCCGGGAATTACACTGTTCCTCTAATCAACGGCGATCTGAATACCCCGGCTGTTCGCCCTCTTGAAATACCAATCCACAATGTTATCGGGGGGTTGATCCTGATCGGATTCAGGTTTTCGGACCAGGGTAATGGCACTCGTGGGACAGGTATTCGTACATACCCCGCAGCCTATGCAACGTTCCGGCTGAACCCTATAGGAACCGTCCTCCTCCACAATAGCGGTCACTGGGCAACGTTCATCAGCGCAGGTACCGCATGCAGCGCAGGTGTCCTGGTCGATGAATGCTACGAAATTGCTTTTGGCCATGAGGTGCGGTGCATTGAAATGTTTTATTCCTCGAAGGATGCCGCAGCAGCACGAGCAGCAGTTGCAGACGAACATCTGACCCGATTGGACATTGTACGTGCAGTGGACAAGACCTTCCTCTTCCGACAGGTCCAGGACCCGGAGCGCCTCATCCTTGGAAATAATTCTGCCCATGTGGTACTTGTCGAAAGCTCCCTCGTGCTTGGCAAAAGACATGCAGACCTCGGTCGAGTGCTTCTTGCAGGGATGCCCCTGGAGTGCCCGCTCCTTACGGCAGATACATTCCATGACCTGGAATGATTGAGAACCCTCAATTGTCTTCTTCAAGTCCTCGTACCGGTGTACTTCATGCTGGGCTTCAATCTGGGCGTTGATAGGTACGACACGCATCACTGCCGGAGGGAACCGTCCAACCGTGGTCATTAAGGAGGGGGCGTATTGCTCGACCAGGTCTGCAAGTTCTTTGTCCAGCCTGTTCAACTGGAACTCGAATATGCCCACAATGAAAGGCACAAGCATGTAAACCTGTTGTCCCCTCATGTTGGCTGATCCAATCTGACCCTTATGTACCATGTCGTCCAGAATTCCCTGCATTTCATCGATAGGTTTGCCAAGGCGCTCGGCAATGCCCACAATGAAAGGCACAAGCATGTAAACCTGTTGTCCCCTCATGTTGGCTGATCCAATCTGACCCTTATGTACCATGTCGTCCAGGATTCCCTGCATTTCATCGAGAGGTTTGCCAAGGCGCTCGGCAATAGCTTCTGCGGGTTCTGGGATGGGCCTGATCTTCAAGGCCATTTCGGCTTCTTCAGGAGTGAATATTTTCTGCAGAATCTTCAGTTCGACTCCGCTCTCAGTAGCGGGATAACCATTGGGAAGTTGATCCAGTTTGGTTGCCAGTCTATTATACACGTCGTTCAATATACACCTCCGCGAATTACCATCAAGGATGGTGTTTAGGATTCTTGAGAACAGAATTCTCTAAGACTTCAGAAGATTTCGAGTTCCTTGGCCATCTCTTTGTACTGTCCCGGAAACTCAGGTTGAAAATTCTGGTAAAAGGTTATCGGATAGCGTGCGCCTATCTTCTTTCCTGCCTCTGAAAGCCCCTCGACCAGTTGGCTGAGACGGGATCCTGGGAGGGCAAAGACCATCTCGTCGTCTTGAGTCATGGAGAAAATCCTGTCCCCCGCGCCGGGAATGGCGATCCTTGCAGCGGAACTCTTGAAGGGAGCAATCAGGTATTCGGTGCACTCCACTTTGCCCCCAAAATTTCCCGCGACCCTTTCCCCTGAATGATAAGTCCAGCCCTGAATCATTCGCATCACTTGAGCCGGATTCCCATAAACTGCGATCGTGTCTGGATCAAACCCCACCTTCATCAAAGGGCCCATTACGATGGCCTTATACTCTTCATTTTGCAGAAAATTCATAGACTGGGTTTCGGTAGTGCTTGCCTCCTGATTACGGGAGAAGGTCACGTTGCAGAAAAGCTTTCCCAAAGTATTCTTCTGGTTGGATGCGCGGGTAAAACCAAAAGCGATCATGGCGGGGACACAGATCAAGTCTTCTTTGGCAATCGCCATGGTCCACTGATATATACGGGCCATGGTGACTGCCTGGCAGATAGTGATCCGCTTTCCCAGGAGCTTTGACGGGTGCTTGGCCCCATTAGGGATGTCCGAGCTATCTTTGAGGAATTTGATCGCGACGGGTTGTGTCTTGAGTCTGAGGTGGTTGCTCAGGAGTTCACTAGCCTGTGCTCTGTCCATTTCTCCGCTCCTTTTCATTTTCTGACAATCGGTCTTCTCTAGGCTAACTCTAAAGGCACGACTAATAGTAGGAATTCATGATGTCTTTGAGCGCTCCCAGATTCACATCCTGCATGGCTAAAGGACCTTTTCCCAATACCGCAAAGTGGTCCTCGAAGGGTGGGCGATCATTCTGGTAGATAACACCTATTGGAATCCTCTCTCCGAACTCTTGAGAAGCTGAAATGGCCTCAGCCCAGTCGAATGAATTGTAATCGGTAGGTAGTTCGTAGCAGCGCTGATTGTACCATGCAAAGGTGTTGACTTTGTTGAAGGATACGCAGGGCTGAAGCACGTCTATGAGCGAGAAACCCTTGTGACTGATCCCTTTCTGGATCAACCCTGACAAATGATCAATACGGCCCGAAAATCCTCTTGCCACAAACCCTGCTTTCATGGTTACTGCTACAGCAATCGGATTGAATGGAGAAGAAACAACACCTGTCGGCTGGGTCTTGGTGACAAAACCTTCCATTGATGTGGGGCTGGACTGTCCCTTTGTCAGGCCATACACCTGATTGTCATGAACAATCATAGTAATATCAATATTCCGGCGGATGGCAGCGAGGAAATGATTTCCCCCTTCACCGTACGAACATCCCTCTCCGCTTTCCACAATTACAGTGAGGCTGGTGTTGGACAATTTAGCCCCTGTGGCCAAGGGCAAGGCTCGCCCATGCAGGCCGCTGAAAACGTTTGCGTTCAAATAGTGTGGAGTTTTTGCCGCCTGCCCGATCCCGGAAACGAACAAGACCCGAGAAGGCTCCAGTTCAAGTGACACAAGCGCATTCTTTACTGCGACCAGAATGGAATGGTTTCCACAGCCTGGACACCAGGCGGTCTCGTAATTCCCGTAGTCCTCGATAGCTACCATGTCATATCATTTCCTCAAGATACCTCGAGTTCTCGCAAAATAAACTCAGGTGTAATCGGCAATCCGTCATATCGAAGTACTCGCCTTTCAATGCTGAATCCTGTTTCCCTGCGGATTAATTGAGCCAATTGACCGGTTGCATTACTCTCTACGCACACCACTCGGCGGGCAGTCTCCAGATGTTTCAGCAGCAGTTCCGGAACAATGGGCCAAACCTGGGACAGGTGCAGCGTAGCAACGTTTGCCCCCTGGGCCTGAAATCTGGATGCTGCTTCCAGGACGGCCCCTTTGGTAGAACCCCAGCAAACAAGCATGAGATCAGCTTGATCATCCCCCGTGAGTTCCGGAGGCACGACCTGTTTCCTGATGACTTCCAGTTTTCTGAGCCGTTTCTGCACCATAATCTTTCTCATGGCAAGATCTTCCGTCAAATGTCCGTCTTCTGAGTGTTCGTCGCTGTCAGCGACGACAAGCTGCTCTGATCTCGCCTGGACGCAGCTGCTTGAAATACCCGGAAAAAGTCTTGGAGACACACCACTGTCCGTAATGGCATAGGTCTTATATATGCCTTCCGGTATAACTGAAGCGGTACAAGTATTAACCGGTGACAATTCTTCAATTTTGAACGGCTCTACAGAGCGATAGGAATCCGCCAGAAATTGATCTGTGAGGATAAATACCCAGAAATTGATCTGTGAGGATAAATACCGGGCCGTGTGACTCTTCGGCAATCTCAAAGGCTTTGCGAGTGAGATGGAAGCATTCCTCGACGGAGCCGGGAGCAAAAATGGCCCTTGGAAACTCTCCGTGCCCGGCATGGAGAACAAACTCGAGATCCGCCTGTTCCGTTCGGGTCGGGAGTCCGGTAGAAGGCCCAGGTCGTTGAGAAACAACGATTACCAAAGGTGTTTCGGTCATTCCGGCAAGGCTTACCGCTTCGGTCATCAGGGCGAAACCGCCCCCTGACGTGGCCACCATGCTAGGCGCTCCTGCAAAAGAAGCCCCTATGGCCATGTTGATGGCTGCTATCTCGTCTTCTGCCTGTTCGACGATGAGTCCCATTCTTTCAGCACATGCAGCAAGATTAACTGCGATGGATGTAGCAGGTGTCATAGGGTAAAATGCGAAGAATTTCAAACCGGCAGACATGGCTCCCAAGGCTATGGCTTCATTGCCGTCCATGGCAATGCCGTCCATGGCAATGTGTAGTTTCGAAATCCCGATGGGGGGCAATTTGCGGACGGCCTCAGGGTGGGTGGAGATCCATCCGAAACCTTTGGCCAGGGCAATTCGGTTATTGTCGATCAAGGTCTTGTCATGTCGGCCAAAAAAGTCATCCAACGTGCGGCCGATGCATTCCTGCCCAATGCCAAGCAAACCGCCAATGACTCCCAGAGCCGCTACATTATAGAATTTTCCGGACCCCAGTTTCCTTAAGGGAATTTGCAAACGCGAGCCACCAGACATTTTCGAGGCTTCGTCCACTATAATAATGCCCTCTGGAGAGAGTTCCTTTTCATGTAAGAGAACCGTCTCTTCATCGAGAGCTACAAGCACTTCAACCCGTTCTTTGGGGGCGCGGATTTCTTCAGGAGACACACGTATGGTGTAGGTATTGTGGCCGCCGCGAATTCTCGACTGGTAGCTTTGTGTGACAACAATTGAATAGCCCTCACGGACGAGGGTTTTGGTCAAGATTTGGCCTAGAGTTACTAATCCCTGTCCGGCTTCTCCTCCAATTACAAGGTTTATTGATTTGTCAATCATGTAACCTCTGCCTTTACTCGACTAAAGCTGAAACACATTACACACAAAAAAAGACCAACTGAAAACTTCGATAGAGGCATCCAAGCATAACAGGTCGACAATCCCGAGTAATTTGCTCGTTCTCCCTCGAGTTACACCTCACATCCCAGTGCGAATCCATCGTCTATGGCTTCTCCGATGCGGCCGCATTTCTTGGCATCGCCGATGACTCGGATTGCCACACCCGAGCCTTCCAGCAGTTGAGCAAGGGAATTCTCAGGTCGCGAACCCATGGCCAGAACTACCGAGTCCGCCTCCAGTGTGACATCGTTACCTTTGGAATCAGTGTATACAATATGGTCGGTCGAAATGTCTTTCATTTTCGCTTCAGTGATTAGTTTGACTCCTCGCATTTCCAATTCTTTGAGCAACACCCAGCGGGTGGACGGCCCAACGTCCTGAGCCATGCGTCGGATCATTTCGATCACCGTGACCTTTTTGACTCCTTTGAGCATGAGTTCCCTCAGTACCACTGGGGATTCAGCCTCGTGCAAAGTCAGAAAATAGAGTTGTTCAGCGGAGATTGTCCCTTTGGATGCGAGGAAAATCGCGGTTTCCAGTCCTACAGAACCGCCTCCTACAACCACTACATTCGCGCCGGTCTGAGCCTTGCCTTTCAACACATCCCATGCCTGGTACACATTTGGGGCTTCCACCGCTTGTATGGGTGGTTTGAATGGAGCTGCTCCAGTGGCGACGACTACAAGGTCGGGTTGCTCCGCAGCCACAAGGGCGGGGGTGACCTCGACTCCAGTTCGGACTTCTACCCCACTCTTCGGCAGCACAGCCCGATAATAGTCGCAGATATAATGGAAATCCGGCTTATAAGTGGCTTCAGCAGACCAGGGAACCTGGCCCCCTATGAAGCTCTCTTTGTCACAAAGTATGACCTTGTGTCCTCGTTGGGACGCAGTAATTGCGAATTCGCATCCAGCCGGCCCGGCTCCGGCCACCAGGATCTTCTTCGATCGCTCAGCCGGTCCGAACACCGTTTCCGTCTCTTTTCCGGCCCTGGGATTTACCAGGCATCCCACTGGCATGAGCTGGAAGACGTGGTCGAAACAACGCTGATTGCATGCCACGCAGCGCCGGATCTCGTCATATCTTCCCGCCTTGGCTTTGTTTACGAATTCCGGATCGGCAATGAGTCCTCGAGCCACGCCGACCAGGTCGGCTACACCTTCTTTGAGTACTTCTTCAGCGATGAATGGGTCGTTGATTCTGTTACAGGCTACAACCGGAACCCCGACAACCTCTTTAATCCCTCCGGCCAGATACACATACCCAGCCTGCGGAAGATCCATGGTTATCTGTGGAACGCGGCTCTCATGCCAGCCCCCGGTGACATTGATGCAATCCGCTCCTGCTTGCTCACACGCGGCGGCAAATATTCGAGCTTCCTGGTTCGTATGGCTGCCGGGCACAAAGTCATTTCCCGCTACTCGTACGATGAGGGCCAAATCAGGGCCGGTTTGTTCCCGGACGCGGCGTATGGTTTCCAGACCGAACCGCATCCTGTTTTCCAAAGGGCCGCCGTACTCGTCCTCACGCTTGTTTGTTTTGGGTGAAAGAAACTGGCAGATCAAATATCCGGCAGAAGCCAAAACCTCTACAGCATCAAACCCTGCTTCCTTTGCTCTTCGAGTGGCCTGAACAAAATCCTCCTGCACTCTCATTATATCTTCCAAAGTCATGGGGGTCGTTTGTTGCCGGGTGAAGTAGCTCGAAAACTCAGAAGGGGCCAGAATAGGGAGCCCTTTCAAACCGCAATATGAATATGCGCCGGCCATGTACAACTGTACTGCTACCTTACCGCCCTCACAATGGATCGCTTCAGCAAATCTTTTCAAGCCGGGGATGCTCCGGTCATCTTTTATGGAAAGGAAAAAATCCAGGCCACATGCCTGATCGTTGATCTCAGCTCCTCCCACAATGATCAAGCCCACCCCTCCACTGGCCCTTGCCCGGTAAAAATCGATAAAACGATCGCTCGCTTCCCCGTTGGGCGTGTAGTTAAGGTGCATGGCGGTCATTACGACCCTGTTGGCAAGCGACACAGGACCTATGGATATTGGTTCGAACAATCGAGTAATCAATGTAACCTCCGGGTTAATAAGCACGTTGCGCCCATAGGACACGTTGAGCATATCGTGGAAATCAAGCTCCCTTGAATTTGCCCTCACGCTTTTGCAAATAGGCTGTCATAGCTTCAAAAATATCCTCTGACGGCATGATCATGCTGGACCTGGCTGCATTGAAATCCAGTGCCTGATCCATGGGAACCTCGTCATTGTAAAGGAACACGTCTTTTGCACCCTGCACTGCCAGAGGAGGATTCGAAGCTATTTCACGGGCCATTTCCATGGCCTTGTCGTCCAAGGTGGTCTTGTCGGGATAGACATCGTTTACCAAGTTGATGGAACGAGCACGTTGTGCATCGAATCTGTGGCCTCGAAATGCGATTTCCCTGGCATGGCCGCGCCCGACGACTTTGGGGAGACGTTGCAAGCCGCCAACATCGGTTATGATTGCAAGCTTGGCTTCCGGCAAGGCAAAAATGGCATCTGAGGAGCACAGGCGAATATCGCAACACAGGGCCAACTCGAGCCCCGCTCCCAGGCAATGGCCGTGTATTACCGCGATAGATGGTGTTGAGAGTTTTTCCAGGCGAGTGTGGATTTCCTGGAGTTCTTTGACCAAATCGTAAAATCGGACTTTCTGTGAGGCATTCGGCTCGCCGGTGATAATGGGAATCAGCTCATTCTCAGGACTCAGATCTAGGCCCGCACAAAAGGATTTGCCTTCTCCCCTGAGTAAGACGACCCTCGATTCCTTATCCTCTTTGGCTAAACCGATGGCACTGTCCAAGGATTTCCAAATGGCCAGGTTCAAAGCGTTTCTCTTGTCGGGCCTGTTTAGCGTCAGAATGCCCACATTCCCGTCTCTATGGTAAGTAACAGGCTTATTGTCGTCAGTGGACTGGGTGTTCATGCTGAAATTCTCCTCAGTTTTTTTCTCCAATCAAAAATATTTCAAAGATCTAAGATTCCCAATGTTCACTCCATTCAAGCCATTGAAGCACCATAATTCCGAAACATCCCACGTGATCGTCTAGCTGAAGAAAAGAGTCTCCTTGCAGGCCTCATCCTAAGAATCCGAGTTGTCATCGTAAAAGCTTCCGTGTACGAGAGGAGTCACGGAAAAATGTCCAGGCCTTGCAAGGGTTTCCCGGGCGAGGGCCGACTTGACTCTCAGGTTCAGGACATGGTGTTCCAGTGAAGGGATCCGGTTGGACCCTGGGCGGGCCGCCTTGAGACATTGTAATAGAGTCTCCTGAAATTCCTGCTCAGAAGACTCGGGAATCATATCCATGAGTTCCATAGCCTTCTCGGGAGCACCCATGTTTAAAAGGCAGCGCACTCTTTTGAGCATGCTCGAAGGCAGATCCACAGACAACGTCTCGTAATATTCGAGGGCCCAGGCATACTTGCCGCATCCCACAAGCGTTTCCGCAAATGCGTTCAAGGCAGTGGGCTTTCCTTGGAGCATCTTGGCCAGCCTGCGAATGTCTTCGCGTTTCCCGAGTTTTGCAAGCCGGTGGACGAGGGTGAGAAAATGGCTTGGTGTTCTCAACAACACATGGGGGTCCGCGTCTCGTAATGCCAAATAATAGAGGATTTCATTTTGGTCTCTCAGGAGTTCCAGATCCGGAAAATCATATCGGTTCCTGAACCAGGTATATTTTAAATCTTGAAGTGTGATGATTCCTACGCAATTGAAAACCTTGTGGATTTTCGCATGTACTTCCACTTCCTTTCCCCGCAATTCAACCTGGATATAATCGTCTGGAAACACGAAACTGAAGCTGATATTCATACCCTGAGAAGCCCCTACAAATCCTTTTTCGAAAGATGGCAGCAAGACCCCGCGTCCTAACAGCACGTCCCAGTATTTTCCAGAGATCCCAGTGAAGGGTAACCCACCAATATAACTCCGTGAATCAAAAATTACCCGGTCGGTAGGACCGGCTGGTTCGTTGGTTTCCTTAAAGAAATTCAAGGCCGAGATCAGCTCTTCTATAGGGGAGCGTTTTTCAGACGGTAGCGCATTGTAACCTTCCAGAAATTGCTCCAGCAAAGTGAATTCTTCTATTGCGGCACAGGTAAGGGCACCGTATGCGTAAAAAGATGGCTCTTCTTCGAGGTCATGCCGGTTTTCTAATAAAAAGTCGAGTATTTCAAAGATTCGCTGCTTATAGTAGACATCAGTTTCCATCTGTTCGTTTGCCAAAGCCCAAAGGTTACGCACACTTGCTATCTGTGCCTTGGACATCTCGACAGTTTCATATTGATCGCCGATGGAGAGGTAGTTGGGCTTGTAGCCGGGAAGAGGTTTGATCCCAAACAGTTGAGGGTTCTTGTCGTAAACCGACCCGAAGTAAACCTGCATTTGTTGCGAGCCCGAATTTGATTGGATGGGTATCCCCGTAGATCGGAGGAATTCCACGGTCCGCCTTGCGTCTTCAACAGATTCTCCGGGAAGTCCGAAAATTGAGAACAGCTCGGTCTCCATGCCGAGGGACTGGGCAGTTTCAATGTTTTTTCTTAATTGTTCCAGTTCAATACCCTTGTTGGCTTTTTTTAAGACGCCGGGGCTACCGGATTCCAGTCCGAAGGCGATAGTGTCCGCACCCGCCCATTTGAGTTTTTTCAAGAGAGGGGGGTCCACCAGATCGGTTCGAGTCTGGCACCAGAAGGGAGTTGAGATTCCTCGCCTGTTTTTTTCCTCCAGAAGCTTGTACGTTCTCTCCCGGTCGTCGGTAAAATTAGGGTCCGCGAACCAGAATCTTTCAATGCCGCTGCCTGCTAGCATTTCCATTTCGTCCGAAACTCGCTCGATAGAGTGATACCGGATTTTACCTCCGCACATACTGGGTGTGATACAGAACCTACACGCGTGCCGACACCCTCGGGAAGAAAGCAGTATAGCGGTATTCTTTCCCTCCAGGTTCAACACGTTGCTCAAGTAAGGTGAAGGGTAAGCGTCTAAATTGTCTTCGGGAGTAGGGCCGGTACCTGTGTCTACGATGCGTCCGTTACACCGACAGGTAATTCCCTCAACTTTTTCAATGTCTTCCCCCGCATCCAGAGCTTCCGCCATCTGCCGCATCACCAACTCACCTTCTCCACGGACAAGTACATCCACGTCTGCAAGTTCTTCAAGGGCACCGGATGGCATGGCAAATATCTGTGGTCCTCCGAGAACCACGTGAATCGTCCTGTGCCGTGATTTAATATACCTGCTGAGAAAACGGATCCGATTCATCGTGCTCTGATAAGCCGTAAAACCGATCACCTTAGGGTTGATACGGCGGATCCATTTTTCCAGGTTCTTTAAAGTTAAAGGCCGGTCACGGAGATCATCTAGTATGATGCCGTCCGATCCGCGGGCCTTGAGTCCGGCAAGGATGTAGCCCATGGAAATAGGAATGCTCTCGGAAGATTCGTAACCCACGTCGTAATTCACGTTGATAAAAAGAAAAGCCGCCACAGGCCCTTCCTTCCGAAAGATTTTCGTAAAGTGTTAGAATAGCATTAAATGGAGCCGATTAACAACCTTATGTTGCCCCGGGAGCACTCCGGCTGATATAATATTTGCAAGCGCAGCTTCCCTATGAGTTTCCTATGAAAAAAATCAAAAGTCCCTGGTACGGTGTTGTCTGGATATTCATCTGGACCATTGCCCTGATATGGTTCATTGCATCAGGAATGTTCGATCAGAGGGAGAGCGTCGGGTTGGTTATCGTATGGATCGTCCTGGTAGGGGTGACTCTGTACCTGTTACTGCAGAACTTCAGGCTGAAGGCCAAACAAACTCAGGGTCGTCTCGCACCTTCCATGGTCTCCCCCTCGCTGAATTCCCCATGCCCCTGTGGATCCGGAAAGAAATACAAACGATGTTGCGCAAAAAAAAGCGGCTGAACCTTGAGAGGTCAAGGCAGTCCTGTTCTCGAATGTCAATAATCCTGAAGCCACTTCGCACAACTCTTAACTAAAAGTGCTTCTGCAGCACGCAGATCTTCCTCAGCCGTCAACAGCCATCGTTGTGCCTGATACTGGTTCCCGCTCCGACTCATAGATTACAATCCCTTCTTCCAAAGCCTTCTTTATGAAATAATGATGAATCATCCCGGCAAATTCTTCCGGGGTGTAGATCAAAAGGTCCACGTCCCGTCCGTGTACGACTTCCGTAATGTCACTCAGAATCCCATCGTAACGATCAAGGTATCGCTTATCCGTAACCTGAATAACAAGGAGGTCCAGATCGCTTTTCCGTGAAGGTTCTCTCCGTGCTAGGGAGCCGAATACGACAGCCTTTTGAATCTGGTATTTCTCAAGGATCGGTATTAATCTAGGAACTATCTTGTCGAGACCTTCCGGTTCCATGTAGGCCTCCTAAAACCAAGTTGCCACGAAAGAAGTAGCCGTGGACTAAGATTTTTCACGGTTTAAAGGCAACGTCGTATAAAATTCGTCTCATCAACAATACTATTGCGGAGCTGCCTCAGCCCAGAT
>Ga0194044_10000656_pt1 | contig 17411 bp, 17 predicted proteins | sample JunL4417m_MetaG_FD_155460 | JGI IMG/M metagenome (GOLD analysis project Ga0194044, IMG submission 155460) | Anoxic zone freshwater microbial communities from boreal shield lake in IISD Experimental Lakes Area, Ontario, Canada - Jun2016-L442-17m | ecosystem: Environmental > Aquatic > Freshwater...
ATATAAAATATAAAATATAAAATATAAATATAAAAAATTGAATTAAAATATTAAAAACATAATTTAAGTATATAAACATAAAAACAATGTCTCAAACAACTTTAACACAAGTAAGTCCAGTATTAAAAAAAAATAATGCATGTATTCGCGACAATCTAATTAAATTTTATGCCAGAGGTCACAAGTATGAGATTTTGTCAGACCTTAAAACAAAATACACCTCAGTAACAACTTGGAACCACGCCCATTTTCCAAAGTTTGATGCCGACGCTATTATACAAAACATGTTTAAGAGTAAATCATGGGGGCCATCCAATAAGTATTGGGGGCAAACAGCAGAACAAATAAAAGCCGGTTGGAAGTCAAATGGGGAGGCTGTTGCTGGATTAGGAACCGCGTTGCATGACAAAATAGAGCATTTTATGAATGAAGAACGTCTACCAATTATATATACTCAACAAGATTTGTATGAAAATTATAAATGTGAAAATCCTAATGAATCGGTTGAATGGGGTTATTTCTTAGAATTCGTTAGAGACAATTCAATTCTAAAGCCATATCGCACAGAATGGATGATATTTGATGAAGAATTGAAGTTAGCAGGGTCAATTGATATGGTATATGAAAACCCAGACGGAACATTAACAATTTATGATTGGAAAAGATGTAAAGAAATTTTAAAGATTAGTGATTGGAATAAATTTGCGATAAATCCGTTAATAAGTCATTTACCAGATACTAATTTCTGGCATTATACATTGCAATTAAATACATATAAATCAATTTTAGAGAGAAAATATGGAAAAACAGTGACTAAACTGTGTTTAGTTATATTACATCCAGATAATGTAGAAAAAACATACCAAGTATTAGATGTTCCTATTTTAACAACAGAAATAACCTCTCTTTTTGAAGAAAGACAAAAAGAGGTATCAAGATAAAACAACTTAAAAATACTACTAATATAATATATATCATATAATGTATAATATATCAGACCTAATATCAGTAATAACATTTATAGCAATTGTTTATAATACGCGTATAATGATAATTCATTTAATTAAAAAAAATCAAAATATGTATGAAGAATTAAGTTCATACCTTATTTTTTTCAATGATTTATTAAAATTTATGTCAGATAATAATCCTTTACTAATAGATTATTATGACAACCAAAACAAAGACGAAGAAGAAGAAGAAGACAAAGAAAAGGAAGACAAAGAAAAGGAAGACAAAGAAAAAGATGTCGTTATACAAAAGGTAGAACAAAAATACGAAGATAAATATTTAGAAAAATTCAAAAAGTTTCCAAACGAGTTTCAATTAAGTAGATTAGAAGAAGAAGAAGAAAAGAGAGAATTTGACAATATACAAATAACAGCAACTAACAATAGAATTAAGTCTATTAGTAAAATTGCAGAACAGTTGCTTCAAATAAACGAAATAGAAGAAAGAGGGAATATTGTAAAGGACGGACTAACAACTGTAAAGGACGAAACAACTGTTGTAACAAGTGTTAAAACAAATGTAAAAGACGAAACTAATAAGTTTACAGAAAACATAAATCAAATAGGTAAAGATGGTTTGCTTACTTTTTTTAATATGGACGACGATGACGAGGATTATGATTTTGAAGAGTTGTATATGTTTCTTCTTGAAAAAAAGACAGAATTAAAAAATAAATTAAAGGAAATTCAAGACAATGTTTTAACAGAAGATGAAATGCGTGTAACAGCCCGTGAAAATATAATAAATAAAAAATTAGATAAATTTATAGACAATTATATTTTAGAGTATACCCCGTTAGGAAATATTTATATGAGATATAATAATAGTAAAAAATCATTTGAATATTTTAGCAATAACACAATGCCGTATAGATATTTAGAACCGGTTGGGCGAAAATATGTGATGACATATTGGTGTAAGCCAATATTCGTTGATATTGAAGAAGAGTTGAAAAAGTCTGAATTAAAGTTTGATGCGGATGTAAAACAAAAGGAAGATGATAAAAAAAGAAGAGAAGAAGAGTTAAAAAATGGTCCAAAAGACGTAATTGTAAAATTAAAAAATTACAATAAGGAAACAAAAAATCAAGCAACCATGAAGCAACAAATGAAAAATAGAAGCGATAGTAATATGGTATTGCCTCCTCAAATAAAAGCCAATTTGCCTAATGTGAAAACAAATGAAAAACCATTATTAAAGGAAAATGCAAACAGATATACATGTGAAGGGCGTTTAACAGAAATGTCTCCTTTAAAAAAAATAGACAAAAAGGTTACAGATAAAAATTTATCAATGTCATATTTAGACTTTAAGAAAATGCAAAAGGACAACAAATAATAAAAAAGAGAACAAATAATAAAATAGAAAACAAATTATAAAATAGATATATTATAAATAATGATGTATAAAACAAGAAAAATAAATAATAGACGGAATTTTACAAGTTTACACAAAAAACAGCATTCTAAAAGGCATAATAAAAGGCATTATATAAAGCATTATATAAAGCATTATAAAGGTGGTTCCGAACAAATGGATGATAAAGCAGCGAATGAAATACTAAAAAAGATAGAAGAACAAAACAAGGTATTTCTTCCTGGGGTAACCGATATTCCAGTTGTTGGTCCAGTAATTGACAAAACGGTAGACCTAATTGAAGGCGCTAGTGTAAATTTAATAGATAAGGCAGGAGACTATATAGGAGTTGATATAGATAATCCGGGTTCAATTGGTGACAAGTTGGATGATGTAAAACAAGCATTAAGTAGTCCTGAGAATATAGAAAAATTAAAGGAAATAGCAGGTGATGCTGGGAAAATTGGCGAGGTGGTTGTTGTAGCGTTTAAGCCAGCTGCTGAAAAATTTGTAGCAACATCATTGCCGGTATTAACAGAAAGTGTTGATAAGGCAGTTAAGGCTGGAATTGCAACTGGGGTAAATCTAGCGGAAGATGCTGTTGGCCCGTTTATTGGTATTCCGAGAACAATATTAAGCGCCGCTACAGCATTTAATGCGTCTGTTAATGCTGGGTCTGAACTAGTTAAAGGCGCGTCAGAGGCAATACAAGGAACCCAAGAGAATTTTAATAGACTAATGGACGAGGCAAAAATGCATGAAATACCAAAAATACCTGAAATACCAAAAATAAATACTAATATTCCAGGTTCTTTAAATGGCGGTTCCCTAAAAAAACTACAACGTGCCGCCCAATTAGTTGGAGGGCGTATTAAAAAATCCCGTAATGATTTTTTATCATCAAATGTAATAATGAAACAATATGGTACCGCAAAAAGGCGATTAAAAACAAAACGCGTATATACAGCACGTCACAAATAAAATATATAAATAAAATAACTTATGTATTGTTTTTTTTCCAACTCGCATACCCATTACTTTTTAAAACATTAAATGATGTTCCTAAATGCGATTTTCCAATTGTATATGCTTGTTTTTCAATTGGTTCTAATTGTTTTAAATACTTAATAAGCGACAGTTGAGTTGCACCATCATATTTTTCAAATGTATTTGGCAATTCTAATTTAAGGTCGTTTTCAATTTCTTGGAGATTCATTGTTATTTAATTATATATTTCAAAATTAAAGATATATAATTAAATCAATTTTTTTATAAACATTGTATAAAAACATTGTATTATACATAAATTATCTCATATAAACAATATTAGGTTGATTAGAACCATAATATGTTGCTGTAAATGCAACTCGTTTATTAGATAATTTAATTTCACTTTGGTTCAACATGTTAGTTATGCTTGTTTCTATTTGATACCCGTTTGCTTGTAAAAATGAAATAAGATCAGGAATTTCATCTGGTGTCATTAAACCGCACCCAGAATTATATTTATTACAACACCTTGTATATTGATTTTGTGTAATACTTTGAATTACTAACCCGCATTTTTGTATTGGATTACACTGACTATCTATTTGAAAAGGCGATAGTTTTGGAAACATTATGTTTCTAACAAATTGTGATAATGGACCTTGTGGAATTGTGTTAACTAGTAAAATATTTTTGTAACATTGGCTATATTGGTCATAAAAAGGCTGTGAAGTAATTGTAAATGTTTTATTCATTAAATATATTGAATATATTATTATTTAATATTTGTTAAAAACAAGGAGTAACTTCATAATAAATCAAAATAAAATTGAAATAATAATAAGTATTACTAAATAATGTAAACAACTAACAAATATATATAAATCGCGAATAAAAATGAGCTTACAAATGCATATTAAGATTGATACTATTTTTGAAAATAATGATAAAAATAATGATAAAAATGATGATAAAAATGATGATAAAAATGATGATAAAAATGATGATAAAAATGATGTAAATAATATTGGATTACCTGTTTTAATTTATAGATTTAAATTTACTGAAAAATTTATGAAACAATTGTATAACTTTTCAAAAATTCATCAATATGATAAAAGAACCGATTTCAAAGAAGCATGGAATGTTTGGATTGAAGAAAATGGGTCTGACATAACTGAAGAGGTCCGTAGATTATGCAATTTAGGATATGAAGGAGATATTTTAGATAAAATGTTTAAGAGTGCAAGATACTATTTTAGAAAGAAGAGCACTGAAAAGAAAGAACCAATACAAAGACGACCATATATAAGTTTAAATAAAGAACTATTAGATGCAATGAATAAACATATTGAGGAACATATTTATAAGGCAGATTATCAACCAAAGACTGGTTTCATTATATTTTGTAAAGATAATGAAAAAATATTGAAGGAAACAATAAATAATATATTTAATAAAGGCATAACAGAGTCACGCTTAATTGAAGATACAATTAAGAAAATGTATAAAAACAGATATTTTATACTAACAACTAAAAAAATAAACGAGTAAGAATAAAATTAATAAATTAATTATAAATATTAATATAATTAATGATAAATAATAAGAAAATATCAAGTTTACAAGACGGTTGTGTTTATTATTTTTTAATGGATGAACCAACCAGTGTTATTAAAAAACACCCAATATATAAAATAATGAGTGTTGATTTTTTACTAATTAATGAACTAACAAATATAAAAAAATTACAAAATATAAAAAAATACAAAATATACTACTATGTTTATGAACCTAGTTCAAAATTAAAAATAAATGGACTCAATGAAGGTTTGAAAAATAGCACATCTTTGTTTAAATATGAAAATAGGGAATTAATATATTTAAAACACTACTTAAAGACTTTAAGTAGTTCAACAAAATATGTATTTACAATAATTGATTTTTATAAACGGCTGTTAAAATCAATCGATTTGTTAATTTCCCAAAACATATATCATAATCATATTAACTTTGATACAATTGTTGTTGATAAACACATACCATTATTGTCTAATTTTTCGTTTTCGCTTGATACTTCGCGCAAAAATATTAATACCCACATTGAACCATTTTTTATGGTATACGACCTGTCTTATTTAGAGCGACCTTTAGAACTGCATATTCTTTCTTATTTAATAACTAACAATTTAACTGGGCCACAAAATAGTTTATCTAGCTATAATATTGAAAATATTATATGTGATGTAGTTGAAAATAATAATATTTTAAAAACATTTAGTGACACTATTGTTAGTTCATATAAACAAGAAGCCTTAGAATATTTTAAAAAATATATTAACAAGCCTTATGACTATATTTTGTCAGATATTTTACAATACAGTAATACATGGGATAATTATGCATTAAGCATACTTTTTTTACGTATATTAATTGGGTTACATAGATCAATTGAAAAACAAAACAAATTCATAATTATGTTTATGAAGTTGTTAGTTTGTAATATTCATTTAAATCCTTTTAAAAGACTTTCTATTAATACAACAACTAACAAGTTTGACGCTATATTAAATGGTCTTGAAATTGAAGATTATAAGGAAATATTAGATAATTTAGTGTTTGCGTGAACTGCGTTTACTATGACGCCTTGTATGACGCCTTGTATGACGTGGAGTACGACGATGTACGCGACCATGTGCTTTACGCATTGTTCTTCTTTTGCGACGACCGCCCATGATTACTTCTTCTTTTGCAACTATAACATCATCACTAGGAGACGATTGAAATTGTTCGGGCACTTCTTCGCCCATGGTTTCAGCACTCATTGTTTCTTCATCTATAGTTTCTTCGCCCATAGTGTCAACAGGTAAAGTGTCAGCCCCGCCAACCATCCATTTTTCTCCCTTATCCTTTCTAACCTTTGCACGATGGATTGCATCCTTGTAGCTAAGCTTTTCCTCTTTTTGAACTTTTTTAACAAATTTTACCCAAGCTATTAGACTTTTGTTTGCCTTACGTTTACCTCCAGTTAAACTCATTATATATTCTATAAATATTATTAAATTATTTATAGATATAATAATTTTCTTAAATATAATAATGTTCTTGGATATTATTATTTTCTTAAATAACTTAAAAATTGAATTACATAATTAACAATTGAATATAACTAAATAAACAAATATATAAAAAATGAATTTATCAATTTTTAAGAAATATAATGACAATATAATTACTTCATCAAGGGTTGAACTGATATTTACACGGTATCTTTATGTAAAGGATGAAGTGCGCTTAGCATTGTTAGTTTCTATTCTAAATAAAAGTGATGATGCAATATTTTGGGCGTATGAACTTTATTATAGTGGATTTAAGAATGAATTGTTTACACTAATTTGGAAAATTTATTATGATTTCTTTGCAACACTAAATCCAACATTTGAAGCATATCTTATTAAAAAACATAAAGAAATACTTATGACATCTGATGATACTCAAGATAGGGTTGTTAGTTCAATTATTCAGGACCTACTGTTTAGACCATTCAATACTGATGTATTTATTATACGAAATATTTGTGATAACTTTGAACTTGATATTAGCGATAATATCTTCTTAGAAAATATAACGAACATTTATAACAATTTAGAGCAATGGATATCACATAACAATTATAGATTTATCGCTCATTGGATTTTAAATGTTAATACTACTATTAATATTGTAGATATTTACAATATGTGTTTAAATTTATTTGAAGAAAAAGGGGTTAAACTTGTAAAACCCAAACTATCTAAGGAATTTGAGATTGTTCTAAACTTAAATATAAACGCGAATGTAATCTTAATAGCTAAAATTATGTGTTTGTTTTCAAAAAAATCGGATTTAAAAAAAGGAAAAAGCATTTACATTAATGTTGAGCCAGAAGATATAATCCCATATGAAACTATATGCGCTTCTGATGAAATTAAACATTATGAAATATTAGAAAAAGCATGTATTTGCGGAATAGACGATTTTAAGCATTTAAGTTTATTTAAGTTGAATAGAAATAAATATAATCTTAAAGACAAATATTTGTATAATTGGGAATATCATGCGTCATTTTCACCAATATGGTATCAAAGAATCACACAATTTGGAGGAATTATAGACAACGTGAAACAAAAGGTAATATTTAAAGAAGACCCTGACGATGATTTAATGCAAGAGTTTTATAGTTTATACGGGTATGAACCAGACGAACAAAAAAGCACAATACAAACAAAAAGTATAATACATTTTGAAAAGATTTATAATTGGAAATGGTTCAATGACCAATATAAAAAGAATGGATTATTTGAAGTGTATTGTGAAGAATTGGAGGAGTTTGATTTAATTGGACTAACATATTAATTTTATAAATTGTATATAAATTATAAAATTGTCATAACAATAAAAATTTGAAATAAAAATTTGAAATAAAAAAATTGATAATAAAAAATTAAATAAATAAAAAATTGAAATAAAAAAGAACTAGAAAAAACAATACATATAATAATATAAAAATGGTAAAAAATACTCAAGGTGGTTCAAGTCATAAGAAATTTGCTCGCAAAAATTGTAGTGGCGGAGGAAATTCGGGCAATAATAAGAATATATTGCGTATAATAAAAGAAGAAGGCGAGGTTTATGCAATTGTAACAAAAATGCTAGGTTCTGGATTGTTTTATTGTCATTGTATTGATGGCATAGTTAGATTAGGATACATAAGAGGCAAATTTAGTGGAAAAGGGCGGCGCGATAATACAGTTGAAGGCGGTAAGTGGGTTCTTATTGGTTTAAGAGAATGGGATGTGCCTTCTGATAAAGATAAAACATCAATTGTTTTAAAAACATCAACAAAATTACAAAAGTGTGACCTATTGGAGGTATATTCTGATTCCGACAAGTTACGTTTAAGAGAATCGGTGAATGTAGATTGGAATACTTTGGACCAAGAAGACGTATCAAGAGATGTTAAAGATAATTTGAGAATAACAGAAGAGGATATTGGATTTACGTTTGGGCCTGATAGACGGCAATTGTATACTGAAATTAACTCTTCAACCTCTAAAAAAATCACATTGAACTCTGGCGAAGAACAAGAACAAACAGAAAAAGAATCAGCAGTAGATGTTGAAATAAATTTTGATGATATTTAGATGTTGAAATAAAATATAAAATATAAAATATAAAATATAAAAAATAGTTTGTGGGTTATGAATATTTGTAATTAATTATTTTTTTTATAAAATAATTAATTTTTACATTTCCTAACATATATAAAATATGTTAATGTTGATTGTCTAGATTAAGACAATTCAACAATATGTGCTATCTCCTGTAAATATTTATATTGTGTTTTTGACATAAAATTCATAAATAAAATTTATTGCTGTTAGGAGATAAATATATATAGAACGTCTCTTTAAGTAACAGTTTTACAATATAGTTTACTCTTACTTAAACAATATTTATCATATAAATTATATTTAGAATACCTGTTAATTTATAGATTATTTATATTATGAGTAATAACCCATTTTTTAAAACAAAAGACCAAAATAAATCAAAAGACCAAAATAAAACAAACGGACATAACCGTTTTCAATGTTTGGATGAAGACAATCTATGTGAAAACCACCCCCGAGAAGACCAAACATACAAAGACAATAATATAAAAAAAAATAAGGATGTGTCTGCATACAATTCAATTAATAACTCATTTAAGAATCGTGGTAGTAATCCAGTTCGTCAAGAATATAATATAAGAGATGAACCCCGTGTTTATAATAATTTTAAACCTCAAAATAGACTACAAGAACCAGTTAAATTAATTGCAGAACCTTTAACACTTGACTTATTTCCTGAATTAATTCCAATGTTTAATATATTACAACCCACTATTGGTATAACTAATTTTTTAGACGTTTTAAATACCCAAGCCCAAATAGAACCGGAAGTAGTTTCTAATGAAAATGTAGTTAAACCTGGATTTGTTGAACTTACTATGATTGATCGTAAACTTATTATGAAACATGGGCCTCCAACCGCTTCTGAAATAAAACGAATAGAAATTAAAAAACTCAATAATGATATTAATTATTGTATGAATAAAGAGTTTTTTTTAATTAGTAATCATTGGGCAAAGTATAAAGAAGACTACAACTCCATTTATGGAGAGGGTTTTTATGATGAAGTATATTCTTTAGTGCCAGTATATGGGCCCGAATACGATATCGATGACGAATTAGATACTGACTCGTGTAATGAACCCTATAATGAACTCTAATTAGTTAAAAAATAATGCATTAACCTATTACACCAACCGAAAAGAAAAATGAAAAAATCAAAATGAAAAAATCAAAATGAAAAGAATTTAAAGATACAAATATATAATTTAGTATACAAATACTAAATTATGTCCTCAATATGTTTTACTGCATGTCAAATTGGTGAAAATGGTAGTATTGAATATACATGGTCTAATAATATTTGTGAGAGAATTATACAATTAAGTTTTCAGTTAACCAGAACAAAAGACCAAAATACAATAAACAATTTACGCATTCAAACTGATAACCTTTTAACAGATATTTCTTTAGCTTACAAAACCGCTTTTTTTAGTAAAGAAGAATATATTGGATATATGTCTCTGTTATACCGCATGATTGGTTATACTCGGGATATTATTGATGGAAAAGGTGAATATGCTTTATCATATATGTTACTCGAAGTTTGGCACACCCATTATCCGGATTTAGCCAAGTTTGCTTTAAAGCATTTTGTCATTTCGCCTGAAGATAGTCCAGAAGTTCATCCATATGGCTCTTGGAAGGATATTAAGTATTTACATAAATATAATATTTCTAAATCTCTTATTGATTATGGGTTACAACTTATGATCGACCAATTGAAACTTGATATAACCAGCGATAACCCGTCGTTAGTTGCCAAGTGGGTTCCTCGTGAAAAATCTCAGTTCGGTCACATGTTTAATGAACTTGCTGTAGATTATTTTGGAGATTATATTAAAACTGCTAAAACAGAGAATGCTAGAATCCGGGCAATAATTAAGGCTAAAATGGATTTCCGTAAGCTTATAACATCTTTAAATAAAAAAATTGATACCGTACAAATTAAGCAATGTTGTCTTAATTGGTCTGATATTGATCCCGAAAAACAGACTTCAATTACAATGCACAAGCAAAAAAGGGCTTTTTTAAATATTGATAAAAACGGTGTACGACGACAGTTTAATTTTGACCGTATTAGTTGTGCTATTAAGTTTGACGATTATTCTCAAAAAGCTGTTAAGGGGGAAGTTGAAGTCAAAGGTAAACGTGTAAGTCTTAATGATTTTGTTAAGGAAGCACTTGATTTATGTTCTAGTTCAAGAAAGGTTTCTAACGAGGCGGCTTTACTTAACGCTCAGTGGAATAATAATTCCAAGCAAAATGGTGTATTAGGTAAAATGATTGCAATGGTTGATGTTTCAAACTCTATGAGTGGCGACCCTATGAATTCCGCTATTGCGCTTGGTATTCGTGTTGCTGAAAAATCTATGCTAGGCAAACGACTTTTAACATTTAGTTCATCTCCGTCTTGGGTTAATCTAACAGATACAAATAATTTTGTAGATATGGTTGATTTAGTTAGACGTTCTGATTGGGGAATGAATGCCAATTTTTATGATGCTTTAAAGTTAATACTTGATGCAATTATTTCTCAAAAGTTAAATCCAACAGATGTTGAAGATATGGTACTTGTTGTATTCTCTGATATGCAAATGGACCAAACGGAAATAATTACAACATCCCTAATAAGTTTCATTACAAAACAATACGCGGACGCGGGTCGCCAACTTTGGAATAAGCCTTTTAAAACTCCTCATATTATTTTTTGGAACTTGAGGTCTGGTTCTGGGTTCCCAACTATGTTTAATCAAAAAAATTGTTCGATGATGTCTGGATTTAGCCCTGCATTATTAAATACATTTTGCGAGGACAAATTAGATAATCTTCATAGTTGTACTCCTTGGAGCCTATTTGTAAAAAGTTTGTTAAATGAGAGATACAACGTATTGGACCATTATATTTGTAAAACACTTTAAAATTTATATAATATATAATAAACGTATAAACAATTAAATACTGTCATCCTCTTAAAAAAATGCAATAATATTTAAAATAATTATTAAATTATAATATTAGTAAATAGTATATATGCTCAACGAACAAACTCAACAACCCCCAATTGTAACAACTTTGCCAGTCGAACAAACTCAACAACCCCCAATTGTAACAACTTTGCCAGTCATGCAGAACTGTAAATGCTTGTTGTCGTTTATACAACAACAACAACAACAATGCCAACAACAGATTGACGCCCAAACTCAACAATGCCAACAACACAAACAACAATACGAACAACAAATACAACAATACGAACTCTACCAACAATCATTAGACGACCTGCTACTACAACACCAACAACGACTACAATCATTAGACGAAGAACTAAAACAATACAAACAATACAAACAATTGTTAGGCGACCAACCACAACAGCCACCGGTATAGACGACCAACCGAATGTTTTCACCCATTTTAATTTCAAACGTCCATTATTTAATATTCGCGATTGGATAAATTTCTTTTTGGAGTCTAATTAGTATTTGTTGCGAATATTAAATAATTTAAGTGTTCATCTTATTTAATGCGGTCTTATGGTCTTATGGTATTATGGTATTATATTTGTAAAAAGTTTGTCAAATGAGAGATACAACGTTTTAGAAAATTATATTCGTAAAACACTTTAAAATTCAAAATATTTGTTTATTTAATTTCGACGCCTTAAAACTGTATTTTTATTTTTCAATATATTATAATCTATAATATAATATAATGAAAAAAAATACTAAATATCAAGTGGAATATGTTAAATCAACTCATAATTCAGGCTTTTTTTCGTGCTGTTCAATGCGGTTAGATGATATTATTACATTTTTCAATAAATATAAATTATTACCTATAAAAGTAGATAGTTCAAACCAATTTGAATGGTATAAAAATGATAAAAATGATAATAATGATAATAATGATAAAAATGATAATAATGATAATAATGATAAAAATAATAATAATGATAATAATGATAAAAATGATGATATTACATTTGAATATTTTGAATATTATAGAAATGTAAATATTTATCCTATTTATAAAAATAATATTAATTATTTTGGAGCAACAGATCAATTTACAAATTACAAAGATTTAGATTATGTGAGTATTTGTCCTTTTGTTGAAAAGTATTTTACACCATCATTAATAATTAAAAATACGATTAGTAATTTAGAAATAAAATATAAGATTAATGACTATACAAAAATATGTGTATTGTTTTATAGAGGTAATGATAAAGTAACTGAAACTAATTTATGTTCATATGATGATATTATACAACAAGCCACCAAAATATTTAATAATAATAATAACATTAAATTTTTAATTCAAAGCGATGAAACTGAATTTATAAATGCGGTAACAGACATTTTTCCGCAAAATTCATTTTATTTTAAAGATGAAATACGACATATGGAAAAACAAAATACAACTGTAGATATTAAATTTAAGCAAACAAATCATATTTTTTCAAAATATTATTTAGCAATTACAATTATTATGTCCAAGTGTAATTATATAATTTGTGGTAGCGGTAATTGTTCTATATGGATTATGCTATATAGAGGTAATGCAAATAACGTATATCAATTTTTAAATGATAAATGGGTATAACTTATTTGGATTATGTAAACGTGTATTAACATGTCCTATATTTAATATTGAACCAACCCAACGAAGAGGTCTTAATGAAATATATACACAATTATAATATTTAATATTATATTGGATTTCTCACATCTATCATCCAATTTTTATCAAGAAAATCCATTTTTATACCCCATTTTTTACATAATAAACTAAGTATTGTTTGGTCGTGTCTATTTTCTTCAAAAATAGGGTCATTTGGAACTATTGTTGTTTGAGAGTTAGATACTATTCTTTCGTCTTGAATATATGTTAGCCATTCTCCAATAAACCGTATTGGATTAAATCCTTTTCTTAAAAGAATATATCCAGCCCATACTTGTGGTGAATTTTTAACATCATTACCAAAATTATTAAACGGTATATTCATTAATACAAACGCATCCCCCTTAGTCCATTTTTTTTCAATATGTATTCCACTATTTGGTTTATTCAAATATACACCAATATTTTTACCACTTAATAATTGGGTTTCCATATTTCTAACATTAGTAGTCCAAATATACTTACTATCATTGTAGCATAAAATATCCCCTTCTTCAATTTCTAATAATCTTTTAAATATTATATATGGTTTCCATACAAAATATCCAGCTCTGTTTGATTTTAATAAATGCGCGTTTTTTGCTTTATAATAATCATCTATATCATCCATTGTATATATTTTAGCTGTATCAAACCCTCCAACCGATAATGCTGATGTCATATTGGATCGAGCAAATGACATGTGATCTGGAGTAGCAAATGTAATAAAATGATATTTAACCATTAATATATTATATAATAAGTATTATAATATATATTAATACTAAACTTAAAATAAATCTTCAAGGGTGTAATACAATATAATTAAAAGGTATTTTATTAATTACCGAACAATATTGACTAAATCCACTTATATGCCCATAAACAGACAACGCAAATATTGAATTACTGTAACTCATTAAATAAAAATCTAATAAAGTATTCATGGTCGCCATTGAATCATTAGGCTTTACTTCTCCACCCAAATGCTCTATTTTTCGATTCAAAATATAAAAATTAGGGTACACCTTTAAAACAACCTTTAAGGTATTTGAGTCGCTAATAATTAAATATTTTTTATTGGGAATAATTAATTTATTAATATACTTTTTAATTTTATTAATAAAACCAACATCTAGTGGGGTTAAATTAGTTATATTTTGGTCTCCGCTTCTTATGTGAATTGTTGCATATGTATTTCGGGTTAAGTTAAGTTCATTTAAAGCACAGTCTATATAATTTTGCATAACATTATTTGGTATTAACATGTTCTTAATTTTTTCTCTACCAGTATCTAAAAAATTGTAAAATATAGGAAATGCATTTGTAAAAAGAGCGTATGTATCCGAAACTGTATGTTTATTCATTTTATCTATTAGTTGATTTGCAAAATTATTATCTAAGTAAGTAGTTGGGTCTCGCCACAAATGCGGTGGTCTGTTTAGACCTAATATAAAGTCTAAATTATTATAATTTATAGAATTGTTTTTACCACAGTTTTCTATATATTTTGCTATTGGATGATTTGAAATATCTAATGCAAACTCTAAATTCAACCGGTTTGTTAGTTGCATAACAAAAAAACAACCTCTAAAAAAATCACCTATACCAGGGGCTGGGTAATTCTTATTATACTGTAACTGATATACGCATACAATTTTTTTTAGGTTTTTGTTAGTAAATTTGATTAATGTCATAATATATATTTATATAATATAAATAAAATTGATTTTAATACATACAAAAATAATTAATACAATAATAATAACCCAACTATCTTAAATGTTTTATATAGCTTGTACCAGATTTACTACGTCGAATTATAAAGACAATATTGATTATCGAGTAAAACATAACGTAGAAGTTATTTATGGCGCCCCGATTCAAATTCGTAATAAATATCCAGCAGGTTCATTCTTATTTGTAGCTGAAATGAATAACGAAACAAATAAAATAGAAGGAGTTGGGCTAATAAAAAATTTATTAGTAGTTAATAAACATAAAATTTATGACAATAATGAATATATCCGTTATCAATATTGCGGAAAATATTGGCTAAGTAGAGAGAAATTAGATGCAATTGATATAGAAATTAGTGAAATTTTTGATAATATTTTGTTTAAGGGAAAATCACATTTAAAACGAATATCTGGAATAACTGTTTTAACTGATAAATTATTTACAAATTGGAATTATGAATTATGTGATTTGAAAAACAAGGTAAAACGTGCCTTTTTATTTAATTTTAAATGTAGTAATAATGTGTTTGAAACAAGTATTAATGAAGAAACCGTTGAAATTATTAAAAAAGGAAAATATTGATTTTGATAGATAATTATTACAATGAAATCAAAATATACAAATAAATATATAGAAAAATAAATATACTTATTATATGAGCACTCTTGATTATAACATAGATAAATATACAATCCCCGAATTATTAGCTATAATAGAGCTGGACGATCCAACATCAACAGATATAACAAATACAACTAACAAATTAATTAAACGTTTTTCTTCTTCTTCTGAAAATCACCCACAATTATTAAAGTTTTTTCAAGACATTCAAACAAAACTATTACGGTATATGCAACAATTAGAAACTCCTGGAAACAATTCTGAATATTCTCCCAACGAAGAACAAACAAATGAATGGTATAAAAACCAAGTATTGCCCCCAACAAATTCCACCCAAAAAAACAAAATAACGGATCGTACTCAATCTACTGATGTATATGATAACGGTCACGTTCCAATGAATCGGAAACAATTAGGAGTAAATAATAATTTTAATGTTCCTGTAGCCCAAGATACACTAAACCCAAATTTAACAAATATAACCAGTCGTTTTATTAATTTAGACAGCCAATTTCGCCAGGCATCTGGAGGAACTGAAAGTATGTCTACAAATTATACATTAGACTTGTCAGACCCTCTAACAAATGTATTGAGTTTGAAGTTATATTCAATACAAATACCATATACTTGGTATACAATAGATTATATATATGGTAATACATGTTTTTGGGTAACAAATACATGGAATACATTTAAAATATTTATCGAACCTGGTAATTATACTCCTAGTGAATTTTGTGTGGCTATAAATACAGCATTTACAACACTAGCGAGGTTTCAGCCCCCATATTCAGATATAACTTGGTTGCAACCGTTTACATATCAAAACCCACCAATAACACCAGTACCAGATATAGCACGTTTTAATCCAAATAACGGAAAAATAACATTGCATTTAGAGGAGTGGTATGACCCAGCAAACAACCCAATAATAACAATAACCCAATATGTTGACACATTTGATTCCATAACAGACGCATATTTTACATTTTTTGATTTAACTGGAACAAAAAATTGTTATGAATCTGGATATCCTTGCTCTGCTTCTTCAGGACAGGGCCAAACCTTTAATGGTACATTGGGCTGGGTAATGGGGTTTCGACTACCATTACAGCCAATATTTTATTCACCACCTTACGGGGTCTCGCCAAATTTTACGTATAGTGGTGGAAATACTCCAACAGGAGTATTAAATTTATATGGAACAAAATATTTAATTTTGGTTTTAGATGATTATAATCAAAATCATATTAATAATGGTTTAATAACAATAACTGAGTTGTCAAAATCGTTACCATTGCCTAGTTATTATAATAGTTCACAACCATTTGCATGTATTCCAAATACAACAAATTTTCCTAGTATACTAGATACAAATGCAATGGGTAATTTATCAAATATTAATGCGGGCCAATCAACAGTGTTAGGTATTAATCCGGATAATTTGTTTAATAGTTTACAAGACAAGTTAGATATGGGAATCGGAAAGATTCAACATATACTGCCATCAGCACCAAGAACATTAACACAAGCCCAAATTTATACAATTAATGAAATAGCCAAAAATAGAAATAAGACCCTATCGTTTAGAGCAAAAGCGCCAACAAATGCGGATACATTTGCATTAATACCAATAAAGTATGGTAGTTTATCAACAGGACAATTGTATACAGAATTAACCGGTCAATTTCAAGATAATAAACGGATATATTTTGGTCCAGTAAATATAGGTCGCTTAAAAATCGCTTTATATGACGATAAAGGCAATATTGTTGATCTACATGGAGCAGATTGGAGTGTTACAATAATATCTGAAAA
>Ga0194044_10000657_pt1 | contig 17399 bp, 12 predicted proteins | sample JunL4417m_MetaG_FD_155460 | JGI IMG/M metagenome (GOLD analysis project Ga0194044, IMG submission 155460) | Anoxic zone freshwater microbial communities from boreal shield lake in IISD Experimental Lakes Area, Ontario, Canada - Jun2016-L442-17m | ecosystem: Environmental > Aquatic > Freshwater...
CTGTATCTGCGTCATCGCGCTGGGCGCAGCCGTCCTCGCGGCCGCCGCCTCGAGCGCGTCGGCCGGCCCCGCCGCCGGCCGCGCGGCACACTCGCCCACCTCCTTCTGGGTGGCGCCGGGTGGAAGCGATGCCTGGCCCGGCACGGCGGGCAAGCCTTTCGCCACCCTGCAGCGGGCGCGCGACGCGGTGCGCGCCCTGCCCGCCGGCGTGCGCCACTCTCATGACATCACCGTCTTCGTGCGCGGCGGGCAATACAGGCTCAGCCGTCCCCTCGTCCTCGAACCGCAGGATTCGGGCCGCGGCGGCCACGAGGTGGTCTACCGCGCCGCGCCCGGCGAGCATCCCGTGCTCAGCGCCTCGATGGAGGTACCCAACGGCGCCTGGTCGCCCTGGCGGGACGGCGTCTGGCGCGCGCAGGTCGGGCAGGTCGAGTCCCGGCAGCTCTACGTGGACGGCGTCCGCGCCACGCGTGCGAGGACGACCGCCTGGCCTGCCGGCTTTCGCCCCGAGTGGAACGGGGGAGGCGCCGGCAGCGGCATCGCCTTCATCCCCGCCATCGCGCAGGGTCTGACTCCCCCGGCGTGGGGCGACCCGGCCACCTGGACCAACGTCGACCGCATCGAGGCCGTGCTCCAGACCCAGTGGAAGATGATGAGCGTCCCCGTCGCCTCCGTCTCCCCGTCCTCCGGATCGACGCCCGGCCTGATCACGATGCAGCAACCCGCCTGGAAGAACGCCAACGTCTTCCTCGACGCCACCACGAACCAGCCGGGCATCTGGAGCTTCTGGCAGGTCACGTGGTTCGAGAACGCCCTGCAGTTCCTCGACCAGCCCGGCGAGTGGTACCTGGACCAGGACGCGGGCTACCTCTACTACATCCCGCGGCCCGGCGAGGACCTGCTCCACACCGCGGACGCGGAACTACCGCTCGGCCAGACCCTCGTAGCCGGTCGGGGCAGGCAAGGCCACCCCGTGACTGACCTGCGCTTCGAGGGTCTGGACTTCGCCTACGCCACGTGGCTGCAGCCGAGCGGACCCAACGGCTACGTGTCGGACCAGAGCGGCTTCCACCTCGTCGGCGAGGGCTACCAGCCGAACATCATCGGCCACGTGCAGGGAGATGTGCGCACGCCCGGCAACGTCAGCTTCAGCTATGGGCGCCGCATCACGTTCCGCGGCAACGTCTTCGAGCACCTCGGCGCCGCCGCCCTGGACCTTGTGACCGGTTGCCAGGACTGTGTCGTCGAGGACAATCTCTTCACCGACGTCTCGTCTGCCGCCGTGCAGCTCGGAGGCATCTCGCCGGTCGAGGCCCACCCGACCCGTGCCGACCAGGTCACCCGTGACAACGTCGTCCGCGACAACCTCATCAGCACGGTGGGCGTGGAGTTCGTCGATGCGGCCGGCATCTACGTGGGCTTCACGCGACACTCGCTGATCACCGGCAACACCATCGTCAACGTCCCGTGGTCCGGCATCGCGGTGGGCTGGGGGTGGGGCCTGCTGGATCCCAGCGGCTACCCCGGGATACCGGGCGCGACCAAAGCGATGTGGGGGACCTTCAGCCGGCCCACGCCCAACCGCGACTGCGTGATCCGCGACAACCGGATCGACCGGTTCCTCCAGGTGCTGTGGGACGGCGGCGCCGTCTACACCACCGGTCAGCAGGGCACCTCGGCCAAGGATGGACTGGTGATCGAGGGCAACGTGGCCTCGGGCAAGGGGATCATCGCGCGAGCTGACGGCTCGCTCGGGATCTCCGGCGGCAACACCTTCTACACCGACGGCGGCAGCCGCTACATCACGCTGCGCGGCAACGTGTCCTTCGACGACCCCGTCGGCACCGTGTACCTTGGACCGCCACCCAAGGCAAACGACCCCTTGCCTTACCCGAGCCTGCCGAGCGCGGGCAACTTGATGCCTTACGGGAGCGACCTGGGCGGTTGCCGGACCTACGGCGACATCCGCTTCGTCGGCAACACCTGGCTCCAGGACCCGTTCCTCGAGAACGTGGGCCTGTACAACGCGCTGTACAAGGCCGCGTTGGGCTTCGCTGCGTACTCGGACCAAGGGTTCTTCGACATCGGTCAGTACACCGACGCCGAGGGCGTCTCGTACCCGACGAACCTCACTTACGTGGGCAACCGCATCATGCCGGGCTCTGCCTCCGATCTGACGCAGAGCCTCTCCCGGAGGCTCACCGCCGCCGGCGTCCAGGGCCGCCCGGCGACCATCCCCGCAGCGCTCTGGACCACCGCCGCCCGGGGGCTGTGAGCGGCCGGGCGGGGCCCGGCTGAGCTCAGCCCTTCGGCGCCCAGTAGCAGCGCTTCGGCGACTCGATGCGGCCGTCCTTCTTGAGCTCGGCCATCGCCTTGTCCACGGCCTTGCGGTCCATGCCGGACCGCTCCGCGACCGCGCCGGCGTTGAGCGGCTCACCCGCCTCCGCCATGACCTCGAGCACCTTGTCCGCATCTGCACTCATGCCGTCCCTCCCGTCAGTCCCGGTGCCGGCCGACGGCCGGCTTCACTTCTGCTGGCTCCGCACCATCCCGTACTCGATCGAGTCGACGAGGGCTTCCCAGCTGGCCTCGATGATGTTCTCGCTCACGCCGATGCTGCCCCAGGTGTCGTCGCCGTCGCTGGCGTCGAGCAGCACCCGGGTGACGGCGCCGGTGCCCTTGTCCTCGTCGAGGATGCGCACCTTGTAGTTCACCAGTTCGATGTCGCTGCGGTGCGGGTGCTTCTGCGCGATGGCCTGGCGCAGCGCCGTGTCGAGGGCGTTCACCGGGCCGTTGCCCTCGGCGGTGCAGATGATGCGCTCGCCGCCGACGTGGATCTTGATGGTCGCCTCCACGTCGGCCTTGCCGCCCTCGCGCTTCTCGACGGTCGCGGGCGCGGCGCAGCACGGCGCCCTTACCCGAGAGCTCGGAGACGAGGATGCGCTGGTGGTTGCCCACGGCGGCGGGGTCGACGTGCTCGAAGGTCTGCGGCGCCTGCTCCACGGCGGCCACGTGCAGCCCGCCCTTGCACGGCGGAGGCCACCGGTTCGAGCCCGGTGCGGTCCACCATTGATTTGCAGGGGAATCGTGTTCTGCGTGACCTCCGTGAGAGTCTCGAAACGGCCCGCTGCAACCATCTTGCAGCCCAAATCCGTGCGTCTTGACGTGCTTTGCTGCGGTCGTCTGGCACCGAACGGGACTACTCTCGCGCCCGTCGGGTACGCGGCTCCCATACGAGACTCCCAAGAGGAGCAACGCCCAATACGGGAGGCTGCGATCCGCCGGACGTACCAGCGCGGCCACCGCGGTCCGGCGGGGAGCCACTGGTGAGACCGGCCCGCGGGCCGGTCTTCGTGCGCAAGGCGTGCCCCAGGGAGGACGAGCGGCAGGCAGCGCGTTGGGCCGCGACCAGTCCCAGAGGCGCCGCACGCCGCCGACACGCGTCTGTGCGCCAGCCGGTCGTTGGCGACTAACGGCCACAACGAAGAAACGCCTCCCTCGCTCGGTCTGTATGGATGAAGAGGTACATCGTACGACGCGGGGAGGGGACATGGATGCCACGCAGCCCACTGAGCGGCGTTCCGCCGCAGGCACCTCGACGATGACGCTCGTCGTCCTGCTTCTGCTGTGCGCGAGCGCGGCCGTGACCGCCTGCGGCGGCTCGAGCACCACTGCCTCGAACTCGCCGAGCGCGACGATCACGTCACCGTCAGCCTCGCCGTCGATCGTGCCGGCGGCAGAGCCGGTATCGCAGTGGGACGCGCCTGGATCGGCCTCGCTCGCCCAGACGCGAGCGGTCGCGACGAGGTTCGCCGACGCATTGACCGCCGAGACCATCCCGGGAGCCGGGCTCTACGCCAAGGACGCCACCTTCGACTACTGGGCCAGCGGAGAGATCCACGAACAGGCCGCCGCCGCGATCGAGAGCGTCTACAAGGGCGCTGCCGGCACTCTTGACTGGGCGAAGACGCGCCTGATGGTCGCGCCGGGGGTGGTCGTCAGCGAGGGCATGCTGACGGCCCACGACGGGGGGACGGTCTCGTTTCCGTCCATGTCCCTGCTCGCCGTCGACGGCGACAAGGTCGCCCACGAGGAGGTCTTCCTCGACCCGGGCCCGGACACGAAGAAGGCGGTGACGTTCGCCGACTCTGCGCCGGGGCCGAAGGACACGGCGAAGGCCGCGTCTCAGGCCGCGACGGCCGTCGGCGACGCCTTCGCGGCGGGCGACCAGACAGCACTCCGGGAGCTGCACGCGCCCGGCGTCCGCTTCTACGACACCGAGCTGCGCCACGGCGTGCGCGGCGTCGACGCGGTGCTCGCCTGGCAGAGCCGGACGCCCACGGTCGAGCTCGCGAACCAGGCACCCATCGCCGGCTCGGGCTGGGCGGTGGTGCGCTGGACGGTCCGCCAGACCGACTCCACCGGCGTCCAGGTAGCCCTGCCCGGCGCGACGGTGATGGAGGTGCGCGGCGGCAGGGTCGTGCGCATGACGCTCTACTACGACAACGCGGTCATCGGACTGCAGGAGTGAAGGAACGGCTCTGCGTCGCCGCGTCGCCGACTGGCCCACAGAGGCGGCGGCCTGGACACCCGGTGGTCGGGTCCAGGCCGCCCGCCTCATAGAGAGGCCCGCCACCCGTGAGGGCAGCGGGCCTCTTCAGCCGCCAGCAAGAGGTCGCCAGCAGACTTCATCTCGCCAGTGCCTTCCGTAGTCCCGCGTCGATCTTCTGAGCGGCGACCGGCCGACGGTCGTTCACAACCCCGTCATCGCCGCTCTCATTCCCGCGTCGATCCTCTCCGCCGCCTCCGACTGCACGAGCGGCGATCCCGCCTGCGCAGGCGCATCGTCGCGCAGGTGGGCCGCAGGTCGCGAAGGCCCTGCTCGCAACGAGTCCGGCTCCTCGGCAAACGCCCGGCAAACGAACGCAGTGCCACTCCACAGTCCTCACCATCACTTGCCGACACTGCGGACCTGCCACGTACGCTCGGGACGGCACTCAGTGGCACTTCGCGGTCACTGCTAACAAATTAGTTGTCGTCTTTGCACGGCGGAGGTCAGGGGTTCGACTTCCCTGCGGTCCACCAAGGATTTGCAGGATAATCGTGTCCCGCGAGCCTTCCGTGAGAGCCCCGAAACGGCCCCCGATAACCCGCGTCGATCTGAGTGCGGCGTGGAGCGGCTGGGGTGCAACCGACAAAGCCGGCATTGCCCCACGGGAATTCAGAACCTCCGACCCAGCAGGTGTCTGGCTTCGAGCTCGCGCACCAGAGCGTGTACCGACCGTGTGGGCATGTGCGCCTTCTTCTATGCGCCCCGCCGGCATCGGAGACTATCGCCTTCCCGGGCTTCTCGCTGGCTGACTTCGCACCGCCGGCCCCTACGCAAGAGCCGGCACTGGCACTATCATAGAAGGTGGACCGACGAATGGGGTCAGGTCGATGTGGCCCGCGGACGAGATCCAGCGGCGGGGTCTGTAGTCGCATGCGGCCGGTGAGGAAGAGGGCGACGATGCTTGATGCGATCTCACGGCGGAACTCCCGCCTGCGGGTGTGGCGCGCTCCGGCAGCTCTGAGCTCTCGCCGATCGAGCAGGCATGGGGCGCGGATTGCTTCTCTTGATGGTGAGTTCGGGCTGCGTCGCGACAGAGGCGCCGATGGTAACCGCTATTGGGCCCGGCATGACGCCAGGGCGCGTTCAAGATTCTGTAGGTGTCGGGGCGAGGTCCAGTAGATCATGCCGGCTGATGCCCGAGAGCGTGGGCTGATGGTCGGCGGTCCGCCGGCCGCCGACAGACTCGTGACGCTCTCGAACTGGCAGGACCCTCCCTGGAACCGCTGGTCGTTCCAGCACATCGGGCAGCTCATACCGTCGGCCCGGATCAGCCGCGGCGACGGACCCGTACTTGACCTGCCCGACGAGCCCAGAGACATCGACGACGTTACGTTTCGCACGATCGCGGGCGCTTCGTCGACGCTCGGCGCCCACCTGGAATCCGCATACACCGACGGCTTCCTCGCCCTTCACCACGGCCGGATCGTAGCTGAGCAGTACAGCAACGGCATGACGCAGGGCACGCGCCATCTCCTCCAGTCAGTGTCCAAGTCGCTGACCGGCGCCCTCGCCGGCGCACTGGTAGGGTCGGGCGCACTCGACCCCGGCGGCATGGTGGCGGACTATGTGCCCATGCTGCGCGGCACGTCCTTCGAGGGCGCGACCGTGCGGCACCTCCTCGACATGACCGCCGGGACCAGGTTCTCGGAAGACTACGACGACCCCGGATCAGACGTGCGGCGCTACGAGATCGCGGCCGGTTGGCAGCCGGCCGCCGACGGACAGACCGGGATCGATCTGGCCGCGTACATCGGCGCACTGCCGAACCGATCCGCCCACGGCGAAGCCTTCGCCTATCGTTCCATTCTGACCGATGTCCTGGCGATGGTCCTCGAGGGGGCATCCGCGGAGCGGTTCGCCGACGCGATGAGCGGCCTCCTCTGGTCGCGGCTGGGCGCCGAACACGACGCCGAGATCACGGTCGATCGGCACGGCAACGCGATGAGCGACGGAGGCATCTCCGTGACCTTGCGCGACCTCGCACGGTTCGGACAGCTGTACCTCCTCGGTGGAAGCCTGAGCGGCCTGCAGGTCCTGCCGGCGGCCTGGGTAGCCGACACGCGCTTCGCCGACGAGGCTTGCCGCGGACTCTTCCTGGCAGCGCTGGAAGCGGTTCGCGCCACGTGGTCTCCAGCGCAACAGGCGTGTGCGCTGCGCGGCCACTACCGCAATCAGTGGTGGGTGCTGGACCCAGGTTCGGGAATCATGATGGGCTCGGGCATCTACGGACAGTACGTCTACGTGGACGCGGCGCGGGACGTGGTGCTGGCAAAGCTCTCGTCGCTGCCGCGCCCGCTCGACCCGACGATCGCCGCTAACACGCTTCGTGCGTTCGCCAGCTTGGCGGCGCACCTGGGGGAACCAGCCTAGCCCGTGCTCAGTGCGGGTCCGGGCGCAAGAAAAGCGCCGTAGTCGAGCTCCCGGTACGGCGTCTGGCAGGGCTGCCCGTCGGCGAGCCACAGGCGTCGCTCGCCGAGATCCATGACGACGGATGCCACCGTCGCTGCCTGCTCAAGCCTGGGCTCGCGCTCGTCCGCGTGAGCGCAGATGCCCCGCGGCCAATCGGCGTGGTCGGAGAGCATCGAGGTGAGTGCTGCGCGAGAGCGATCGCCCGCACCCGCGATGGCGCGGGCCCTCTGCAGCCTCACAGCACTGTCGGGCATCGCCCACATCGAGACGTCGGTCACCCCTGGTTGCGCGTACAGCAGGTGGTTTGTGTGCAGCAGCAGTCCGTCCTCAGGTGTGGCCACTCTGAGACGGCTGAAGTCTCCCGGCGCCGCCTCGACGTCGAGCGCGACCCCGTCGGCGGACGCCAGCACGTAGTTGGCCGACGAGGACCGGAACCCGGCCTGAAGGCCGGAAAGCGCGTCGGTGACCGTCTCGGCATCGAGGATGGAACGCAGGAGCACGTGGAACGGGATTCCCGGCTCGCCACGGTCGAGATCGGTGACGATGGCATTGGTCGCGAGCCCGATGCCGGCGGAGTTCATGCCCAGCTTCGCCAGAAGGCCCGCCTCGACCACGGTGACGTAGGCGGGCTTGCCGACCTGGCGGGCCTCCAGCACGACGACTGTGTCGAAGGTGTGCACGAGCCAGTCCCAGTTCTGACCGATGAGCACGGGACCACCGGACTTCTCGGGCAGGGCGGCGAACGCAGTGCACTCCCCGACGCCGGCGGCAGGACGGGAGAGCGCCTGCCTGGCCTTGGCCGCGAACATGACCTCGGTGCGTACGTTGAGCGCGAGGACGTCCTCGAAGCGAAGTCCGGAGCCCTCTGCCATGCCGTGCATCTCCTCGAGATATGCCGGCCTGAACGCGCCGATGGGTGGGATGAAGCGCGAGGCCTCCCGGGTGACCTTGTCCCAGCTCCAGGCGGCGTAGTGGTCGAACACCTCCTCGTAGGCGTCGCGCGAGCGCAGCATGCGCTCTCGCGCCTGCTCTCCGTACTGCCGCCCGCGCTCCTGTGGCTCTCCCTCGACGCGCACGTGCGGATACTGGCCTGAGGTCATCGTCGTCCCCTCGCTTCTCAGTAGACTCCATCGCAGCGATACGACGATGGGTCGTGCTGGCTGGTCACACGAGCACCACCGAGCCGGTCGCCCTCGTGTCAAAGTCGTCCGGCAGGTGACACGAGACCAGGTGCCCTCCGACCGCGTGCGGCTGCGGGCATTCGGTGGTACAGACGTCCATACGGAACGGGCAGCGCGGATTGAAGCGGCACCCTTCGGGAGGCTTGACGGCGCTGGGCACGTCGCCCTCCAGCACCTTCATCGTCCCTCGCTCCTCGGGGTCGGGAGACGGAGAGCTCCGCAGCAGGGCGACGGTATAGGGGTGGCGTGGGGCGCCAAAGATCTCCCTCGCTGGGCCCTGCTCGACGATGCGCCCCAGGTACATCACCGCAAGCGAGTGCGCCATGGACTCGACGACCGCAAGATCGTGGGCGATGAACAGATAGGTGAGCCCGAGGCGCCGCTGGAGGTCGTCGAGCAAGACGAGGATGCGCGCCTGGACGGAGACGTCGAGGGCGGAGGTCGGTTCGTCGAGCACGACGAGCCTGGGATCAAGCGCCAGGGCTCGGGCAATGGCGATGCGCTGGCACTGGCCCCCGCTGAACTCGTGCGAGCGGCGCCACAGGTGCTGTGTTCCCAGACCGACCATCTCCAACATGGAGAGGACGCGCGCCTCCAGCTCCCTGCCACTCATGTGCGCCTGCGCCCGGAGCGGCTCGGCCACCAGGTCGTGGACGGTCATCCGCGGGTTCAGCGACGAGTACGGATCCTGGAACACCACCTGGGCGTCGCGCATCACCTTGCGGCGCTGGCGCGAGCTCAGGTCCGTCAAGTCAGTGCCGAGGAAGCGGATCGTGCCCGCGGTCGGTTTGACCAGCTGCAGGACGGCGCGCGCGGCCGTGGACTTGCCGCACCCGGACTCGCCCACCAGCGCCAGCGTCTCGCCCTCGGTGATCGCGAACGAGACGTCGTCCACGGCGTGCACCGTATCGATCGACTTCTTGCCCAGGCCGCGGCGGATGCGGAAATGGACCGTCAGGTCGTCGACCTGCAGCAGACTCACGAGGCCGCCTCGCTGTCGGCCCCATCCGTCTGGCCGGTCGCCCAGAAGCAGGAGACCCAGTGCCGGTCGCCGACCTGCACGGGCTGCGGCTTGGCGGTCGGACAGACCTCGAGCACGTGCTTGCAGCGCGGATGGAAGCGGCAGCCCGTGGGCGGGGTGATGAGATCGGGGACCGTCCCCGGGATGGTCTTCAACTCCGAGGCGGTATGGCCGTGAGGCAGACACTCGTAGAGCGCGATGGTGTAGGGGTGGCGGGGCCGGCTGAGGACTTCCACCACCGGCCCTTCCTCCACGACGCTCCCCGCATACATCACGGCGATGCGGTCGCAGGTCTGCGCGGCGACGCCGACGTTGTGCGTGATGATCACCTGCGCGACGCCCAGCTCCTCGCGCAACCTGAGCAGCAGGTTGAGGATCTGGGCCTGGATGGTCACGTCCAGCGCGGTCGTCGGCTCGTCGGCGATGAGCAGCGGCGACCCACAGGCCAGAGCCATGGCCATGCACACCCGCTGTCTCATGCCGCCGCTGAACTGATGCGGGTAGCGTTTGAGCATCTCGTCGGTGGCCGGAAGGCCGACCTCCGCGAAGGCTCTGCGCGCAGTCTCCCGCGACTCACGCCTCGACACGCCCTTGTGGATGCGGACGACGTCTTCGATCTGGTGACCGACCTGGAACACGGGGTTGAGCGACGCCAGCGGGTCCTGGAACACCATCGAGATCTCGCGACCGCGGAGATCCTGCATCTCCCTGTCGCTCTTGGCCAGGAGGTCCTGGCCCCGGTAGCTGATCTCGCCGCCGGTGATCTCGGCCTGAGGCTTCTGCAGCAGGCCGAGGATGGCGAGCCCGGTGATGGTCTTGCCGCAGCCGGACTCGCCCACGAGGCCGAGGATCTCGCGGTCGTGCACGCAGATGTCGACGCCGTCCAACGCCTTGACGACTCCGCGCATGCTGCGGAACTGCAGCTTGAGGCCGCGCACCCTGAGCAGCTCGTCCACGCCGCCTACCTCTTGGATCGCGGATCGAGGACGTCTCGCAGGCCGTCGCCCACAAGGTTGAACGCCAGCACCAGGATGAAGATGGCGAGTCCGGCGAAGGCCCCGATCCACCACTGGTCGAGGATGTAGTCGCGACCCTCCGAGATCATGAGGCCCCACTCCGCGACGGGCGGCTGCGCGCCCAGACCGATGAAACTAAGCCCCGCGGCGGCGAGGATGACCGTGCCGATGTCGAGCGTCATCTGCACGATGACCGGCCCCAGGGAGTTGGGCAGGATGTGACGCGCGATGATGGTGAAGTCGCCGACCCCCATCGTCTTCGCCGCCTCGACGTAGGGTCGCTCCCGCAGAGACACGGCCATGCCGCGCACGAGCCGCGTGTACCAGGGCCACCAGGAGAGGATGATGGCGATCATCGCGTTGCGGAGGCTGGGGCCGAGAAAGGCCACGAACACGATCGCGAGGATCAGTGACGGGAACGCCAGGAACACGTCGCAGATCCGCATCACCACCTCGTCGAACTTGCCCCCGAAGTAGCCGGCGATCCCCCCTATCGGCACGCCGATGATGACGATGGCGAACGTGACCACGAACGAGATCACGAGCGGGATGCGGGCGCCGTAGATGACGCGGCTGAGCACGTCGCGGCCGTAGTTGTCGGTGCCCATGAGGTGCTTCGCGCTCGGCGCCTGGAGCCGCTCGGTGAGGTTGGACTCCCCGCGGCCCTGCTCCGGATACGGCGCGATCCAGGGGCCGATCACCGCGACGACCATCGTGAAGATGATGATGGCCAGGCCGAGGACGGCCAGCTTGTCCTTGAAGAACACGCGGACGTTGTAGCGCGCCTCGTCGAACGTCGACTGGTGGCGCACCCGCCAGTCGGCCAGTCGTATCGTCTGGGCGCTCTGCATGCTCTGCTCCTACTTCAGGGCGATGCGCGGATCGACGAGGGCCTGGGCAAGGTCGACGACGAGGTTGGCGATCACGTAGACGAACGCGATCATGACCGTCACGCCCACGATGGCCGGGTAGTCGGCGCCCAGGATGGACGTGGTCGCGTAGTAGCCCAGGCCCGGCCAGGCGAAGATGAGTTCGACGAAGAACGTGCCGGTCAGGGCGTTCGCGAACGTGAGGCCGACGACGGTGAAGACAGGTCCGAGGGCGTTCTTCAGTGCCGCCTTGTACAGCAGCGTCCGCGGCGGCACTCCCATCGCCCGGGCCATGCGGATGTAGTCGAGGCCCATGGCCTCCAGCATGGAAGACCGCGTCATGCGCATGATGACGCCCATGGGGTAGGCGGCCAGCGTGATCACGGGCAGGATGAAGTGCCTGCCGGCGTCCCAAAACGCCACCCAGTTGCCGGTGATCAGCGCGTCCACGACGTGCATCCCGGTGATCTCGGTGATGGGGTAGGCCTGGGCGACCGCGATGCTGGTCTGGCCGGCCACGGGCAGCAGGTGGAGCATCCGGAAGAACAGGATCTGCAGCATCAAGGCCAGCCAGAACGACGCGATCGAGACTCCGCCCGTCGAGAACAATCTCATGACGTGGTCGAGCCAGCTGCCCCTCATATGCGCCGTGGTCACCCCGAGGATGATCCCGAAGATCGTCGCCACGATCAGGGCCGCCACCACGAGCTCCAGCGTGGAGGGAAAGAAGTGGAGGATGTCGTTCAGCACGGGCCGCTTGGTCCGCAGCGAGTCGCCCCAGTCACCGGTGACGAGGCCCTTCATGTAGATCAGGTACTGCTCGTAGAGCGGCTTGTCGAGACCCAGTATCTTCGTGGCCTGGGCGATCTGCTCCGGGCGGGCGTTGGCGCCCACGTAGGTCTGGGCGACGTTCGAGGGCACGATGCGCGCCATCACGAAGGTGATCGACGCGATGCCCAGGAGCACGAAGACCGCCAGCGCCAGTCTACGGATTACGTAGGCTCTGATCGTCAAACCCGGCCCATCCTCTCAGGGTCGTCGGTTCCACCGCGAAAGCAAGACGATGGGCGGCGGCCGACACGAGAGACACCGGGCCGCCGCCCATCGAAGGTCACAGCGTCACTTGGTGATCTGCGTCCAGAACTGCACTTGCGGGTAGTTGAAGTTGATCGCCGAGTCGCTGTACTTGACCGTCGCCAGATGCGCCGCCACGGTCTGGTCGTCGAACAGGAACGCGGCGATCGCCTGGTCGACGAGCATGTTCTGTGCCTTGTCGTAGGGAACCAGCGCCGCCTCTGGATCCGTGGCGCTCAGCTTGAACCCCTCGGCCACGAGCTTGTCGAACTCCGGGTTGTACCAGTAGGACCAGTTGTAGCCCACCTCTTCCTCGGAGCCGAACATGGGTACGAGGTTGTCGACGCCGTCGGGGTAGCTCGGCCACCAGAGCTGGATGGCCAGATCCTGGCGATCCGCCGGGTTCCCCCGGGCCTTCGCGGCATCTGCGGTGTTGAGCAGAGCCTTGATGTCGACCTTCACTCCGACCTTCGCGAACGCCTCTTTGATCAGCGGCACGTAGGCGGCCTCGTTGGAGTTCTCGGACGTGTACGTGAGCTCGAGGGTGAAGCCGCCGCCCGGGTACCCGGCCTCGGACAGGAGCTGCTCGGCCTTGGCGAAGTCGGTGGTGTACTGGCCCACCGTGCCGTCCGTGTTCGGCCACAGGTCGATCGGGACGGGACCCCTGGACTGCGTGCCGTAGCCCCCGGCGCCGATGGCGATGAGGTCCTCGTACGGAACCGCGTACGAGAGCGCCTGCCGCACCTTCTCGTTGTCGAGCGGCTTGCGCTGCGTGTTGAAGAACATGAGGTACGAGTTGAGGCTGGGACCCGTGTAGACGACGAGGTCGGGGTTCGCTTTGAGGGCATCGACCTGGTCGCGAGCCACCTGGTTGATGGTGTCGACCGCGCCGGACTCCAGCAACTGGCGCTGCGTGCCGGCGTCACCCACGAACTGGACGACGACCTTCTTGAACTGGTTGTCCTCCCAACCGCCCCACCAGTCCGGATTCGCCGTGAACACGGCCTCCTGGTCGGCAGTGTACGATTCGAGCACGTAGGGCCCGGTCCCGGCCTCGTTCCCCTTATCCCACCAGGCCTGGTCCTTGCCCTCGGTAGCGGGGCTGAACATCCAGACCGCGTAGTCTCCCGACATGATGCGGTCGATCGGCGCCGGGTCTGACAGAACGAACTCCACGGTGTACTCGTCGACGACCTTGACCTCCTTGATCGGGCTGAGCAGGTAGGCCGCGCCCAGATTCAGCTTCATCGTGCGGTCGATGGAGTACTTCGCGGCGTCCGCGTTGAACGGGGTCCCGTCGTGGAACGTGACGCCCTCGCGGAGCTTGAAGGTCCAGGAAAGGCCGTCAGGGGCGGCGGTCCACTCCGTGGCCAGACCCGGCGAGAACGGCTCTGCGCTGCCGGCCGGGTTCGCATACACCAGCGGCTCGTAGCAGTTGGCCATGTACATGACTTCCGTGCTGTAGCTGGCGCTCGGATCCCACGTGGTAACGCTGTAGAGCGAGGCGACGCGCAGGATGTCCGACGTCGACGCGGCCGGCGATCCCGAGGCGTCGCCGCCGGAGTCGGAGCTGCCGCAGCCTGCGACGAGCAGAGCGCCGGCGAGCGTGACGAGCAGCACCACTCCCCATAGTGTGGCGGCTCTTCGAGTGGATCGTGTTCTAGCTAGCATGCACTCCCCCTTTTCCCTGTCCCCTGGATTCGGTCGGGGCGTGGTGACGGCGGACCCCGTGAACACGCCCCCCTCGGCGGGCGCGAGCACGCAGGTCCCCGGCGCCGCCTCGGTGAGCGCATAATACGGCGACCCCACAGAGGGTACAACAGCCAAGTCGATCCGCCACCCGGCGATCGCCACACTGGAGGCAATCGCAGGCGGCAGGAGGAGAGTGTCCTGTGAAGATCACCGCTGTGCGCGTCGAGACCCTCGAGGTCCCGCTGGATGCACCCTTCGTCATCGCCTCATCGGCGCTTGCCGCCAATCCCTGCGACCTCGTGCGCGTCGAGACCGACGAAGGGCTGACGGGCTTCGGCGAGGCGCTCCCGGCCTACGAGTTCACCGGCGAGACCCTGTGGACGGTGCAGGACGTGATCGGCGAGTATCTGGGCCCCTCGGTCATGGGCCGGGATCCCTTCGACATCGAGGCCATCGTGCACTGCTGGGAGCGCGAGCTGTGGACGGTGGGCAACCAGGCGGCGCAGGCGGCCCTGGAGATGGCGCTCTGGGACCTGCAGGGCAAGGCGCTTGGGCGCCCGCTCTGCGATCTCATCGGCGGCCACGCCCGCGACGGACTGGTCGAGGAGGTCACCCTGGCCTGGGACACTCCGGAGGCCCTGGCCGAGAAGACGCGGCGCATGCGCGCCGAGGGCGTTACCGCGTACAAGGTCAAGGCCGGCGACGCACCCGAGCGCGACGAGCAGCGCGTCGCCGCCGTCCGCGAAGCGGCAGGTTCGGACGCGCGCATCACCGTCGACGTCAACCAAGGCTGGTGGGACGCCAGGACGGCCGTGCGCGGGATCAAGCTGCTCGAGCCCTACGACATCGCGTTCGTCGAGCAGCCGGTGCGTATGGACGACCTGGAGGCGGCACGGTTCGTGCGCGAGCGCGTGGACGTGCCCATCGCCCTCGACGAGAGCGTGCGCGGCCCGCGCGAGGCCCTCGCCTGCCTCAAGGCCGGCGCCTGCGACATCTTCGTGGTCAAGCTCATGAAGACGGGCGGCATACTGAACGCCCTCAAGGTCAACGCCATCGCCGAGGCCGCCGGTATCCCGGTCACGATGGGCAACATGGGCGAGAGTTCGCTCGGACTCGCGGCTCACCTCCACGTCAGCATCGCGCTCGCGAACATCGACCACTGGGATGCCGACCTGCCGTGGCGCCCGGGAGGACTCAAGCGCGACATCGGGGACGGACTCAAAGGCGAGGTGCGTGACGGCGTCTCGATGATGCTGGCGCCCGAGGGTCCGGGCCTCGGCATCGTGCTTGACGAGGAGGCTATCGCGGCGCAGCGCGTGACGCGGAGATGGTGACTGGCCCCGGCGGGCGTTCGCTTGCGATGCACCCCGGCGCTCAGCAACGTTGTCGCGGGCGTGTGCCGCAGGTCGCGAAGGCGGGGCTCGGAACGAGTCCGGCTCATCGGCAAACGCCCGGTAAACGAACGCAGCGCGACTTGGCAACCCGTGACGTCACTTGCTGGCACTCCTGCCCCGCGCGCTACGCCCCGGATGGCACTCCGCGGCACTTGCTGGCTGCCACGGGCAGAATAGGTGACGCCTTTGCACGGCGGAGGTCAGCGGTTCGAACCCGCTGCGGTCCACCAGCTCCTCCACGCTCGTCCCAAGCGCGCACCGCCTCGCAAGGGTCGGTCGTGATCGCCCGGCAACGTATCTACGACAGCCGCTCCTTCAGCAACCGGATGTACTCCGGCCCGATGGCGCAGCAGCCGCCGACGATCCGCGCGCCCATCTCGACCCACTGCTGAGCCGCGCCCAGATAGTCCTCGGGGGAGATCTGGTGGTCGAACCGCCACTCTGGATCGACCCACGTACCGGAATGAGCGTACGCGCCGAGCGGGCCCGGCCAATGCCGCAGGAGGATCTCCAGGGCGGGGGCGGTGTCTTCGGTCAGGGTGTGCATCACGATTGCTGCCACCTCTCCCGGGGGAAGGCCCGCCAGCAAGGCAAGTTCTTCTGCGAGTCCGTCCGTGAAGGGACCGCCGTCGAAGAACCGGACCACGCCGTCGTCGTCGAGGAGGCAACTGAAGCCGACCCAGATGGGCAGGCCGGTGGCCACGGCGGCACGGATCGCCGGAGCCGCCCGCTCGGGGCTCCCCATCATCTCGAGGGCGATGAGGTCCACGCCGGCCTCGGCCAGCACCTCGGCCTGCTCCCGATAGCTCGCCTCGAGCTGCTCGACCGGGGTGACGCTGACCCGGAAGCTCGAGATCGAGCCGGCGATGGCGACCCCCCGGCTGGCGGCGGCGATCTCGCGCGCCTCCTGGGCCAGGGCGACGGCGCGCTCGTTCAGCGCCCGCGCGCGGTCGCCCAGTCCGGCCGGCTCGAGCACGTGCCGCGCCGTAGAGTAGGTGTTGGTGATGATCGCATCGGCGCCGGCGCGGATGTAGTCCTCGTGCACCGCGCGGACCGTCTCGGGGTGGGTGTCGAGCGCCGCTGCGCTCCAGGCGAAGCCGTGCATGGGCACGCCTCGGCGCTGGAGCTCGGTGCCGGTCGCGCCGTCCAGGATGATGACCTCGCCGCGGCCGAGCTTGGCCTGCAGATCCTGGTACGTCGTCATTCGCTACCTTCTCCTGACATGTGGCGTGATTCCAGCGTCGTCACGTGAAGCGGGCACCCGGCCGGACGGCCGTCCCGGCGCACCTGGCGTTCAGTCCGAGCTCTGCTCCCCTTCGACGACGATGACGATGTTGCCCAGCTTCTGCTCCGTCTCGGCGTACCGGTGCGCCTCGGCCATCTGCTCGAGGGGGTACCGGCGGTCGACGACAGGTCGGAGCGCGCCGGTCTCGACAAGCTCCGTGACTTCGCGCAGATGCTCGCCCGTGGCGGCGCCCGAGCCGAAGATCATCTTCTTGTCGCCGGTCAGGGAGGCCCAGAGCCCGCGGATGAGCTGGGCCGTGCGTGGGTTGGCCACCACGTACCGGCCGCCGGGACGCAGCAGGCGGGCGACGCGGGCGTAGGGCGCCCGGCCGACGACGTCGAAGACGATGTCGAAGTCCCCTGCGCCGTCCGTGAAGTCCCGCTCGGTGTAGTCGATGACCTCGTCGGCGCCGATCTCGCGGAGCATCGCGAGCTTGCCGGCGCTGTCGACGGCGACCACCTCGGCGCCGGCATGCTTGGCCAGCTGGACCGCGTAGGTGCCAAAGCTCCCGCCGGCGCCGATGATGAGGACCCTCTGCCCGGCGCCGATGCCGGCCTTGCGGAGGAAGCGGAGCGCCTCCATCGCGCCGTAGGGGACGGCGGCGGCCTCGGCGTAGCTCAGGGCCGCCGGCATGGGGGCCACGACGCTGCCGGCGCGGCGCCCGCCCACGCAGACGTACTCGGCGTAGGCTCCGAGCCCGATCCCGGTCGTGCCGTAGACGCGGTCGCCGGGCGCGAAGGAGGTCGCCCCGTCGCCGAGGGCCTCCACCTCGCCGGCGAGCTCCTGGCCGAGGATGCGCACCCGGGGCCTCACGACGCCGAACGCCAGGCGGATGGGGAGCCAGAT
>Ga0194044_10000659_pt1 | contig 17380 bp, 12 predicted proteins | sample JunL4417m_MetaG_FD_155460 | JGI IMG/M metagenome (GOLD analysis project Ga0194044, IMG submission 155460) | Anoxic zone freshwater microbial communities from boreal shield lake in IISD Experimental Lakes Area, Ontario, Canada - Jun2016-L442-17m | ecosystem: Environmental > Aquatic > Freshwater...
TTACAAAAGATTTCAGTAAGGATTATAAGTACACTGTAGGCGAAAGTATAAAGAAAGAAACCATTGAATTGCTTACGCTTATTTATTTGATCGGCTAGTAGCAAAAGGAAAGAACAAAAAACTGGCGATTATTGCGGTAGCAAATAAGCTATTAAAACAGGTTTTTGGAATGGTAAAAAACGAGTGCTTGTTTGACAGAAATTATTATAAAAAAATAGCTTGATTTATTTGTTTTTATGCACAGTTCGTGTTAGCGGTTCGCCCAATTTTATTTTGTTGTTTGTAGTTCATTTAACTTGTTAGTCAATTTTTCTTTTTCATTGCTTTCATTTGTCCTGAAACGCAAAATAGGGAAATTATATTTGTCCAAAATTTGGTCTTTCATTCTATCCCTGTCGGCTTGTTTCGTTCCTTCTTTATGAAATTCAAAACCGTCAACTTCTATTCCAAGAACAGGGGTTTTGCCAAGTTTGTTGTATATCAAAAAGTCTAAATGCGTCAATGGATTTGATGCATATTTTGTTTCTTGTTCGTCTAACTTGGAAAAATCTTTGATAAGCTGTCTAATTGGGAAATGGAGAAGAACGTCATATTTTAAAAACTTTTCGCCTGATAAAACTTGCTTGATTAAGGAAAACATTAAATTTTCACTATCATACTCTGATACTTTGCCTGATTTGTGAATAATTTTTGCTCGTTCTTCTTCGTAGCCTTTATACAATAAATCAAAAATTGAGTTTAACTCACTTTGAACAATAGCAAAGTTGTTATACTCGATATATTTTATCAAGTCAGAAATGTTGTTGTCCTTTTCAATTTCATTTCCATTGACAACCAATATCAGTTGTTCAACTGCTCTGGAAACCGCAACATTTAAGCGATTAGGATTGTCTGTAAAATCAGAAATTTCGTTATCAACGGTTGACAGTATTATAACGTCATTTTCTCTACCTTGAAATTTGTCAACCGTGTCGGCTTTTATCGAAGTTCCTTGAAATGTTTTTTGTAATGCGTTTGTCTGATTACGATAAGGTGTAACTATACCTAAATCTACATTATCAAGTTTTTCATTGGGTATAATTTCCTGTTGTATGATGTCTATTTGTCGTTGGTTCATTCGTTCTCTTGCGTGATTTCCTTGTGGCGTTTTGTAAACAACAAGAGGTTGGCGTTTGTCCGTATATGCTGTATGAACAATAAGTTGATTATCATAAAATTTTTTGTTACAAAATTCTATGATTTTTGGGTGGCAACGATAATGTTCTTTTAAAAGTGTCTTTGGGACATTTAGAAGTAATTCAACAATAGAGGATAGCAAACTGTGATTTGAATAGGAGTAAGGTTTTTTCAAGTTGTAAGAATTAAAAACCATATCCGTTTTTATTTGCATATCGGTGTCAACTACATTTGGTAATTGTTTAATGTCGCCAACAATTACTGCTCGTTTGGCACAAGATAAAGCAAGAGCACCCGTTGCCAAATCAACTTGTGAAGCTTCGTCAATGATTACATAGTCATAGAAAAGTTTGTCAGACAAACTCTGTCTTAATGAATAAGTCGTACTCATAATCACGGGGTAATCTTTGATAAAATCGTTTGATTTCTGACGAAGCTCTGAAATTGTGTATGGTTCTCGCTTTTTCTGATTGTATCGTTTACACAATTCTGCCTTGAGCAGTTGCATTGACATTTCTGTATATGCTTTCATTTTGATATCAAATGCAAAATTTTTCAGAGAATGTTCTAAAAATTCTATCCTGTTTGACAGTTCACGAATTTTGGTCGGATAATACTTTGATTGACAAATGAAAATCATTTCGTCAAGTAAATTTATGTAAAATGCTTTATCCTTAATTCCGTATTTCAGTCGATAAATAAATCTTCTGATGAAGTTTATATTCTTTCGTTTTTCTCCAATTATTTCAAGAGAAATCCATAGTTCAAGTATTTTTTCGGCTGTGATATTCTTTTTGAGTTCTACATCTTTTTCTGTTTTTCCTTTATAGGTTTCTTTGAAATGCTCATATTCTGTTTTAAGGTTGTCAATTTGCAATTTCAATGTTGCCACTTCATTTTTCTTATCAAGATTTTCAGAAAGTTGAGTAACAAGCGTTGTGGCTTTTTCTTTTATGTCTGCCGTTTGAGTATTGGTTAAGTTGAATTTGGATAAATCGGGTATTTCTTTTTGTGAGCTGATGAACTCTTTCTTGTTTTCGGAATTTCCAAGAAGTGCGGCTATAAATTCAATACCGTTCTTTTCGAGTTTTTCATAAACATTTTTTGTCGCAGAGTTATTGCTTGAAACAACTGCAACACTTTGTCCATTTAAAACAGCATTGGCAATAACATTTAGAATGGTTTGCGTTTTGCCTGTTCCGGGTGGACCTTCAATAACACTTAAATTATTTGCAAATGCGGTGTTAACTGCAATTCGCTGACTTAAATTGAAACCAAACGGAAAAAAATCAGGATTTGCAGAATTGTTATTACTTGGAGGTGCAGAGCCATTTAAAAGACTTGACAGAATACAGTCTTCGGGAATTTCAGAAATACTTTCGTAACTTCTCGCAAGTATGTTGTCGCCTTCTTCTGTTCTTAGCCCAACAGTGTCGGCAATTTCTTTTAAGTAATTGAAAACATTAAATGCTTTGTCCCCGCTTATCGCAGTCCTTACAATTCTTGTCCTGTTTTTACTATAAGAAAATTCCTTTTTATTGTTTTTGAAAACAATAACACATCTGTCGCCTTTATATGAATATTTTTCAATTCTATCGGTTTCGTCTTTTTCGTCAATGTATATGAGTTCTCTTTTAAGTGACATTCTCCGATAATATTTTTTGTTGGTTTCTTTTTTTTGATGTGGTGTCCTCTATGGGTGACCGCTAACGTTTTGCGGCTTGGCGTAGTGGCGGATTTTTAACCACAAATTTTAATGCGAAGCACACAGTTCAAATATAGCAAAAATGTTTCTACGAAGCACTTCGCCCGCCATTACGCCAAACCGCTGTTAGCGGCTGGCATTATGGCTTTGTCCACGTTTTAAAGTCCTATTAGTAAAAGTATTTTGCGCGGTTTAATTTATTTCTTAAGCGATGTCTCCACAGATTTGGCTGTGTCAAGAACAGTTTTTTCAAAAGGAATTGGTTTCCAATTAAACGTTTTCATTGTGTCACTTACGTCAGCTTCAATAGTATTACCTACAAATGGCAACATCCCTTTCATTTCGTCATTAAAATTGGCAATAAATTTTAGTAAAAAGGTTGGAGCCAATTTGGTGCTTACTTTATCATATCCATTTGATTTTAAAATTTTACCGATTCCCTGTATAGCTTGAGGTTTTTCCGTTGTTACAATGAACCGCTTACCGTTTGCTTTTTCGTTTTCCAAGGCCGCAACATGTATAGTCGCTACATCTCTCACATCGGACATTACTGAATAAGCTCGTGGTAACATTGGAACTTGTCCAGTAATCAATTTTTTGAAGAAATCCATTGCTTCGGTAGCTAAATTTCCTGTCAAAGTTGGTCCATAAATAGGTCCGGGATTAATCACTACCAATTCTAATTTATTTTCACCTGTCTGATTTTTAATAAATTCCCAAGCACTTTTTTCTGCAAGTGTTTTACTTTTAAAATAAGCAGTCACATTTTTCGAATTTAGATTAGTCCAACTGTCTTGATTTAGTTTAATCAAACCTGTTTGTCCTCCATGCATAGCAACTGTAGAGGATGTAAGAACTAATCTTTTAACTCCTGCTTTTTTTGCAGCTTTCAATGCTCTTAATGTGCCATCAACAGCTGGTTTTATTAATTCATTTTCGTCTTTTGGAACTTTAACAACAAATGGTGACGCAACATGCAAAACATAATCACAGCCTTCCATTGCCTTATCCCAGCCTGAATCGTTCATAAGATCAAGTTCGCAAAACTCTAAATTACCTTTTGGGTCAATTTCTTTTTTGATACCATTTACTACTTCATCAGTCTTTGACAAGGTCCTTACTGAACCTCTTACCGCATAGCCTTTTTTTAATAATTCGGCAGCACAATGCTGTCCTACAAATCCTGATATTCCTGTTACTAATACTTTTTTCATTATTTCTTTGGGATTAAATTTTTAAATAATAAACCAAACTCAGCAATTTGCTGAGCTTGGTTTATGGACGTGAAAAGAACAAATTACATTCCTGGGATAATTACCACTCTACCTGCCTCAGATTGTAATTCATTAATGCGAAGATTTTTGTAGGGTTGATATTCGTCAGAATTGTACCAGCCCTCGGCTGCTTCCATACTAGGGAATTGAAGTACTGCCGCCCAGTTTCCATTCCAATCTCCTTCTTTTACATTCGGTGCAGGAGTTCCTGCAATCATTTGCCCGCCATGTTTTTGCAAAATAGGAATTGCAAATTGTGCGTAGCGTTGCATCAGTTCCTCAAGGCTTTCAACTTTCATTTGAACCATAATGTAGGCTGGCTTTGTTTCATTTGCACCTTCAGTGCTTTTTTCTTGATTTTCCATCTTTTTTAAATTTTAATTATTACTTTTGTTTCGCAAGCAAAAATAAATAATAACTTTCAAATTGCAAGTAATATTTAAAATAAATTGCATTTTGCAAGTAAAATTAATGTTCACATAACATGGATTATAAATTTCGGTGCGAATGCCCAATCACGTCAGCCCTTGATATTTTAGGGGATAAATGGGTGTTGGTTATCATTAAGCAAATGCTGATTGAAGACAAAAAGACTTTCAAAGACTTCACTGAAAGCGATGAAGCCATAGCTACTAATATTCTGTCTTCCAAGCTTAAATGTCTTGAAGAATTAGGGATTATAACCAAAACTCAGCTTCCTGATAATAAAAAAACTAATCTTTACCTATTAACTGAAAAGGGCTTGGCTCTAACTCCAATTATTGTTGAATTGTCTATTTGGAGTGATGAAAATGTGAGGGAATTAAATTCAATTATGAGAGATAGTCCTGAAATAGCAATAATGAAAAGTGATAAGAATGCTTTTATTAAAATGATACAGGATACCTATAAGTCAAAGACTGAAAAGTTTTATTAGCGGTTTCTTTTTCTTGTCCCGTTTGGTGTGTCCTCTATGCTTGGTCTTATACGGCTATAGCTTTACAGTTTTGAGGACAAACTCAAAACAGATGAAAGAAAAAATGCTTAACAGATTTAAGTTTTCTAATGAATTAAAAGAGAAACTGGTGATGCTTGTGGTTTATCAAAATCGCCCTCCTAAAGAGCTATCCGTGCAGTATGGGTTACCCAATGCTCATATACTGATCAATTGGGTCAATATTTACAAAAAAAAACTTGAAAAAGGAGCTATAACTTTGGCTCCAATGCAACCTAAAAAGAAAAAAGACACCCCTGCTTTAAAACAAAGGATTAAACAACTTGAAAAGTCCCTTGAGAAAGCCAATGTCATGATCTACGGACTGAATGCAATGATTGACTTTGCTGAAAAAGAATTAAAGGTTCCTGTAAGAAAAAAGCATGGCACCAAACAATAATGCTCATTAAAGAAAAGCATATTACAAGGATGGGCGTCGGGCCTCTTTGTAGATTGTTTGGTAAATCCCGTCAAGCCTTTTATCATAGAAAATACTATTTTTTAGAGAAAGAGGAACAAGAACTAATTGTGTTGGAACTTGTAGCCCAGGTGCGAAGAGAACTTCCTGGTTTGGGAGGTCACAAGTTGTACAAATGTATTTATCAGCCTTTACGAACTAATGGCATAAAAATAGGGCGTGATAAATTGTTTACTATTCTACGTAATCATAAATTACTAATCGATAGAAAAAGGAGAAATCCCAAAACGACTCAGTCAAATCACTGGTTCAGACGATATCCTAATTTAATAAAGAAATTGGAGATAGTGCAGTCGGAACAACTATGGGTAGCGGACATTACATACATTAGTGTTGGTTATGACTTTAATTATTTATCGCTCATTACTGATGCTTATTCAAAAAAAATAATGGGGTATTGCCTTCACCCATATTTGAGTAATGATGGGTGTATTGAAGCACTTGAGATGGCTTTATCAAACAGGACATTGCCTACAAGCCTTATTCATCATTCTGACAGAGGTGTTCAATACTGCAGCTATGATTATGTTTCTTTATTAAGAGAAAACAGTATTTCCATCAGTATGACAGAGGGCGGCGAAGCATACGACAATCAGGTTGCTGAAAGAATCAATGGCATATTGAAAACAGAGTTCAATCTTCATCAAATTTACAAATCACGAACAGATGCAATGCTTGCTGTAAAACGAAGCATTAATGCCTATAATAATTTTAGACCGCACATGAGTTGTGATTTTCTAACACCTGTTGAGGCGCATACAACAGACCAAGTGTTAATTAAGAGATGGAAGAATAGCCGCAAAAGGGTATCAAAAAGCAAAGAACAAACAGCTTTCCATCAACATCAGGAATTTATTCAATCAAATTTGATTTAAAGTGCTATTTTGTATAGAATCAATTATTAAACAACCTTAAAAAAACTGTACAGTAAAACCCGTACGATACCTGTAGTCAACCTATTTCAGGACGAGACATACTGCCGCTGATTGTACTTCCGTCCAGCCCCACTATTGGCAATACCAATGTTGTGTGTTAGTGCTTCTTCTTGGTCTGCATAAAATGTGGGCAGGTATGCCAACTAGGGTGTTTGCCGTGGGTAGCTAAGAAGCAAAGCTCTTTTGCAAGGTTGGCATATGTGTGTAGCCTTGTAGGTTGTTCATGTCTTATCTTTACATATTGTTATTCAATACTATCTATTAACTGTCTAACCATTTTTTAAATTCAATTACCCTCACTCTACTTACGATTTGCGAATCACCCACTAATTTATTAGCTGTAATAGTTAAACGGCTATTAAAATAAGTCTGAACTTTTTCAATAGCTTGAATGTGAATAATTATTTTTCTATTAATACGAAAGAAATCCTGAGGCGGCAATATCTTTTCTAATTGGTCTAGTGTATATTCTATTATGTATTTTTTGCCTTTATTACTCACCAAAAATGATAAACTTTCCTTAGTTTCAAAATGATGAATCTCATTTACCTGAACAGAGTCAATGGTTTCACCTACTTTAACTATAAATCTTGTTTTGTACTGATTATTTACTTGCTGATATGTTTTTGCAAAATTTTCAAATAGTTTCTTATTTGCTGTTTGCTGCTGTTTGTTGAATTTATCCATTGCAAATTGCACATCTTGCAACGAGACTGGTTTTAACAGGTAATCAATACTATTTTGTTTAAATGCCTGGATAGCATAATTATCATAGGCGGTTGTGAAAATAATCGGAGTTTCCAACTCTATCTGTTTGAATACCTCAAAGCAATTTCCGTCTGCCAAATGAATATCCATAAAAATTAAATCGCATTGCAGCCCATCTTCAAATAAACTTACGGTTGCTTTTACAGTATCAATATATTTTACTATTTCAATGTTTACATCAACTTTTTTTAATAGTAATGCCAGATGCTCTGCAGATAATTTTTCATCCTCTATAATAACTACTTTCATTATTTTAACATTAATGGTAAAGTTACTTTGAAAAATTTTCCATCATTGAAAATTGCAACCTTTTTGTCAGTAAAATAGGAATATCGTGATTGTATATTGCATAATCCGGTTTTTGAACTTTCAGGCAGGTCGCTTCTTGACTGAATATTATTTTCTATAGTTAATGTATTATTATTGGTATAAATGGAAACCTGCAATGGCTTTGCCTGAGAAGCTTCATTATGCTGAATGGTATTTTCTACCAGCATTTGCAAACACATTGGGGGTAAATAACTGTGCTTAATATTTTCCTCAATATTTACTGTAAACTCAATAGCATTTTCAAATCGTATTTTCAGTAAATAAGTATAATGGTTCAGAAACCCTAATTCTTCGTTTAAGGTTACTAATTCTGAATTTTTATTATCTAATACATACCGGTATACTTTTGATAATTCATTAATAAAATCTACAGCTTTATCCTGATTTTTGTAAACCAATGAAGTAAGCACACTTAAATTATTGAAAAGAAAATGGGGATTAATTTGATTTTTAAGATTTTGTAATTGTGCTTCAGTGCTTTGGGTCTTATACTTTTCTACCTCAAGTAAACTATTTTTCCAGGCCATGAAAAAATTAAAACTGATATAAATGGCAATTAATGCCAAAGTAAAGAATAAAGCAGGAAGAAATATTTCTTGCATTTTGCGGTCTCTGTGGTCTATCAATCTGCCATCTCCAAATTTAATTTGGTGTAAAGTAAACATCAACAAAAAAAGCGTAATTGATGTAAACAGTGTAAAAGCAATTGCTTGGGCAATCACTCTTTTTTGGGGGCTTTTAATCCAACTATATTTGGTGTTCAGCCAGCCGTCAATTAATTTATTGCCTTCCCATAAAAATATTATAACCAATGTAACTATAATTAAATCTAACCCAAATATTTTGGGCTGGTTGGCAAACAATAATTTAAATAATAAGGCAATAGCAAAGGCAATAAGCACTTTGTAAAATAATAGGAATGCTGAACGTTTCATCTTTATTCGTTTGTTAAATGAATGGTTATCCCTGAAGGAACACTATACACTTTACCTTTCATTTTAAAAAACACTTTTATGGCACTTTGATTGTACACCATAGTTTTGTCTACTGAGAATTTGAGGTTTTTAAAGGCATTGATATAATCTCTTAAAGCTATTTGTGTGGTGTAGTGTATATCAGGATTTTGAGCAATTATTTTGAAAAACTTTTCTACTTCTGCCCATTTGTTTCCAGCGCCTTCATATTCCCAACTATGCCCCCAAACATTATACAAGGCTAATGTGTTTGTTTTTAGAAAATCATTGGTAAGCTGATAAAATTGGCCTAATTCTCTTCTGTCGTTTGCCGTATCATTGGGGATATAATTCGTTTTTCCAAACAAATGAATAGAGGGTTGCCATTTAAGAAAATCAGTGGGCATACTAAAATTATACGTATCGCCAACTGTTCTAGCGTATTCGATACCCAAACCATTTATTGCATCTATTACAGCATCGTTGGTATTGCCAAAAGGATACGACATTCCACGAACAGGATAATCTGCCAATCGCTCCAATTCTTTTCTATCTTCAAGTACTTCATACACCACATCAACTTTCGACAAAGTAGACAAACTTGGATGGTTGGCTGTATGACAAGAAATTTCGTGACCTTTGAACAGTGATTTAATTTCTTCTTTAGTTAGATAATCTTTAGTTCCTAGTTTGTTAGAATTGAGGTGAAAAGTGCCTACAAGATTATAGTCATTCATCAGCTTTACCAAATGCCTATCAGCAGCCCGCCCATCATCAAAACTCAATATCAAAGCTTTGGATTTGCCTTGCGGAAAAAGCATTTCAATAGGTATGCCAGTTTGTGTATGAGCAACGCTTAATTGAGCGAAAGCCGTATTGAATAAAATTGTAAAAATGAAAGAAGCTTTTAATATTTTCATGCGGCAATAATTAAAGTATTATAGCTAAATAAACATTTATTAAAAAAATAGCACTATTAATTTCCGGGATTCTTAAATCTACTAATAAATGCAGCATTTCCAACTGAAATGTCTATTATAAATTCCACTTCCTTTTTTGATTTAACAGAACAGTTTCAAACTGTGATCATTATCAAAAATAATTTTGTGTGTAAACTGTCAATTAATTATTCCTAACAAGGCGTATATAGTTTAACACCCTTTCTTCACCTGCGCCAGTTCCTACTGTCTTCTTGTCGAAACGCACAGCACCAGCCCCATGAAGGTTTTCTCCGTTTCCATCTTCTGCCTGTCCAAAAGCCACATACCAGGCATTAGTATAAGTGCCAGTTGGATTTGCAATTGCCGAAGTGCTTGTCCAATAATAAGGATAGTCAGCCTTTCCTCCATCGTTTAGAATACTGGTACAACTGAATAGTACATTTATTGCAGGGCCAACATTGGCAGCTTTTGTTGCATAAGGCGAACGTGTGTAATCTACAAGACTTTGAAGTTCCTTTGCATTAGGGACACGCCAATCGTTGTGCCCCAGATAATTTGCTGTATTCTGCGTTTGAGCATAAGCCAAAGCATGTTCCCAATCCATTCCAGAACCATTGTCGTTTTTTTGCCACATGAGGCCGGTAGCTAAATCGGAAATAGTACCATCATTGTTGTTTTGGAATAAATTGACGCCATACGAAAGATTGCCACGTACACAACGAACCTGATGCTTTGGACCAGAACTGATACTATACGATTTAATATGTCCGGTGCCAAAATTCACCCCAAAGGCAAGTTCATCCCCGGCTGTTTCGCCGTTTCCACCACTTATGTTGCCCAAAACTCCGGTATATTTGTCGCTACTCCAGAATATTGCATGACTAAGGTCTTGTTCGTCTATATATTTAATGTCAAAATATGCTGTATTAATATAAGGCCATCCAACACTTCCATTCCATAAAGAGTATAGCTCCTTTATAGTTGGCACTCGCCAATCGTTGTAACCGCCATAGTTTTGTGTGTTTAAATTGTCAACTACGGTTTGGATTGAAGCCCAATAATAAGTGCCAACGTCATAACTTTTCTGCCAGGTCAATCCGGTCACTTCATCTTTTACCGTCAATCCTTCGCCGCTTTTGGTATAAGCAGGAGTTGTATATGTAAATTGAGCATCCTGTCCAAAAAATGCTTCTCCCAAAACAGGGGTGATACTGTTGCCGGTGGCACCCCAAATTCCCGTTTGACTTGTGCCTACAATAGGATAGCAACCAGCATAAGCCGCTGCTCGTGGAACGATTTGTAAATCTGCTACATTTGAAGAGGTAGTAGTTTTTTTACATCCTGCTAAATTGATATTTAGAAGGATTAATCCAACTATCAAAACTGATAAGGATATTTGCTGATTTGGTTTTGTTTTCATTTTATGAATTTTAATTTTTTATGAATTTAGAATTGCATTTTATAAACTACGTTTGGAAAAAAGCCTAATTGATAGGTGGTACTGATGCTTTGCATTTTATCATCATAGCTTTGTGAGAATACATTTTTGTGGTTGGTAATATTTTGTAAGTCCAACGAAAAAGTGTGCGATAGCTTTCTTTTGCTGCTATTTAAAGTATAGCCTGCTTTAAGGTCCATACGGTAATAATTGTCGTAATAGGCTGAATAGACATTGGTTGAAAGTTGTTCGTGGCCAGTAGCGTTAGACGCTGTTAAATCAATAGGTGTATAAGCCCTGCCGCCTGCATTTGTAAATTTAAAATCCAGTGAAAATTTGTTTCTTTTATCTGCACCTGTTTTCCATTCTTTACCTGCCAAAATATTAAAAACATACCGGCCATTAAAAGCTGTATTTCTTTCTACGCCATCGCTTGCTGTATATTTTGAACTGTATAAGGAGGAAGTAAATAAGCCATAAAATCCGTTGCTGAAAAACTTCTCAATCGTTAATTCTAAACCGTAGTTTTTTCCGGTGCCTTTGTTGGTAAGACTATCCTGCAAATCTGTTTTAAAAGTAGAACCTGTATTAAGCATGGAATAGCTACCCGAAAATGTGGTGATGGGTACATTGTAAATAGATTGGTAATACACTTCTGTTTTAATACGCCAATTGCTTGCTGGCTGAATGTTGTAGCCTAACACAACATGGTGGCTTTTTGTAAAATCAAGGTTTTTATTATTGTAAACTGTGTTGCCATTGGCATCTGTACTTTGTAAAAAATATACATTGATGGGCTGCATTTGAGAATGTAAGCCATAGCCAAAATTAAAACTGCTTTTATTGTTTACTGTATATACCAGTCCAAGTCTGGGCTCTACAGCAGTGGAATTATTGAGGAAGAAAACTTGTAAATGAATGCCTGCATTCATTGTAACCTTTTCGGTTAAATTGTACTTAAGATGAGTGAAGGCCTGGGCTAAATTGGTGCTGCTGGTATAATCCCATACTTGTTTGTAAGGCTGGTTGATATTGTCTTTGGTTTTATAAAATAAATCCAGTCCAATCACTTCATGTTGTATGCCGGCCTTAAAGAAAAGCCTTGAATTGATTTTTGTGTTATATGAACTGCTAATATTATAGCTTGTTTTAGCTACATTGCTTACTTCTTTAATAAAGTCGGTTGTAGTTAATCTGTCGGTTCCATATCCGGTTTGGTCGGTACTTGAGTAGTTAATGCCGATGGTAGAACTAATGAAAGATTTTTTATTGATTTGTTTAAAATGATTTAAGCCAATCATACCAATTTTACTGTCAAAATCAACCTGGTTGCCATTTCCATAAAGTGTGTTTGTACTGCCTCCGCTAATTTTAATAGTACTGGTAGCCAAGATGCCAAACATTGAAAACTTTCCCAATTTGCTGGTGCCACTATTTAATTTAAAAGATAAATCCTGATAAGAAGGGGTAGCAGTTGTACCAATATCAACGCCTAACTTTTGTGCTACACCAGCCAGCGCATAACGATAGCCCACTAAATAAGAAGCATCGCTATTTTTACTGAAAGACCCTTCGGTGGTAGCTTCCAAGCCAGTAATTACTCCCACTTGTATTGTGGTTTCTCTTTTTTTATTATTTCCATTTCTAAATCCCAAATCAAAAACGCCTGCAGTTGCATTGCCATATTCTGCCGGAAAAGCCGAAGTAAAAAAATCAGAACTTTTTAAAAGATTGGTGTTTAATGCACTCACAGCACCCCCAGTTGTACCCACAGCCGCAAAGTGATTGGGATTAGTAACATTCATACCATCTATCCTCCACAGCACCCCCACCGGCGAATTACCCCGGATAACCAAATCATTTCTGCTGTCATCTGGTGTGCTTACTCCGGCAAAATTAGCTGCTAATCTTGCCGGATCGCTCCTGCCACCTGCATAACGATTTACTTCTTCCATCGAAAAAGTTCTGGCACTTACACTTGCCAATTTATTGATGGTGCTTCCTTTATTACTTGCTTTAACCACAACTTCACTTAATTGATTAAATATTTCTTCCATAGCAATATCCAAAATGACTTCTTTACCGGAAGTGACTACCACATTGGGGATTATAATACTTTTATAACCTGTATAAGAAATATTAACTTCGTATCTATCTGGTGGAATATTTGAAATAGTATATTTTCCAAGAGTATCGGTATTTGTTCCCTTACGTAAAGAAGTGATTTGTACAGACACCCCAATTAACGGTATTTGAGAAAGCTTGTCGATAACTACACCACGGATATTTTGTGTGTTATTTTGGGCAAAAGAAAAACTGGAAATAAAAAGTAAAATGATAAATAAATACTTTCCCATCGATAAAGACAATTGATTTTAGTGCAAGCTATCTTTTGTATTAGTTGATAGGGGTCTTAAATTAGTTGAGTTGTTGAATTATAAGGTTGAGTTGTAAAATATAGAAGGGGTTATAGGTGTTGCCTGATTTTGCTCTTATGTTTAATTGAAATACTGCTGCTGGCAGAAGCGTCGGGCAATTACACATGTGGTGCAATAGAAGTGTGGCTATTGTGTCTTGGGATTGCACCTTTTTGTAATTGCGAAGGGCTGGCTTTCGGGGCAAGGGTCTTCAAAGAATTAGGCTGTGTCCACCCCATGAGTTAGCATTACACACAACGTTTTGCGGCTACAAGAAGTTGGCGATTTCGGAGACGAAAACTGTCTGCCACCAATGAACTTGATACGAAGTACAAAGCTTCATTTAACCACTGAACCGCCAATTTTTTGTAGGTGCTGTTATAGCCAGTGCTTTCTTCTTTTTTTCTCTGCGGTGTCATAAATTATCTCTCAAAGTCATTTTAACTCCATTCTTTCGAAGCCAGTCTTCATGAGTTTTATAGTCGGGGATTATTATAGAAACTTCATCCCAAAATTGTCTTGAGTGGTTCAAATGTTTTAAATGAACCAATTCGTGTACTATTAAATAATCAAGTACTGATGGTGGTGCCATAAAACACTTCCAGTTAAAATTAAGATTACCAGATGGAGTGCAAGATGCCCAACGTGTTTGGAGATTGACTATTTTTATTTCATTTGGTTTTTCTTTAATAAATTCTTTGAAATAGTTAACTCGCTTTTCTAAAATAGGGTTACCCATTTTTTTGTAAAACTTGATAAAAACATCTTCTGCTTTTTCTAATGATTTTGACGACAACAAAAATTTGCCGTTAAACAGTTTTAAGGGTTCTGCTTGGTTATCTTCAATTTGAAGATTATAACTTTTACCTAAATACAAAAACGAATGACCAGGAACAAACTTTCTATCAATCCGTTCTTTGTTTAATTCTTTGTTGTTGGTAATCTGCTTATGAATTTCATATTCTTTGGATTTGACAATATCCACGATTTTTGATTCTTCCAAATCATGAGGAACAATAACATTTACAGAGCCATCCCTTTCAATATTAATCGAAAGGGTTTTGGTTCTGTTTGAACGTTTTATTTCTATGTCAAGTCCGTTTAAATTCATTTAACGCAGCGTAGTATTTCAGTATGATTGTTCTTTGTAAGCTTCAAAATGTCGGATGTAATTTCTTTGTCTTTTGTTTCAATACTTGTCACACCCGAGAAGCGAATTAACTGCTCTATCTTTCCTGTTAATGTTAGTGTTTCATCAGGCTTACTCCAAAAGTCGGATATTATAATGCTTTCAAATATTGCGGACATTACACCTGTAGAGAGTTCTATCAACTCTGCTTCTTTTGTGTTTTGCTCATCATTTTCACAAGCCATACCAATTAAATCAAAGAATGGTGCTTGATAAATTGGAACCTTTAATTCCGCTTCATTTCTGCCTGCTGCTGCTTCTTGCCTTAATTCTTCTAACTCAACTACCAGTTGATCCCAGTTGTTTTGGTATTTCGTAATTAATGCATCAATTCTATCCTTGATTTTCTGATACTGTGCAGGGTCGCTATTTTGTAAACTTACTTTTATGTGACCTCTCAATGCATGCTCCATTGCAGAAGCTTTTGACTTGCTGTTGCCATAAAGACTATTAATTTTTATTGGAAAGTCCTCTGAAAAAATAGAAACTTCATCAACGTTCTGTTTAATGCCCATCGATTCAAGATGCTTATCAATTAGCCTGCGAACCTTCTCACTAGCCCATCCAATATCCAATGGTGTATCTCTGTAGTGATATTGTATACGCCAAAGCAGATAACCTATTCGCTTGGCAGGAATCCAATATTTACGCTGGGTTTCCGCTTCGCTGAACAGTAAATCTAAACGGTCAAAATAATTTTTTACTAAAACATCAAATTCAGCTCTTAATTTTAAATCACCTACTATTTCAATTACTTTCTCAACCAATACTATCTCTCTGATGTCTGCTGTTTTTTGTTGCAAAAAATCTTCAAAATCTGAAATGCCATTGGTGTTAAAAAACTGAATTATTTTATTGTATCGAAGTTCTAATTCTGGAATTTCATCATTGATGTCTTTAAAGTATTCTTTAAATTCATCTAAAGTTGCTTTGTTTTCCGTGGCTTCTTGGTCTGTGTAAATTCCTAAAGCAAGGTTTAAGTTTTTGGTAATACCAAAATAGTCAACCACCAAACCATGTGTTTTACCTTTCTTGGTTCGGTTTACTCTGGCTATGGCTTGGAGCAAATCATGTTCACGCAGGTTTTTATCTAAGTACATTACCTGTTCAATAGGAGCATCAAAACCTGTTATCAATTTATCGCAAACACATAAAATACCAATACCCGTCAATTTCTTATCAGGATCTATCGGGTCAAAATCTTTTTTGAAATTATTGATAGCATCATCTTCTTTTGCTGTTTTGCGAGCTTCTGTAATATAATCTTCTTCATTTGTTCCTGTGCCTGAAACAATAGCATGAGCCTTTAATATCTTTAGCCTTGCAATCAATGTTTCATTTCTGTCTTCACCTGTTTTTTCTTCTTCCAATTGCAAGCGTTCGGCTATTAAGTTATTCAATACAATTTTATAGCGAACGGCCGCAATAATACTTGAAGCTACTACTTGTGCTTTAAAACCATTAGATAAAATGTCGTTGATGTAATGCTCTAAAATATCTGCTGAAATTTCTTCAATTCTTTCTTTTGATTCAAGAAAGGCGACCATTGTTCCATATCGCTTTTGTATTTCTTGTCGCTCTTCTTCGGTTCTATGCTTGAAGGTTTCTTCATATTCCAAATCAAACACTTCTTTGTCTTTTATTTTATCGGAGGTTTTTTTGCCTATGTATTTAATATCAACCGTTGCACCATCGGCAACTGCATCGTTCATTTTATAAGTATCAATATATTGGTCTTTTACCTGATAAAAACGTTCTGCTGTTTGTTTTTTATGTCGTTCGGTTATTAATGGCGTTCCAGTAAAACCAATTCTTGTAGCTTGAGGAAATGCTAAGAATAAATTTTTGCCCATGTCATTGCCTTGCGAACGATGGGCTTCATCAACCAAAATTAATATTTTCTCGCTATTATTAATTAATGGAAACTCTGTGAATTTTGGAATTACGCCTAATTTCAATAATGTTTCAGAAGATATTTTTTGATTTTCAATAAACTTATGGAGCATTACCATATTCAAGTTATTGGTATCGCTTTCTAATAAAACTAAATCTTGCTTGGTTTCAATAGCATTTGTTCTTTCAACCAATTCAGCGGTTTCCGTTAGCTGATCTTCTAAATCAATTCTATCTACCACCATTAATATTTTGTAATCTTTTAAATCAAAGGTTGACCTCATTTTGCGAACCAAAAAAGCCATAGTTAAACTCTTACCACTTCCTTGGGTATGCCAAATTACGCCACTTCGCTCTTTGAAATCTGTACCATCTTTTAGGCGTTCTACCATTTTACGAACTGCTCTATATTGTTGGTATCGGCAAATTATTTTTATATCCTGACCACTTTTAAGCTGCATAAAAAGGGTGAAATTCTTTAGTATGTCTATCAAGATTTCATGATTAAACATACCAAGAATTAACACTTCTTGTCGCTGGCTATCAGGTTCAATGGCAATCGTATTATCGGGTGGAATGGTTTGGTATGCCTCAGGAAAAATATCTACCCACTTTAAAAAGTAGTCAAAATCGGAACAAATGGTGCCAAACCTTGCTTCTAAACCGTGTGTAATAACACAGAATAAATTGGTATGAAATAGTTTCTCTTCTCCTTCATCTTTACTAAAAAAGTCATCTCGTTGATTACTGTATCTTTCAATTTGCCTGAACGATTCGCTTAATGGACCGGGCGAATACATATCCTTACATTCAATTACTACAAAAGGCATCCCGTTTACAAAGCAAACAATATCAGGTATGATACATTTTTTTGCTCTGTTGGGTGTATCTACTCTAAACTGATTAATGG
>Ga0194044_10000660_pt1 | contig 17378 bp, 9 predicted proteins | sample JunL4417m_MetaG_FD_155460 | JGI IMG/M metagenome (GOLD analysis project Ga0194044, IMG submission 155460) | Anoxic zone freshwater microbial communities from boreal shield lake in IISD Experimental Lakes Area, Ontario, Canada - Jun2016-L442-17m | ecosystem: Environmental > Aquatic > Freshwater >...
GTCTCCGCAAGCTCCGTAGGAGCGGCATGTCGGATTGGGGACCAGACGAATGGTTCCATGCCGCTCCTACGGAGCTTGCGGAGACCGTTGTTGGTTGCGGTTCCTATAAACATGCCGCTCCTACGGAGCTGGGGTGTCCTGGCGATGCCTCGGCTATAAACATGCCGCTCCTGACGAAGCTGTCGGGGGCGACCCGTCGGGCTTAGCTTCGTTAGCGCCGACAGCCGTCGGCGGCTACGATTTCTTGAAACCACCCTGGCCGCGAATAGCGGTCAAAATCTGTGCTTGCGCCTTTCTCCAGAGGTGCTAAAAACATATCAGACTGAGGTTGCAAGCCTCGACACCATTAAAGACCATAAATCGAAAGAGTGAGACCGTGAAATTCCAAAAATACCTGCGCAGCACCCGTGTGATCGGAGGACTGGCCCTCGTCCTGACCTTCGCAACGGCCGCCCCATCCGCCCGCGCCAATGTGTACGCCTCCAACATCAAGATCAACGGAGGCATGACCAACATCTCCGTGGCGCAAGGCGCCAGCGTCACCATCAGCTATATCCTCAACGAACCCGCTTCCTCGGGCGTCACCATCAAGATTCTCTCCGGCGCCGCGGCGGTCCGCACGATCCGCATCGGGGGAGAGAGCGCGGGCGCCACGCGCGGGACGAACACGGTGGTTTGGAACGGCAGGAACGACAGCAGCAACAACGTGCCGGGGGGCAATTATTCGGTCAGCATCCAGGCAGCCTCCAGCGGCTATGCCGGCTGGACGAAGATCACCGATGATAATAATCCGGGAAACTACACTTGGGAATCGCGTGGCATCGCCGTCGACCGAAACGCCAACAGTCCCTACTACGGACGGGTATTTGTCGGCAACTCCCATTTCGGCCCAGGTTCCTTGAATGGCGATCTGGTGGGCATTCAGAAGCTGAATGCCGATGGCAGTGCCGCCGATGAAGGCGGGTTCTCCGACGGAGGGATTAGTTGGCGCGGCGATTACTATGCTCCCTGGAAAATCCGGGTATCGGAAGACGATTACGTGTATGTCGAGGATTGGTATGACTATGGAGACATCTATCGTTTCGACGGAGCTATTTCCAGCGCTTCGATGCTGCATGTATTCGCTGCCCCCACCGATGGCTCGCTCGGAAACTGGAGCGGATTCTGCCTTGTCGGCAAGGGCACCAATACTGTTCTCTGGGCTGCAGATGCCAATTTGTCAACCAGCGTTGGCGTTAGTAAATTCTTCGTAAAGCCGGATGGCACGTTTGACGCGTCCGCGGGCTCCAACGTCGTGGCCGTCGGAGGGTCGCCGGGGATGGACTTATACCCATTCGCTGTGGCGCTGGACCAGGCGGGCACTATTTACACCGTCCAGAGTCCCTCCGATCAGGGCAACCCCTCGGCCTGGGCGCTCCGATTCCCGGCCTACGATCCATCCACAAACGGCGGCGCGCCGGAACTCACAGCCGATTGGGTTGCGGGTCCCGGCGACGACTATTGCGGAGGAAAAGGCATCGCGGTGAATCCGACTGGAACATACGTGGCGGCCTGTTTCTGGGGTTACAACAGCGGCGAGTGGCTCAGCGGCAATACCAAGATATTCGAGGCGGCCACCGGAACGTTGGTTACCAACCTCGATCTGGATGTTTCCTATCCCAGCGGTCTAACCTCCAACTCAATTCCACCCTTGGACCCAGCCCATCACATGGATACGGATGCTGATTGGGACGCGGTTGGCAATCTCTATTATCTGGATAATTGGCCGGGTTGCTGGCGGGCTTTCTCGCCTCCGGGCACCAATCAAGCCACCACGGTGGCTCTGTCCACGGTGCAGGTCACGGATGGAAGTTTGGCGCCGGCAAGAATCCATATCACCCCCAGCGGAGGCGGCTATTCCATCAGCTATTCGGGCGGCGCCGGTGCGCAGTTCGTCCTCTTGACATCTCCGTCCGTCAATGCGCCTATGGCCGGCTGGTTGCGGGTGGCAACCAATGCTGCCGCCAGCGGATCGTTCAGCATAACACCCAGCACCCGCGCGTTTTATCGCGTAAAGAGCGAATAGCGCAGGGTTCTGGCCCACAAAGCTGGTTTCGAGGGCCTCCCCTCGCGCGAATGCCCTTCTTGCCTAACTCTTCAGGCGTGGGGCGGGCTAATCGCGCGCGCGCGGCAGAAGAAAAGACAGGAACGTCGCCGGCAGGAACAGGCAGCCGGCGTAAAGCAGGGCCGTGCGGTAGTCGCCAACGCTGGAAAACAGGCCGAAGAAGACCGTGCCGATGGCGGCGGTGATTCGCCCGATGTTGTAGCAAAACCCCGCGCCTGTGGTGCGCAATAAGGTCGGGAACAAGGGCGGCAGATACATGGTGAACAGCGCGAATGCGCCCTGGCAAAAACCAATTAGTGGGAACCAACAGAGCAAGGCGGTGTGGTCGCGTGGGATGTAGTAGGCGCCGCAGATGGCCAGGAAATAGACGAAGAACATGGATATTATCGTGGGGCGATACCCGAGGTAACGCGCCAGCCAGCCGGCGAAGAAGTTTCCCAGGATGGATGACCCGATGACCAGGTACATCCCCGCACTGGCCAGCTTGTTCTTCGCCTCGGCGCTCCAGTTCAACACGTCCGGCAGGTTGCGCAGATGTTGCTGATGCCAGAACATGAAAGCCCAGTGCGCAGTCAGCGAAACGCCACAGACGAGCACCACTCTGACGGTGATTCCCAGCACTTCCCCGCGGAAAAGGTCGCCCACACCCGGCTCGTGATGGCGCGCTTGGGCTTTTGCCGAGCGCCATTCCTCCGTTTCGGGCACTGCGCGGCGAATCCACAGCACCAGCAGCGCCGGCAGCACCCCGATGAGAAATAGATAACGCGGCGGCGCGGCGGCCAAAACAAAATTCGCCAGTCCAGCCGCCAGGATCCCCACATTCACGCCCGTTTGGAGGACCGCGGCAATCCACGGTCGCCATTTGCGTGGCCAGGTTTCCGACAGCAATGACGCGCCCACCGCCCACTCACCGCCAATCCCCAATGCGGCCAGAAACCGGAATATGAGCAAGTGCCACCAGGCTTGCGCGCAGAACGAGAGCCCAGTGAACGCCGCATAAGTCAGAACCGTCAGGCTCAGCGCCCGCGCGCGGCCCAACCGGTCGCCAATTCGCCCGAAAAACCCGCCGCCCAGCGCCCAGCCGAGCAGAAACCCTCCTTGAATCAGCGAGCCGTAACGGCCCACGCGCGGATCAGTCGTGGTGCCGGCTCCGATCAACTGCGCAACGAACGGCGCCGCCACGAGCGTGTAAAGATGCATGTCCAGCCCGTCGAACGTCCACCCCAGCCACGCCGCAATCCCCGACCGCCATTGCTGGCGCGTGACCTGGCGCAGATGCGTCGCGTCATTGGTCCGGCCATTGCCGGTTAGCCCCGGCTGATCTGCACTCGCGTTGCCCATGATTTGAATTGGGAGGATGATGGAGACTGCACGGCTAATGCCAGCCAAAAAGAGGATTCATCCCGAAAGCCCGAAAGCCCGATCGCGTGCGCATCTTAGCAAACCAGTCGGCGGGCGGGCGGAATGGGCCGAGTAACTTGACCGACTTGGCTTGGAGGTAGTTCCAAAGGCGGCAGCCGTGTGAGGGTACTTGAGAGATTCTTCGGAGCGCGGACAGGGGCACAAGACAGAATTCGTCGAAGCCTGCGACTTGATGGGAATTAAACCTGAAAACAACAGTTGGAACCACGGATTTCACGGATAACAGGATAAAGAAGGGATTGCGGTGCGGGGTGTTCACCCGGCGGGTGGCCGCGAAAGAGGTTCTCGACCATGACGAAGCCCGTTCCCATCCGTGTCATACCTGCGCACCCCGAAAGCTTGAGCCTGGCGCCGGCCATCATGATGACGATTGCGCCGTCTCACATAAATACGGCGATGGTGCATGGCAATGATTTTGATTGCAGTCGAGAGTCCTGCCGCTCTTAATGAGCGGAGATGCAGAAACGATCAGACCCTTTAAGACCAGACTAAATCATCAAACTGCGTATCCCTATGAAGAAGACCTATCGCTCAATGTTGCCGTGGCCGGCCACCCAGGCCGTTAACCAATCGCAAGTCGCCCGACCAGCTAAGGCTTGGCACCGGACCACGTTTCTTGCCCTGTTGACAGTAGTTCTGTCGCTGTGGCAAGTCCGCGCAACTGGATTCACTGATAGTTTTGAAGTGTACGCTCCGGGCATTCTGGACGCGACCTACTCCGGCGGGCCCAACGAAGGAGCCAGCGGCGGACCGAATCCTTGGTTCGCCGCCTATCCTGCGGTCGGCATGCGGGCTGTCGGCACTGAGTTCGGTGTCGTCCCGCACAGCGGCACGAACATGATCCGCGGACATACATACAATGGGATATTAGACTCCGCTACGGATTGGTACAATTTGTCCTATCGCTGCGCCACCGGCGGGGTGTATTTTGGCAACATCGCTCTGGATTGGTGGTTCTACGACCCCCTGGGCTCGGGCGGAGGCGGCCAGTACAGTGATTACGTCGCGCTCTGCAATTATGACGGGGTCGCGACCGACACGGATTACTACTCGTGGCCCACTTTTGGCTCCCAACGCATGAGCCTGGGCGCTTACATGCCCGGCGTTGGCACGAGCGTCCCAAATTACCAAGCCCGTATCGTCGGGGCTACGGACGGAGTGAACAGCGACGGCTGGTTTTACCTCACCAATGCGACGCGCTCGATCGGCTGGCATCATGCCCGAATCGTCATCGGCGCGGCCAATGGCGCTGCTACGCCGGCCTCCTTTTATATCGATAATATGGTTACCCCGGCGTTGACCCACGCCACCGTGACGGATACCGGCTTCAACCTGCTGGAGATCAATGCCGATTTCGGCAACACAACGGGGTATTTTGACGATTTCACCTTTCAGGACAACGCCTTCGCTCCTGCCATTGGAGCCGGCCCCACCAATCTGACGGTCCACACCACCGCCACCGCCACATTTGCCGTCAGTGGAGTCAGCGGCAACCCCGCTCCCTCATGCTTCTGGCAAAAGAATGGCTCGCCTTTGATCAATAGTGGCCGGTTCAGCGGTGTCAACACTGCCACCTTGACCATCTCCAGCACTGTGGAGAGTGACGCCGGGTCGTATTCCTGTCTGGTCAGCAACATCGCCGGGACGGCCACCACCACGGCGGCTCTGAGCCTTATCGTTCCACCAACCATCGACACTCAATCGCCTCAGGGCGGGACAGTTTTTGCCGGCAGCGGAAGCACCGTGAGTTTCTCCGTCACTGCCCACGCCTCCAATCTGATTAACTATCAATGGAAGAAAGGCGGTGCCAATCTCAGCAACGTCGGCCACGTCTCCGGCGCCACCAACGCCAACCTGACGATCACGGGCTTTGACGCCACCGATGTGGGCGTTTACACCTGCCATCTGAGCAACGGAGATGGGTCCGAGGACAGCGCTGCGGTCACGCTTGCGCTGGCGGTCGCGCCCGCCGTTAATGTCCAACCGACCAACCAGATCGTTGCGCTTGGCGCCTCCGCCTCCTTCACCGTAGGCGCGGCCGGAACAAGTTTGTCCTTTCAATGGAAGAAGGGGGCCGTCCCCTTGAACAACAGTCCTCGAGTGAGTGGCGCAACCTCCTCCGCCCTGGGCATCAGCAGTGTCGTGGATGCCGATGCCGGCTCCTATTCCTGTGTCATTACCAATGCCAGCGGCAGCACCAACACCGACGCGGTGACCCTGACAGTGATTGATCCGCCCGTGATCACAACTCACCCCTTGAGCCAGGTGGCCTCCAATGGCTTCACGGTGGTGCTCCACGTCGCAGCCACCGGCACCTCCCCGGCATATCAATGGAAGAAAAACGGAAACCCGCTGAGCAACAGCGGAAATTTCTCCGGCGTAACCACGCCCGATCTGACGATTCACGTGACTTCCACGGCGGATGAAGGAATCTACACGGTTACGGTCACCAACCTGGCCGGCAGCCCGACCAGTAGCGGAGCCGTTTTGAGGGTGAATCAGGCCACGTTCTCGTTCTTCGATGATTTCGAGACTTACTCGATAAACGACCCGATTACCTACGGCCGGCTCGGAACTCCGCTGGACCACAATTACGGAGACAACCCTGTTTCAACCGATCCGTGGTGGGGTTCCGCTCCGCCCAATTTCTTTACTTTCCCGTCCGGCCAGGACGGCGCCACCGCCTACAGCGGCAATCAAATGATTGGCGGAGCCTTTAACACGGTCACCAGTGGGGACAATGACGAGGGTTTTCTTAACCTCGCCTATCGCTTCAACGGAGGTCAACGTTACTATGGGAATATCATGCTCGACTGGCATTTCTACGACCCGGGCGCAAGCGACTACGGCGATCAGTTGGCCCTCGCTAACTTCGCCGCAAACATGCCCTCGAACGATGACTCCAGCGGCTACAATATGCCAGGCAGCCCGGTCCAACAATTGTTCGTCGGCGCCTGGCCAAACCTGGATACCACAAAGTATCAAGCCTCCATCATTGGGGTCAGTGACGGAACCGAAGGCATCATCAGCAAGAATATAGTCGGAACTACCAAGTATTTCGACACGACCGCTTTGCGCTCTGCCGGCTGGCACCATGCCCGCATTTTGGTTGGCCCGGCTGAGGCGGATACACACGTCGCCAACGCGAGGTTCTACGTGGATGATATGGTGACCGCCGCCTTCAGCCATGACCTTCCTCCGGGAAATGTCGGCTTCAACTCGATTCACACGCTGGCCTGTTCGGTTTTCCCGCCGGCCAGCTCTGAAACAGCCGGGTTCTTTGACGCCCTCACCTTCGAAGCCGCCAACGATCCGAACATCATCGAACAGCCCGTCAGCGTCACCACCAACTATGGCGCCAACGCCAGCTTCTCCGTCGTCGCCATGGCCACAAGCTATCAGTGGCAGAAAAATGGCTCTGGTATTGGCGGCGCCACCAGCGCGATCCTGACCCTGAACGCGGTCTCCAGCCTCGATGATGGCGCCTACACCTGCATGGTTTCGGGCGTCAATGGCTCTTTCTCATCCAGCCCGGCAACGCTCACCGTAATCGGGTCGCCGCCATTCCTGACAGCAACGCTCGCGGGTCAGAAAGTGGTCATTGCCTGGGCGGGTTCGTATCCGCTCCTCTTCGCCACCAACGTCGCCGGTCCCTACGCCGTGGTGACAGGCGCAACCAGTCCCTACACCAACAGTCCGCCTCTGGGCTCGCGCCAATTCTTCGGGCTGGGTCGATAGAGCAATGCGCACTTGAGTCTCAGCAAGATACAAGGCGCGGGTAATGCAGACGCTGGACGTGCGCACCACGCCCGAACTCGTCGCGTGTTTCCAAACCTGCCCCGGTGCGCATCTCAGATTTTTCAAGAAGAGATACCATCGAAGAATGGAGCGCGGACATTTTTGTCCGCAACCGTGCGTGCGCCGGCGTGGAAAGCGGACAAGAATGTCCAATGCCACTAGGATTTGGCCCCAGAGAATACCCAAGACATCGGTCCAAGCCTTTGTCCCGGAAAGACATCCGATAATAGTTTGGAACCAGCGCCCCCCAGCACGATAAATCCCGAAGGGACGACTGACCGATCGCGAGGGGTTCAACCATCCCTGTCAGGACTTATGCATCTCTAACTGAAAAAGAGTTTGATGTCCGTGGCACCGTGCCCGGTGCGCGCGGAAATAAGTCCGGTCTTCATCGGCCTGTAAATGAAGCGGTTGATGCCTTCCACGGGATCGGATAACAAAGTCCGTCCAGGAATCAGCAGCATCCACTTGATTTTCCAGACCGAGCGGCCCATCAACCTGCCATTGGGGCAAAGTTCGGCTGTCGTAAAATTCCCGTTGTCGTTCTTGAGAGCACCCCATTGAAGAACAGATGAGAGCAGATCATCTGGGTTCTCCCTTTTGGCGCCCTGCGGAATCGATTGTCGCCCGAAAAACGTGGATTAGCCGAAGATCGCGGTAGCGCCGGATGGCATCGTTTGCGTACAAAAAAGAAGCCGCCCTTGCGGGCGGCTTCTCTGAAAAAAGACTGCTACAGTCAATTACTTGCGACGGCGGAAGATCAACAGCGCCGCAGCACCCAGACCAGCCAACGCGAACGTGGACGGTTCAGGAATAGACTGGATATACAGGTTGAAGCTCTGGCCAGGCATATTCGGCGGAGTATTAACACTGCCACCAATGTTGTTTACAGTGAATGCCCCGCCCTTGCCGGCAGCAATCAACCCAGCAGCCCAAGCAACCGATGCCTGCGTCCAGGTCGGATAATTACCGCTGCTATTGTCCCAAGCAACAACTTCGAGCGTTGCGGCGGCGGAGTCATTAGGAACATTGCCCAGTGAGTCGGTAATAAGGGCAATGAAACCCTGAGCTGCAGTGCCCGTGCGGAACGTGGTCGTTTGACCCGACGGCACCAAGCTGGATTCAGGTTGGTTGGCCCCGTTGGCGGCCAACAGTTGAGCAAGCGTAGTCGAACCACCGTAAGGGCCGGTAAGACCATTGAGGCCAATCCCGTTAAACCCAGCCCAACTGGTAGTGCCGGCCGGGATGTCGGCCGTGCCATTACCCACTTGAGACAAGCTCAAATTGCCTGTAAGCGGCGCATAAATGTGCGATGTGCCAGCAGTGTTACGGTTATAGAATGCTACAGTGCCTTGGGCAAATACGCTTGCGGCGGTGGTCAGCGCGAAGGCTGCGAGTATTAGTCTTTTCATAGGTATTTGTTTTATTTAGTTGTGGAATCTAAACTAGTTTTGTTTTGTTATTATTTTTGTCGTGATCACTGAACAGTGAAGTTGCGGATCCATTGGCTGCTGACGCTCTGGGGAGCCTTGAGGTAGAAGAACGCCTGGCCAACACCAATGGTGGGCTCAGAAGGCAGCCAACCCGGGGTGAGGGCATCATAACTATAGGCGGTATAACCGGCGGCATACGTGTACAGTACATCGCTGTCTTCACCAGGGAGTTTCAAGTCGGTCGAGATGAGACCCTGTTGCGGAACTATTGACGAGCGGATGACCTTCGTGTTAATCGGCAGGGTATTCACCAACGAACCCTGGAGCACTTCACCGACGAATGTCAGCGTTGTGGCTTCCGGGCAGATAATGAAACCGCCTTCGCCCGGGTTCAATGTGGCATTCCCGTCCGGCAACCAACCCGGAGTCAGTGCGTCGTACGAGTAAGTCGTGAAACTGCCGGCGTACTTGTAGAAAACGCTTGAATCCGGAGCGATCGGGATGAGGGCACCCAACGTGTTATTTGTGGTATTGAGCTGATTGGCGATCATCATCTTCGCGTTTGCTGCAAGCGGAAGATTGTAATAGCCGACAACGTTTAGTGAATAAACGTTCGATTGCGCCATGGTGGTGGCGACGCCAGCGGCCAAAACAGCCGCGCATACTAATGTTTTTGTTCTCATATATGTAGTTTGTGTTTACCGTGTGTGATGCAACTATTGCAAACATTCCCAAAGCCGTCAACAGTTTTTCAAAAATATTTTGAACATTTATTCGCACGCCGGTTTGCGCTCGAAACGAACGCCTTTTGACCGGAAGCAAGGTTGACTTCGATCAAATAAAGCCAATAAAACAGGGTTATATAGCAATGTTCATGCCATGTCTGATGGTTTTCCCACTAAACACGCTAACAATGTTAAAACGCCGAATTGGAAGAAAAACTCTTTGGGCCTGGGTTCAATTATTGTGGCCTGCGCTTGGCTCGTTATTCATTTCGGTTTTCACTCCTTGCGCATTCGGTTATACCTTAATTTAAGCAACCGGGATAACTGCGCCATATATGACTCGAATAACGCCCGCCGAACTCTCCCGCGGCACGCCGCCTGCCTCCAGGCTCGCGCGCCTATTGTCGCATCCGGCGATTGTCGGCCTGCTGCTGGCGGCCGCTACCCTGGCCGTCTTTTACCCGGCCCTTCGCCATCAGTTCGTTAGTTTTGACGACCCGGATTACGTCACCGCAAACACCCATGTCAAAGGCGGGTTGACAGGAGAGGATATGGCTTGGGCCTTCCGCGCCGGCCACGCCAGCAACTGGCATCCGCTAACGTGGATGTCCCATCAGCTCGATGTGCAGCTCTATGGGCTGAATCCCGCCGGCCACCACCTGACGAGCCTCCTTTTCCATGCCCTTAATACTATCCTGCTTTTTATCCTCCTGCGGCGGCTCACGGGCGCGCTGGGGCGAAGCGCCTTTGTCGCCGCCCTCTTCGCCCTGCACCCATTGCATGTCGAGTCGGTCGCATGGATTTCCGAACGCAAGGACGTCTTGAGCGCCTTCTTCTTCCTCCTCACGCTCATGGCCTATGTGAATTATGTGACGAGTAGCGCGTGGCGGATGTCGCGCGAGGGGGAGAAATCCGAAGACCGAAATCCGAAGACCGAAATCCGAAGTGGCGAGTTCGGCGTTGGGCGCTCGATGTTCGGTGTTCGAGGTTTGCAACGCAGCTTCTGGTATGCCCTGGCCCTGGTTCTCTTCGCCCTGGGTCTGATGAGCAAACCCATGCTGGTCACGATGCCGTTTGTGTTGTTGCTTTTGGATTACTGGCCCCTGCGGCGCCTTGAACTCAAGACTCAAGACTCAAGACTCAAGACTCTTCTTCCTCTTCTCCTCGAGAAACTTCCTTTCCTTCTGCTGAGCATTATTTCCTGTCTTGTGACCGTGCTGGTTCAAAAGCAGGCCATTCAGCCTCTGGCCAACCTTTCCCTCGGCGTTCGCGTGGGCAATGCGCTGCTCGCTTATGTCCGGTATCTCGGCAAGACCCTGTGGCCGCTGAACCTTGCCACCCCCTACCCGCACCCGGGTCACTGGCCGCTGGCCTCCGTTCTGCTCGCCGCGGCGCTGCTGGCGGGCTTGACGCTCGCCGCTCTTTGGTTGCGCCGCAAATACCCGTTCGCCTTCACCGGTTGGTTCTGGTTCCTGGGCATGCTCGTCCCGGTGATTGGCGTGGTTCAGGTCGGCGAACAATCCATGGCCGACCGCTACACTTATCTGCCCTTGATCGGCATCTTCATCATCCTCGCCTGGGGTGCAAGACTGAACAGGGGTCTGCTGATGCTGGTCGCCGCGCTGGTGTTGCTGGCTTGCGCCGCGCGGACGCGAGACCAATTGCGCTCGTGGAAAGACAGCGAAAGCCTCTACCGCCATGCCGTTGCCGTCAGCAGCAAAAACTTCATCGCCTACTACAACCTCGGGTCGTGGCTGGACAGCGAGGGTCGCATCGATGAGGCCCTGACCAACTATTTCAAGGCCGTGGAAATGCAACCCCATTACCCGGACCCCCTCAATAACATTGGCTGCAGCCTGGCCAACCGGAAACAATTCGCCGACGCCATCCCCTACTTCGAGGCCGCGCTGCGCTCGAAACCCGGCTTCACCAGCGCTCACCAAAACCTCGCCAACTCCCTGCGCGAGATGAAGCGGTTCGACGAAGCCATTCCGCATTTTCAGGCCGTGGTCAAAGAGAAGCCCGAAGACACCAGCGCCCTCAACGGCCTGGGCAATGCCCTGGCCAGCCAGGGGCAATTTGCCGAGGCGGCTCAGTATTACGAAGCTTCCCTGCGGGTCAAACCGGACCAGGTTGCCGCTCACTATGACCTGGCCAACGCCCTGGCCAACCTCCGGCGAGCCGACGAGGCCATCGTCCAGTACCGGCTCGCCCTGCAAGCGAAACCGGGTTTCGCCCTGGCCCATAACGATCTGGGCATCATTTTGGCCCGGCAGGGAAAGCTTGAGGAAGCGATCCTGGAACTGCGGGAGGCAGTGCGCGGCCAGCCCGGTGGCGCTTCCTTCCAGCTTAACCTCGGCAAACTGCTGGCCTCGCGGCAAGATTTCGGCGAAGCCATCTCCTGCTACAACGAGGCGCTGCGCATCGCTCCGAACAATCCCGATACGCACAATGCGCTCGGCTCCGCCCTGGCCGCTACCGGCAAACTTGACGATGCCATTGTCCAGTTCCAGGAGGCTTTGCGTCTCCGGCCCGAAAACCCTGGCACCCACTGTAACCTCGGCAAAGCCCTCGCCGCCCAGGGCAGGTCCGACGAAGCCATCCGCCAATTCACTGAAGCCCTGCGCCTCAAGCCTGACTTTGCCCAGGCCCGTATCGAACTGCAGGCTCTCACCGGCCAGAGATCGCAATGAGTTTCACCACTGCCCGCAAGAAGCTGCTCATTTGTTCGCTGCTTGGCCTCCTGATTTGGTTCGCCTACTGGCCAGTCCTCCGCTGCGGATTCGTCAACTACGACGACCCAGGATACGTCACGCAAAACCCCATCGTGCAGTCCGGGCTCACGCTCAAGAGCGCGTGGTGGGCTTTCGCCAATATAAGAGCCAGCAGCACGCCTCCCTTGACATGGTTGTCGCACATGGCAAACGTGCAGTTCTTTGGAATGCGCGCCTGGGGGCATCACCTGACCAACGTCTTGCTGCATACAGCCAACGCGGCATTGCTCTTCCTGTTACTATCGAGGATGACCGGAGCGATGTGGCAGAGCGCTCTGGTGGCAGGCTTGTTTGCAGTACACCCCTTGCAGGTGGAATCGGTGGCCTGGGTGGCGGAGCGGAAGGGGGTTCTGAGCACTTTCTTTTTCATGCTGACGCTGCTGGCTTATGTGAAATACGCAAAGGGGGACGAGTATTTGGGGTCAGGGCGCGGAGGAAAGTCAGAAGGCCACAATCCAAAATCCAGAATCCAGAATCCAAAGGCCGAGGCGGGACATTCAAAGTCCGGTGTTCGAGGTTCAAAACGCGGCCTCTGGTACGGGCTCGCGCTCTTTCTTTTCGCTCTGGGTCTGATGAGCAAGCCAACCCTTGTGATAGTGCCTTTGGTGATGTGGTTGTTGGACTGGTGGCCACTCGAACGTTTTGCTCACGGTCCCACTCGCATTTCCCGCCTCGCGCTGCCAGCCCTGGTGACCGAGAAAGTTCCGTTCCTCGTGTTGAGCGCGGCATCGTGCCTGCTCACGATCACGGAGCATCTGAATGAGGGCGTGTTGGTTACTTTGAACGATTTGCCCATGTCAGCGCGTGTGGGAAATGCCATCGTTTCGCTGGCCAGATATCTGGGTGGCGTATTCTGGCCAGTCCGTTTGGCGGTGCTATACCCGCATCCGGGGCGCTGGCCATTCCTGGCTGTGCTCGCCGCACTCGCCTTGCTCTCAGGTCTGAGCTTGTGCGCGCTGTGGCTCTGCCGACGCCGGCCTTATGTCCTGGCAGGCTGGCTTTGGTTTCTGATCGCGCTCCTGCCCGTAATCGGGCTGATCCAAGCCCAGGAGGGCCGACAGGCGATGGCTGATCGCTATATGTACGTCCCGATCATTGGGCTGTTCCTCGTAATCTCGTGGGCCGGCGGGGAAATGGCAGGCAGGGGCCGGTCTCTGAAGCTGGTTCTCATCTCCGCCGCTGTCTTTGTGCTCACAGCCTTCCTGTTCCGCACACAGGATCAATTGCAGTATTGGCGAACCAGTGAAACCCTCTTCCGTCGCGCCCTGGCCGTCACCCGCAACAACATGGTAGCTCATTACAATCTCGGCTGCGTCTTGTCAGACGCCGGGAATTGGGAGGAAGCAGCCGATCACTACGTCCAGGCTCTGCTCATCGAACCGCAATTCACGGATGCTCAGGTCAATTATGCGATCGTCCTGGCCCGCCTGGGCAAGTCGCACGAGGCTCGCGCGCGACTGGCGAAAGTCTTGCTCCAGAACCCGGCCGATCCCGCCGCTCATTTTAATCTCGGGATCGCCTTGGGTTTGACCGGCGACACCGCGATGGCCATCAACCATTACCGCGAGGGGCTGCGCCTCAAGCCCGACTGGCCGGATGCGCTCAACAATCTGGCCTGGATCCGCGCGGCCCACTCCAACGCCGCCTTCCGCGACGGCACCGAGGCCGTCCATCTCGCCCACCAGGCCTGTGAACTGACCCGCTTTCAACGTCCTGTCATGGTCGGCACCCTCGCCGCCGCTTACGCCGAAGCCGGCCGATTCGACGAGGCCATCGCTGCCGCCCAAAACGCCTGCAACCTCGCTCTGGCATCAGGCCAGAACGATCTGGCCGGCCAGAACCAGAAGTTGCTGGAATTATATCAAGCCCACCAACCCTATCACGATCCCGCCGAACCGCAGCAGTAGTAACAAAGTTACAAGAGGACAAGCTCCTGGCCCGGAGCGGATCAAACCAGCCGCCGCTTGAGGGGTAATTCGGCAAATCGGCAACCCATTCCCCCGCACAGATAATGGTCAAAACTGGTCCAGGCGGCGGAGAAGGAAATATTCGTTGTATGGCCGATCGTCGGTGATGCGGATTTGGGGGTCGGGGTGAAGTATCCTTTCGATGGGATATTCTCTAGACAGGACGAGGTCCAGGTAGGCGGCGATGTCAGGGGTGGAGGTCCATTCGAGCAGATCCTTTTTGGCGGAGGCGGGCAGACGCGCCGCAAGTTGGACGGCGCTCAGGTTCTCGATCGGGTCCATTGATGCCAACAGGTGATTGCCATAACCTTCGGACGAGTCGAAAAAGCGGACGTAGGGAAAAGCTTCGCGGAGCGATCGCGCCAGGGCACGGCCAGCGGCCAAGTCGCCACCGGGGTACCAGGTTCCGAGAATGCCATGAGGATTCAGACGCTGCTTTGCAGTCTCATAGAACTCCCGAGAATAGAGGAGGCTGGAGCCGGCGGCCTCCAGCGGCGGCGGCGGATCAACGACGATGACATCGAACTTCTCCCGCGTGCGTTTCAGGTAACGCCGACCGTCGTCGATGATGATGCGGCCTCTGGAGTCGCCGAGGTAACGCGCGGCGTCGGCGTGGTAAAATCCGAAGGTCTCCTTGACACTGGGCACCAGTTCCACGGCGGTGGTCTTGACCCCCCAGCTTAAGGCAGAGCGGTAGGTGGTGCCCATGCCGAAACAGATTACCAGGGCGGAGGTCGGCGGGCCGCGGTGGAAAGCGAGCGGCAGGTGGACCATGAACTTGGTGATCGGGGTAAGCGTAGTCATGCCGAGGCCGTTGACACAGAGAAGACGGTAGAATCCCTCGCCGTAGGCCAGGACGGAGGCCGCATAATCGCGGCGAACCGTCGCGTGCTTTTCCGATTTCATGACGTGATCTTCATAGCTGCCGGAAAAAAACAGGGCGCAAGCCAGCACGCCGCCTCCGGCCAAGCCCAGGCTCAAACGTTGCTTGGCGGGCAATGTCTTGCGCGACTGGAAATAGAACCCGAAGAACGGTAGGCCCAGAAGCACGAGAGCCCAGCGCTCGCTGATCCAGGGCAGCAATAGGTAACAGGCGAACAGCGGTCCGAGAATGCAGCCGAAGACGTTGAGCGCGTAGGCTTTACCCGCGTCCTGCGGAGAACCCCCGGCATAGTGATCGACCAGATGCGGAGTCAAATAGCCTAGAATGGCGCAAAATGGGCAGATGCTGGCCAGCACAATCGCCACGCTCACGGGATCGGGAGCGTAAAGCCAGTTCGCCTTCACCAAGCGCGGGTCGTTGACCAAAATGGGGAGAAAGGCCGCGACGCATAAAAGAGCAAGCATCTCGGCAACTGCCCTCACCTTGCATTTCTCGAGGTGCCGGCGATAGACCAGCGAGCCAAGAAACGTCGCGCCCAGATAGGTGGCAACCACCATGGCAAAGGAATACACCTGCGTCTTGACCACCGGGGTGAAGGCCCGAATCCATACCACCTCCATGGCCATCGAGACGAAGCCCGTCGAAAACAAAATCCACTCGACGAAACGAGGCGAGGGGTCTCGGGTAACGGGTGACGCAACTCGCGGACCGTGATTGGTGGCCGTTCGTGGGCGGTCCATCCGCTTGGCCCAGCCCAACCGCAGACCGATCCCGGCAATGGTGAAGTTCCCCGCCGCAGCGACCCACAGGGTGTGCCGGAACCCCAACAGCTCCACCAAAACCAAGGCGGTCAGCAAGGTTCCGGTCATCGCTCCCAGCACATTCGCCAGGTAGAGGAAACTGAAGCTTTCCGAGTTTTGCGGGTCGCGTTCCCGAATATAAGCCATCATCAAGGGGAAAGTCGCACCCATGAAGAGGCACCAGGGCAGAATTGAAACTGCCAAAAGGAGAGCCGAGAGAAATAGATAGCGGAGTGAATCCGCCTCGCCCATCGCCAGCAGGAAATGCTCCCCCATCGCGAAAAGGCCGGGAACCGCGAAAGCGCCCGCCCCGATGATCAATTCTGCCAGGGCATAAAAACTGATTGGCGAGACCCGGGTCTGCTCCGCCCACCGGCCAATCCACCGGCCACCCGCCCAGGCACCGAGGGACAGTCCCAGCATAAAAACCGAAATCACAACTGACAGAACCGGCATAATGATGCCGAACGAGGCAAAAGCCAGTCGCGTCCAAACCACCTGGTAAAGCAAGCCGCAAAAACCAGAGACGAAAAACAGAAGAAAGAGAAGCGGCCGGTTTAAGGCTCTCATATCATCACATCAGTTCTGACTGGCAATCGCAGCGGCGGACATCAAGAACCCAATTATGAACAGATGTCATATCCAGTGACAATGCGATTCCGCAAGGCACCCAGACCCTAACGACCTGCACATCGGGCAATCCTTCACTCGAACTCCGCGTCCGACCAGTAACACTGGAGCCGATTTGGTTTCGAGCCACCCGGCACTGTTTCCAGAATGAGTTCGGACGATGGACACCGGCTCAGATCGATCACCGCCCGTTGGCTGCCCGGGCCAGCTTCGCTCTTCGGCAGATCGATGCTTTGCGACCAGAGTGGAACGATGTCGCCCTGCCCACTCACCGCCGAAACCCGGAAGACAACCCCGTTGGTCTCCGCCAAAGCCATCCCTTCCGGCGCGAGAATCCCGAACCCGATCTGCAAGTGCTGCGGATGTCCCTCGATCGAAAGCTGAATCGCTGAAGTCGGCGCCACCCGCAGCACGCTGCCACAGCGCGGCAGATATACCATTTCCGGCGGATAGTCGGCACGCAACGAAATCGCCCGGGAAAAGGTTCTCGACAGATTTCTCAGCGCGCGAAAGCCATCCAGCTTGCTCATGTCCTGCCCGGGATAGTCGAGGCGATAAAACCGCAGGCGCAGGGGTGATCGATAACAAACACTCGAGCCGGACCCGGTGTCGGCCGAGATGGCCACCGAGGTTGCTTGCTTATCCGCTAAATCGACCAGCTCGCCGCCCTCCGCCAGCGATCCGAAAGCCACGGGGGCGCGGATGACCGGAGACAACAGGAATCCACTGCGCGCCATGCCGGGAACCAGCCGATAGCGAACCTGCCCGCCATCGCGAGTGGAAACTGTCAGCCGCAGAATGGGCGGTTTGTAGAGCATCGAGACGATCTTCCCCACCAGGGT